>Ga0302248_1000290_pt1 | contig 51893 bp, 38 predicted proteins | sample AAG_UR_Leu_MG_FD_193528 | JGI IMG/M metagenome (GOLD analysis project Ga0302248, IMG submission 193528) | Enriched activated sludge microbial communities from anaerobic digester in WTTP, New Holstein, Wisconsin, United States - AAG_UR_Leu | ecosystem: Engineered > Bioreactor > Anaerobic >...
ACTGTCAAGATCCGCGAGATGGAGAAGCGCAAATACGAGCTCACCGAGAGCCAGAAGGAGCTCGATGCGCGCATCGCCGGCATCCGCAACCCGTCGGGCACCAAGGTCCGCCGGGCCCGCATCGCGGTGGATTGCCGCGCGGCAACGGCGGCCAGGCTGGAGCTCTCCTACCTGGTCCGGGACAAGGTGCGCTGGGGCCCGCAGTACGAGCTGCGCCTGGACCGGGGCGCCGGCAAGGTCGAGATGACCAGCCTGGCGGCGGTGGCCCAGGAGACCGGCGAGGACTGGGCGGCGGCCTCCCTGACGTTCTCCACGCGCAGCCCGGCCAAGGGGCTGCGTGGGCCGGTGGTCTCGCCGGTCTTCCTCGGTGCCGCCGAGCGCCCCAGCCGCTCCTCGACGCTGAGCTCCGTGGAGGTCAAGGAGGACGTGCGTCTGGATGCCCCCGCCGCCACGCCGCGCGACGGCGCCGCGGAAGGGCCCCGGCCCCTGAGGGAGGGCTCCCAGCCGCCACCGGTCGGGGCGGCGCCGGCCGCCGCTCCCAAGCCGGCGGACGGCGTCCCCGAACTCCGCGCCGGCGGCGAGACCGCCGAGTTCGCCGCCAGGGAGGTGGTCAGCGTCCCGTCCGATGGCCAGCCGGCGCTGGTGCCGCTGGGGCGCTGGACGGCCGGCTGCAAGTGGCACCTGGAGAGCGTTCCCAAACTGCTCGGCTCGATCTACATCCGCGGCTCGCTGGCCAATCCCACCGGGGTGGTCATGCTGCCCGGCCCCGGCGACTGCTACGTGGACGAGGAGTACGTCGGCAAGGTGGCGGTGCCTCTCACCCCCGGCGGCGGAACGGCGGACCTGTCCTTCGGGGCGGTCGAGGGCCTGTCGGTGAGCCGCAGCGCCGAGCCGCTCGAGAGCAAGCGCCGGGGCACGCTGCGCGGCGGCGGCCGCAACTACCAGTACGCCTATACCATGGAACTGGCGAACGCCACGGCCAAGCCGGTGGAGGTCTCCGTCATTGAAACCATCCCGGTGAGCACCGTCAAGGCGGTGGTGGTGGAACTCGATGCCGAGACCACCCCCTGCGACAAACTCGAAGGCGGTCGGCTGCGCTGGCGCGTCGGACTGGCGCCTGGCGAGCGCAAGCAGATCCGCCTGCGCTACTCGGTGGACATAGGTAAGGAGTACAAATACTAGGGCTCAACGGAAAACCTGTGGGGTCGGGTTCCAGGTTCCTGTCGCCGGCCCTTGCTCGCCTAAGGCCAAATTGCCCTTGAAAGGCCCGGTTTGGCGGACTACACTTCGCCCTCCGGAGGGGTAGCCTTAAGGAGAGGAAGGGGATAGCCATGCGCACAGCATCCGGCATGATAGCAACCCTTTGCGTCGGTCTGGCCTGGGTGACAATGGCCGCAGGCGGGGAGCCGGTCAAGGCTCCAGCGGCCCCACCGGCTCCGGCCGCGGTTGACGACGACCCTGCGGTCGGGTCGGCCGCTCCGGCGGCTCCGGGCTCCGAGACCAAGCCGGCCGTTGCGCCGCTGCCCCCGGAGGACGTGTTCGTCGCCCCCAAGGCCGGCAAGGCCAGGGCCCGCGTCAACGTGCGCGTCGGCCCGGCAGCCGACAAGACCCTGCTGGGCACGCTCAGCCGCGATGACGAGGTCAAGGCTCTGGGGCAGGCCGGCAAGTGGCTGCGCATCCAGATCCCCGATAGAATACCGCTTTGGGTGGGGGCGCAGTTCGTGGAGTTGCCGGCCGGCGGCACTTTCCCGGCCATGGGTACGCTCAAGAGCGACAAGGTCCGTCTGCGTGCGGCCGGAGACCTGAAGGCGCCGATTCTCAAGGAACTGCCTCGCGGCGCTCAGGTCGAGGTGCTCGGGCAGGCGGACACCTGGCTCAAGGTCCGCGCTCCGGCTGACGTTAGCGCCTGGGTGTATGCCGACTTCATCGTGTTGGGCGAAATGGTTGCCGTGGTGCCGCCCGGCCCCGGCCCGTCCGATCCGACCAAGGGGCCCGGCAAGGAGCCGGTCAAGGAACCAGTCAAGGAACCAGTGAAGGAACCGGTTAAGGATCCTGCCAAGGGACCTGCGAAGGAACCTTCGAAGGAACCGGGCAAGGAACCGGTGAAGGAACCCGCCAAGGAGCCGGTTGGCACCGTCGAACTCAAGGGACCGGGAGTTGAGATCTTCGCCGAGGCCGAGGATGCCTACCGTCAGGCCGGTGCGCAGGAACCGCCGGACTACAGCAAGGCCTACGAGCTCTACCGTCGGACCCTGGCGGTCAAGGGCGTCACCGCCCCGGTTGCGGCCCAGTGCAACAAGCGCCTGGCCGAAATCGAGCCGAAGTTGACCGCGGATCAGCACAAGCAGGTCGACGACCGTCTGGCGTTCGAGCGCAAGGAGCAGATCCGCGCTCTGCGCGCGGAGGTCGAGAAGATCCAGACCCAGCTGGAGTCCGCCGCCAACGTCTTCACGGCGGAGGGCTACCTGACCCAGTCCCCGAACGTGGCCGGCGTGCCCGGTCCTTACAAGCTGACCGCTTCCGGCGTGCTCCTCTACTACCTCAAGCCCGCCGGCCCAGGGGTCAAGCTCGACAACCTGGTTGGCAAGCAGGTTGGCGTGACCGGCCCGAAGCGCTTTGTCGCCGGGTGGGGGACCGAGGTGATCGACGTGCTGGAGGCCAAGCCTCTCGGGGGCGCGGCTGCGTCCTCCGTCGAGCGGGAGGAGATCGGGACCATGAAGGTCACCGAGCCGAAGCCGGCTCCGTCGCCGGCTCCCGTCGAGCCCAAGCCCCAGCCAGCTCCCAAGGCCGCTCCCAAGCCGGTCGTGAAGCCGGCCCCCGCGCCGACGCCCGCGCCGGCCCCGGCCCCGGCGCCTGCGCCCAAGGACCCGGCCCCGGTTGCCCCCGTTGCCCCGACGGCTCCCGCCGCCGCGCCTTCTCCGGCTCCGGCCCCTGCGCCCGCGCCGGTGACGCCTGCTGAGAGCAAGCCCGCGCCGGCGCCCGCGACCGCCCCGGCGGCTCCGACGGCTCCGACCGCCCCCGCTGCCGCCGGAACTCCGGCCACCCCGGTTGCTCCGGCAGCGCCAACGGCGCCCACGGCTGCGCCCGCGCCGGCTCCTGCGGCCAAGACTGAGCCTGCTCCGGCACCGACAGCTCCGGCAACACCGGCGGCCCCGGCAGTCCCGGCCACAACGCCTGTGCCGGCTCCCGCAGCCGCTCCGGCCACCACGCCTGCAACCGCACCTGCAACCCCACCGGCGACCGTCCCGGAGAAGGCGTCCGGGCAGAAGTGAGGGCTTGGGGCCGCACGGCGCCAAGGCATCTGAGATTCCTAGGAGACCATCGATGGCCAAGAGCAGCAAGGGCATGAGGAAGAGCATAAGCTACTGGTCGTTCCCCGGGGGGCTCGACAACCGCGCGGACATCCCGGCGGTCTTCGCCGAGGCCAAGCGGCTCGGTTTCCGGACCGTGGAACTGGGCATCAGCGACACCGGGCAGCTCAAGCTCGACACCTCGAAGAGCGAGTGCCAGGCCCTGGCCGCCGCGGCCAAGGCCGCCGGCGTTGAGATCGGCAGCCTGGCCACCGGGCTCTACTGGGCCTGCAGCCTGACCGCCTCCAAGAAGGAGACCCGCGACCGGGCCATCGAGATCACCAAGCTGATGCTCGAGAAGGCGCGCTGGCTGGGCACCGACGCCCTGCTGGTCATCCCCGGCGCGGTCAGCGTCTTCTTCCTGCCCGATGCCGAGATCGTGCCCTACGACGAGGCTCTGGCCAGGAGCAGGGAGAGCCTCAAGCAGTGCGTCAAGTTCGCCGAGAAGCAGCGCGTGACCATGGCGCTGGAGAACGTCTGGAACAAGATGCTGCTCTCGCCGGTGGAGATGCGCGACTTCGTCGACGCTTTCCGCTCGAAGCGCGTCGGCGTCTACTTCGACACCGGCAACACCATGATCACCGGCTACCCGGAGCACTGGATCAAGATCCTGGGCAGGCGCATCGCCCGGGTGCACCTCAAGGACTTCAAGTGGCGCTTCGAGGGCGACGTCAACAAGATCCGCGGCTTCCGGGGCTTCGCCGCCGGGCAGGCCTGGGGCACCATGGCCGCCTTCTGCGACCTGGGCGCCGGCGACGTCAACTGGCCGGCGGTTATGGCCGCCTTCCGGAAGTCCGGCTACAAGGGGCCGCTCACCGCCGAGATGCTCCCGCCCGGACCGGGCCTGATCGAGCGCACCAGCGCGTTCATGGACAAGCTGATGGCGATGTAGCCGAAGCCGCGCAGGCTGGGCAGATAACAAAGGAAGCCGCCGGTTCGCCGGCGGCTTCTTCTCTTGCGGAATGGTCGGGGCGACTGGACGAAGTTTGAACCGCTCCGCCAGGCTGTGGCAGCGTTCAGCCAGCCCTTCCTGTCCCCTCCTGACCCCTATCTCCTTGCGGCAGGCCGGTTTGTCCTGCCACGGTCGGCCTGATGGCCAGGCAAGCTTCACTTTTGCGGCTGCCGGTCGGCCAGCCCCCCCCAGTTTGCCCTACAGTCGCGCCACGAGGGCCGACGTAGCGCGATCCGGGCCGGGAGCCGCCCCTGGGGGACCATGGGCGCACGACGAGCGACAGAGGAGGAGTATTGGGAGAAGATCGGTCCTGTGTTGAGGAATCCCCGGAGAGCCTGAGGTGGCTCAGCGCCCTAACATAATCTGGGTCCAAACCACATCCTGATTATAGCCATGCTTGAGCCAATGAGGCACTGCCCTCGCGAGGTCCGCACGAAGGCGGCCTATCGGCCTTTTCAGCGCACTGACGGGCACTTCTCGCGGGTAGTCGTTGATGACGTAACTACACACATCGAGGCTCGTCTGCAAGAACCCATCCATCCACCTGCTCAGGACAAAATGCTGCTCGATACGCTCCAAATAGAGGTCCATTTCCGACGAAGTGGGGATAACGGTCACCTTGCCTCTCTGAGGGCCTTTGGCAATGATACATGGGCGTGCGTATTCGACACCGCCCAGAGGACAGGAATCCACAACGTAGAGGTCCCAGCGTTTCGGGCTCACCTGAACGACTTGGCACTTGGCCCGTAAGGATAGTGGATGTAGGGTGCGATGTCGTCGGTGATGACCGGGAAGCCAAAACACGTTTTCACTCTTGGTGGCTTGCTGGGTATGGCATGGACGACAAGGTTCAAGATCTTGGCCCGCGTCACCAGAGCATCCGGAGTGAGGCATTCATCCTTCCAATGTCGGAGGGTGCCCCAGAACAGGATGATTCTTCTCTTGAAGGCGCGAATCGCTTCGGCCCGTGACGTTGCCGTCCCGCCGACGTTCAGATAAAGGCACATGTACTGCCACACTCCGCCATCATGGCATAACTCAAGGTCAATGATCTTGGAGAAGGTCAGGGTTCGCCTTCCGACGCGGACTTCATGTACAGACATCCTCTCGACGGGGCGTTCTATCTTGGGCGGAACCTCGCAGGTCAGATCGCTGTCCGCAACGTCGTAGCGAGCGTCCCTGGGAATTGACATGGCTTTCCAAATCACCTGCCCGTATCCGCAGATAGCCAACGTGCTCATGGCCGTATGCGCAGTCGGAGTGAAACTCATGCGAGAGATATCTTGGACGTTCTCGGACGCAAACCCAAGACTCCCCATTTGGCCCGTCCAGCCGGGGCTACACTGGATGATTGCCGGAGATCCCATGTTCTACTATCCCACCTGCTGCTGCGGACGTTCAATCTGAGCTATCGTCAAGCCACGGCTACAGAGGGACTGGCCATCTACCTTTAGCTCCACAGATGCCTTCCCAGCACGCGGGAAGAGTACAGGTGAAACCCCGAAAACCAAGTCCATGTCTGCGCCTGGGGCCGGTGGGGTCATTTCGCCCTTGGCCAACAGTATTTCTTCGTACTCCGGGTCAACATAAGAGCATCGCACCTCGACATGGTGGATGCCACCCGGAACATTTTCGATCTGGGCAAACACGTGCATTGCGGGCATGACAACAGGGAAATTCAGGGAGTTGACGTTGGTGAAAGATCCCACAATGGTGAGCTTGTTGGTCTGGGCCTCCCGAATTATCATGTCAGCAAGCAGGAATGACCTTACAAAATTCTGCTGAGGCACCTGCACGCCCCCTTCCAAGTTCCATGATGCTCTTGGCGTTATCGGCCCATGCGGGATGGACTTTAGGCGAATTCTATGTGCCCCTGTGACCATCGCAAGCACCATTTCGGCGGTTCAAGGCGGCAAGGTGGCGGGTGGTCAAGCATCAAACTGCATGTCTGCGCCACTGTGGTGGGCGCGCCGGTTGCGCCAGTCCGCTTGTTTGCTCCGCGAGACTGCACAGGGAGTCGAACCGCAGATCTGCCGCGCAGACCAACGACAGCGCCTCTGTGTTAGTCTGGATAGGCTATGTCTGCACTGCGGTGGTGCAAAGCCGCACCAACCAGCGCACCATGGTGGTAGGTTCGGGCGAAGCTGGAATTACATCGGTTTGCGCAGTCGTTTCTGGTCGATTTTCCATGTTTTTCCTCTTGCGCCGGACAGTCCGCCATCATATAGAATAGCCCGCGTCGTACTGGTACGGTAGCAGCGTAAAGACTCGACAGACAGATTGGGGGAAGTGCCGGGTGCCCCGAACTGTGGAATTGGTCTTAGGAGTAGTAGCCGCCGCCGCGATCTGTGCGGCCGCCGTTATTGGAGTCGGCTTGGCGGGGAGTCCCGCCTTGCCCCTTCACGGCAGGACAACAGAGGATGACCGGGCCGAGCCCGGCTTGCAGCGTTACTCCATGGTAACCGGGAGAGAGGATAGTCTTGGGCCATCCGGAGGCGGGTGGCCTTGGAGGGAGCCGGGCGGCCAGGTAGGCCGCGCCGGCAACCGGAGGATTCATCTATGAGGTGGAACGCAATCCTGGCCGTGGTCCTGGTGCTGTCTTTGGGCGGCGTGTCGATGGCGGCCGACCCTGTGGACACGGTATGGGTGGAGGACAGTGTCCCGGCCGGGGCGATCACCACGAGTTCGGGGTGGGAGCCCTGGACGTGGGTGGGGGAGAACCCCAGTCCGACCTCCGGGGCACTGGCGCACCAGTCGCCGGTGACCGCCGGGACGCACCAGCACTGTTTCTACTATGCCACGGCCAAGCTGGACGTCTATCAGGGCGACACGGTCTTTGCGTACGTCTACCTCGATCCGACCAATCCTCCGACCGAGGTGATGTTGCAGTGGCGTGAGAACGGCAGTTGGGAGCATCGTGCGTATTGGGGTGCCAACAGCATCGCCTGGGGCACGAATGGCACGGCGAGCCGGCGTTTCATGGGTGCGTTGCCGGCGACCGGTCAGTGGGTGCGGCTTGAGGTTCCTGCGGCGGATGTTGGGCTGGAGGGCAAGACGCTCGACGGGATGGCGTTCACGCTGTATGGCGGGGCGGCTACTTGGGACAAGGCCGGGAAGAACGGCCGTCCGGCGACCGAGGTGGTGTGGGGCGGAGCGGGCGCGGACGAAAACTGGACGACTGCCGCGAACTGGGTCGGTGGGTTTGTGCCCCGGACCGTGGACGTGGCGGTCTTCGACGGTACCTCCTCCAAGAACTGCACCATCAATGCCGGCGCAACTCTGAACGGGCTCAAGCTCCAGGCTGGCTACGCGGGCGTGGTCAGTGCCGGGGCGCAGGCCATCACGGTGAACTACAACAGTGGCAACGGACTTCTTCTGGTGGCCGGTGGCGAGTTGAAGCTGGGCAGTGCGACGCACACGATCAAGGGCAGCTTCACGCAGTCTGGCGGCACGATCACGGCTGAGACCTCGACGGTGCAGTTCCTGGCGCCGGATGCTGCAAGCGTCGACATCACGGGCGACGTGGTGCTTAACGGGGTGAAGTTCTTCCACAGCAACAGCGGGTCTAACCACAAGACGGTGAACATCAATGGGACGGTGACAGCCAATGGCCGGCTGGAGGTCAACGGCTACGCGGTGGGCGGCTGGTACCTGTACCTGAACGGCGGCGGCGAGATCATCGCCAAGGGCGAGATCGTCGGTAACGGCAAGGTGGTGCGTGGCAACTCCAACCTGACCGTCGCCGGCTATGCCGGGAATCAGGATCAGACCAACCTGTGGTGGGGCAGCACCGGACTCTATACGGTGGACAAGCCGGTGGGCACGCTGGTCTACAAGGGCACGGAGCGGTTTGGCGACTCGTCGGAGTGCGGGAACTGCGTGCTTACGGTGGTTAGCAACACGCCGGTTGACGCGACGACCTACCAGCCGACGGTTGAGCTTTGCACCTACGGTCACGGCGACGTGACGGTGCAGGGCAACATGACGGTCCATAACCTCACCTTCTACCGGTTTGGGGGCACGGGGACCACGTACTACAACCTGTCCGGCGGAACGCTTACGGTTCAGAACGAGACCAAGCTCAACGTGGCGGCTTCGGGCGGGTGGTACACGCACATCGATAACGGCACCGTTGATACCCGGGGCAACCTGACGATCCAGAATAACAATTACGCCTGGTATGGTACGGCGCTGATGAAGATGACGGGGAGCGCCGATGCGGTGTTGACCGGCGGTGGGCTTTCGACCAAGGCGATGTCCATCGAGGTGGCCAAGAGCGCCGGGGCGACGGTAACACTGGCGGGCGATTTGTCACTCAACTATCTGGTGAACGACGACCTGACGGTGACCTCCGGGCGGCTGAACCTGGCGGGGAAGGCGCTGCGGGTTGGCGCGCTGTCGGTGGGGGCGGCCGGGACGCTGAAGCTCAACGGCGATGAGGCGATCACGAAGGAAAGCCTGAGCCTGGCTGCCGGGAGCACGGTGGAGTATGCGGGAGCCGGTAGCTACGCTTCGCTGCTTCTCGGCAACGTCTACAGCAACCTGAAGTTCGTCGGTGCCGGCACGTACACGCTCGGGGCGGACCTGGATGTCAACGGCGTGCTGACTTTGGCTGGCGGGACGCTGAACGATGGTGGCAGGACGATCAACTTGGCCGGGGACTGGGCCAACACCGGAGGAGTTCTGGCGGCGACTGGCGCTGTGGTCCTCGATGGCGAGAACCAGGCCATCTCCGGCTCGACGACTTTCAAGGGCCTCTCGAAGTCGGTCTTGAGTGCGCGGACTCTGACCTTCGAGGCGGGTTCCACTCAGACGGTGACCGGGGTTTTGGCGTTGCAGGGCGTGGATGTCGGGTTGCTCAGTCTGCGGAGCACGGCGATTGGCCAGCAGTGGCGGATCGATCCCCAGGACGGCCGCAGCCTGGCATACCTGGACGTTAAGGACTCGAACAACATCAACGCCACGGCGATCAACGTGCTTGATGCTCACTGCGTTGACTCCGGCAACAACACGAATTGGATCATCAGCGGGGCACCGATTGGGACGTGGGTGGGGCTGGGTGCCGACAACAACTGGACGACGGCCGGGAACTGGGCGCAGAACGTGGTTCCGGGCGCCGGGGTGGTTGCGGTGTTCAGCCACTATTCGAGCAAGCCGTGCGTGCTCGATGCGAACGTGACGGTGGACGGCATCCGTCTGGAGTCGGGTTACGCGGGCGTGGTGGATGCGGGGACGAAGTCGATCACGGTGAACTACGCGGCCGGCAGCGGCGTGTTGTCGGTTGCCGGCGGCGAGTTGAAGCTGGGCAGTGCGACGCACACGATCAAGGGTGACCTGACGTACACCGGCGGTCTGCTCACGGCGCAGACCTCGATGGTGCAGTTCCTGGCGCCGGATGCTGCAAGCATCGACATCACGGGCGACGTGGTGCTTAACGGGGTGAAGTTCTACCACAGCAACAGCGGGTCGAACCACAAGACGGTGAACATCAATGGGACGGTGACGGCCAATGGCCGGCTGGAAGTCAACGGCTACGCGGTGGGTGGCTGGTACCTGTACCTGAACGGTGGTGGCGAGATCATCGCCAAGGGCGAAATCGTTGGTAATGGCAAGGTGGTGCGTGGCAACTCCAACCTGACCGTTGCCGGTTCTACCGGGAATCAGGATCAGACCAACCTGTGGTGGGGGAGCACCGGGCTCTACACTGTCGACAAGCCTGTCGGTACGCTGGTCTACAAGGGCACGGAGCGGTTCGGCGACTCGTCGGAATGCGGGAACTGCGTCTTGACGGTGGTGAGCAACACGCCGGTTGACGCTACGACCTACCTGCCGACCGTGGAGCTTTGCACCTATGGACACGGCGACGTGACGGTGTTGGGCGACCTGACGGTTCACAACCTCACCTTCTACCGCTTCGGGGGCACGGGGACGACGTACTACAGCCTGTCTGGCGGGACGATCACGGTCCTCAACGAGACGAAGTTGAACGTGGCGGCGTCCGGTGGGTGGTACACGCACATCGACAACGGCACGGTGGACACCCGGGGCAACCTGACGATCCAGAATGACAACTACGCCTGGTATGGCACGGCGCTGATGAAGATGACGGGGAGCGCCGATGCGCTGCTGACCGGCGGTGGGCTCGACACCAAGGCCATGTCGATTGAGGTGGCCAAGAGTGCTGGGGCGACGGTGACGTTGGCCGGCGACCTGTCGCTCAGCTACCTGGTGAACGACGATCTAACGGTGACCTCGGGGCGGCTGAACCTAGCGGGGCGGGCGTTGCGGGTTGGGGCGCTGTCGGTGGGTGCGGCCGGGACGCTGAAGCTTAACGGCGATGAATCCATCACCAGGGAGAGCCTGGCCCTGGCAACCGGGAGCACAGTCGAGTACGGCGGGGCCGGGACATACGGCTCCCTGCTCCTGGGCAACGCATACAGCAACTTGAAGTTCGTGGGGACCGGCACCTACACCCTGGGAGCCGATCTGGACGTCAACGGCGCGCTGACGCTGGCTGGCGGGACGTTGAGCGATGGCGGCCGGACGATCAACCTGGCCGGGGACTGGGCCAAGGTGGGCGGGGTTTTCTCCGCCACGGGCTTGGTGGTCCTGGACGGCGCGGACCAGGTGCTGACCGGGGCAACGACTTTCAACAACCTGACCAAGACGACGGCCAGCGCCCGAATGCTGACCTTGGATGCCGTGGCCACTCAGACGGTGACGGGTGCCTTGACGCTTCAGGGTGCCGAGGGCGGGCTGCTGGGGCTGAGGAGCAATTCCGTCGGCCAGCAGTGGGGCATCAACCCGCAGGGTGCCAGGGCTCTGGCCTATCTGGACGTGAAGGATTCCAACAACATCAACGCCACGGCCATCGACGTGACGGACAACCATTGCGTGGACTCCGGCAACAACACGGGGTGGACGTTCCAGGGTGGTGCGAACCAGCCGCCGGTGGCCAACAACCAGAGCGTCACCACGGACGAGGACACGGCTGTTGCCGTGACCTTGACCGGGAGCGATCCTGAGAGCAGCCCGTTGACCTTCACGGTGACGGTGCAGCCGCAGCACGGGACGTTGAGCGGGACGGCCCCGGCGCTGACCTACACTCCGGCGGCCAACTGGAACGGTTCGGACAGTTTCGCGTTCAAGGTCAACGACGGGCAGTTGGGGAGCGCGGATGCGACGGTGAGCATCACGGTCACCCCTGTGAACGACGCGCCGGTTGCGGCCAGCGCCACGGTTGCCGGGACGGAGGACACGGTCCTGGCGATCACGCTGGCCGGCAGCGACGTCGAGAACAGTGCGTTGACCTATGCGGTGGTATCGCAGCCCACTCACGGGACGTTGAGCGGTACGGCTCCGGCGCTGACCTACGCTCCTGAGGCGAACTGGAGCGGGACGGACACTTTCCGGTTCAAGGTCAACGATGGGGAGTTGGACAGTGCCGAGGCGGTGGTGACTGTCGAGATTGCCCCGGTGAACGATTTGCCTGTGGCGGTGGTTGTGGCGGACGTGACGGCTGGCCGGCCTCCGCTCACGGTGAGCTTTGACGGCGGCTGGTCGAGCGACGTGGAGGGGGCGATAGTCAGCTACTCCTGGAGCTTCGGGGACGGGCAGACCGGCACCGGAGCGCAGGTGACGCATGTCTACGGCGCGGTGGGCACCTATGTGGCGACTCTGACTGTCACTGACGGGGCCGGGGCGACAGCCCAGGATACTGTCGAGATCGCCGTGGCCTGGAACGACGCCGTAGCCCCGGAGATCACCGGTTTGGTTCCGGTGCAGGGCAGTTTCACCAAGGACTCGACTCCGGTGCTTTCGGCGCTGTGGTCGGACGCGGGCAGCGGCATCAATCTGGGTGCTGTGGCGATAGTGCTGGATGGGCAGAATATCACCGGCGCGGCCGCGCCAACGGCATCCGGGTTCAGCTACGAGCTGCCGGCGGGTTCGGCTTTGACCGAGGGCCAGCACACGCTGGCGGTGTCGGTGGCGGACAATGCCGGGAACGTGGTGCAGGCCAGTGCCGTGTTTACTGTGGACCTGACGTTGCCGGTGGTGGCCAATCTTTCGCCGGAGTCCGGGAGCCATGTGCGCAGTTCCATGCCGGCGATTGGGGCGACCTACACTGACGGCCTGAGCGGTATTCTGCCTAGCCAGACGCACATCTGGATCGATGGCGTAGAGGTGACGGGCCAGGCGGCGATCAACTCCGGTGCGGTGGTGTTCACGCCGGCGGGCGGGTTGACGGAGGGCGGGCACACGGCGGTGGTTTTCGCCGGTGACGCGGCCGGGAACGTGGCCAGCGTGGAGTGGACCTTCTTCGTGGACACGGTTGGGCCTGCGGTGGGAGCCATTGCGGTGTCTCCGGCCGAGGAGACCAACGCGCCCCGGCCGACCTTCAGCGGGTCGTTCATCGAGAGCGGTTCGGGGGTGGCCTCGGTGGTGGTGAAGGTGGATGGCCAGGCCATCCCGGTGTCGGTTGCTGGCAGCGGCTATACGGCTACGCCGGCCGTGGATCTGGCCGAGGATGATCATCTGTGCGTCGTCACGGTGACGGACCTGGCCGGCAACGTTGGGAGCAACAGCAAGAGTTTCGTGACGGACTATACGCCGCCGGGGATGCCGGCGGTTGGGACGCTGGATGCCACGGTGGACCGCGTGACGATCAGCGGTGGCACCGATGCTGACGTGGTGGAGGTGTTGGCGACGGCGACGGGTGCGTTGGTGGAGAGCGCCGTGGTGCAGAGTTACACGGTGGTCTTCCGGCGTCCCGAGGGTGGTGGCGACGACTTCACCTACACGCTGCGGTTCCGCGACCGTGCCGGCAACCTCGGTCCGATATTCGCGGGGTCGGCCAGTTTCGCGCAGGAGACTTCGGACGTTGGCTTGAGCGAGGTGGCGCTCTACCACGAGGACTATCAGCGGTATGACGCGGTGGAGGGTTACTTCACCAACAAGAGCATCGTGCGGGTGGTTGGGGTGGTGACCGGTGGCAAGGGGCCGTTCAAGGTCCTGGTTAGCGCGGTGGGGGTTGGCGGGGCGCGTTCGGCCGGGGCGCAGGATGTCGAGGATGGGGCTGCCGACCGGTTCGACATCAAGTTGAAGCTGTACGAGGGGGCCACCACGGTCAATGTCGAGGTGCGTGATGCCGAGGGGCGGACTGCCTCGGCGGCACCTTTCTCGGTTGCCCTTGACCGGCTCGCGCCGGAGATCAAGGTGGTGTTGCCGGCCAAGACGCACTCGGGTGAGTTGGGCGCGCTGTATCTTGGGCACAAGGACGAATTCGGGAGCGCGTTCGACCGGAACATCTTCGACGTGCGGACGTTCGGGATGACGGTGGACGTGCTGGATGCGGGCTCGGTGCCGCACCATCCGACAGCGGTGGTCGTGTGTGGGGCGACCACGGTGAGCGAGCAGGTGCTTGCGCCCAAGGAGGGCGGCGAGCCCGGCGAGTACCGGATGGTGTTGGCTCCGGGGTTCCTGGCGTCGATGGCCGATGGCAACTACAACCTGACCATCAACGTCACCGACTATCAGGGCAACATGTCGCAGTTGGTGCTGCCGGTGGTGGTGGACACGACCGGGGCGGCTGAAACGGTGAATGCGAGCACGGTGCTGCGTAAGTGGGACACGGTCGCGGCTCCGCTCGACACGGTCAAGGTAAGTTATCTCGGGCAGCGGCTGAAGCTGACGGAGAGCGGCTGGATGCTGTCGCCGGCGATTGCGCTGGATGACTCGCAGGGCAGCACGGCCACGCTGGTCTTCGACACGGAAGACTTTGCCGGCAACGTCGGGACGGTGACCTACGTAATCAACCTGGGCACCGTAGCGGTCTCCATGGACTACTACCCGTGGGGCAACATGTGGATGGGGTACCCGGCTGGGTTCACGAATGTGCCCTGGCCCTACCTGCCCTTCCAGGCGGAGGTTGGCGCCAAGGTCAACTGGACGATGCGGATTCTGGACCAGTACGGTGCGGAGGTGGTGGGCGCGGGGGCGACCGGGGTGGCCGAGTTCCCGGTGGCTGGCCGCTACTACCCTGTGGCCAATGCGCTCTGCTCGCCTGATCCCAACGATCCTTGGGTGTCGTCCGGGAGTCAGTCGGTGGCCTGGGGCATCCCGTACATGTGGATGGCGGTGCGCGGCGGTCTGGACTTGGTCCAGCCTGCGCAGCTCATGCATGTCTATCCCAGCCGGTCTCTGGCCAGCGATGCCAGCGTAAAGATCGAGGCCAAGCGTATCCACACCCCGGCTCCGTGGGGCGGTTACTACACGGCGATCCCCTACGTCGATTTCGGGGGTATGCCGTGGGACGCCGGGATGATTCTCAGCGATTTCTATGGGGCAGGGGAGAACTACGTCAAGCTTGGCCCGCTGTTCGGTTCCACGCACAGTTCGGGCTTCTCCGGGATCATTCTGCCTGTTCTGGCTTATCCGTCTGACCCCTACAATTTCAACACGGCGGACCTCAATCCCTCCGTGCCGCGATGGATGTCGCTGTTCAACGGGGAGGACTACGCCGGGTTCACGGGGCGCTCCGGGAAGTACACTCTTGAGGTCGGCATATGGATCGCCGGCCTCAGTTGGCTGCCGCTGTACGAGGTGCGCAACGGTGTGGACATCTTCAATCCGTGGGAGAACGTGGGCAGCGGCGGGGCGTATGTGCTCAAGGCCGGAGAGACGACGACGCTGAACTTCCGGTCCGGGACGTATGGCGACACCGGCTCGAAGCCTCTCAACTCGGTACAATTCCTGAGTCCCGGCACCGGATTGCCCGATCCGGACATCACGGTGCTTTCGGTTGGCGTGTACGAGCACGATCCGTTCCAGGCCGACCTGACCAAGACGCTCAGGGTCGAGGTGCGAGTGGCGGAGGATGCCCTGAGCGGCAAGCGCAACGTGCGTTTCGCCGTGGGCAGCATGAACACGACGGTGCCCGAGATGGCCATGATCGTGGGTGGCAACACGCTCGGGCTGGATGTGGACCGGGACGGCGAGGTGGGCACCGGGGCCGAGGATGCCGACCGGAAGTTCGAGGACACGCCTGGCGGCTGGGTGCTGGTCAACGACGACAACGACAACCGCAACGTGGTTGGCGGCGTGCCGCAGGCCGACATGGACGAGGCCGGCGAGGTTTCCGGCGAGGACGATCTGGTCCGGTTGAAGGTCATACTGCCGGAGCTGTCGCTGCTCGAATCCGGGGACTCGGTGACGCTGTCGGAAGCCTCTGCCCGGGTGCGGGTCTGGAGGGGTGCCGAGCGGGGCACGCAGGTGTCGCTGCCGGCGACGTGGTACATGTACGACTCCGAGCAGCGGGCGGACCTGGCCGCGCTGGTGGCTGGCGGGCTGTGGGTGGAGGGCGTCAGGGCCGGGGAGGCGACCATCGGGCTTACGGTCGATTCCACTCTCTATCCGGCGAGCGACACGGTGAAGCTGACCGTGATCCCCAGCCACAACGAGGGCACGGCGACGGGTTCGCCCGGGGCATACGGCAGTCTGGAGCCGATGACCGAGGCGGTGGCCGGTTACGGGCAGGTCAATCTGACCACGGGCAACCTGGTGGTTGGGGACAGTCTGCCCATGGGGCCGGCGGTTTACTTCAACAGCCGTGCGGGCGAGGGTCTGCGGACCAGCTACGACATGCGGGTTGCGCCTCTGGGTGCCGACCGCCTGCTGCTGGTGGCCGAGGACGGCCGGCGGGTGATGTTCAAGCGCGACGCCGCCGTGACGGGCCGTTACCTGTACAAGTCCGAGGCGCAGCTGGCCCGGTTCGAGGAGATCGAGGCGCGGCTGGCCGAGGGGAAGGAGTACCCCGAGTTCGAGGAGTACGTTCTCAAGCGCAAGAGCAATGCTTACTACTTCTTCGACGGGCGGGGGATGTTGTCGGCCGTTCGGGACCTGCATGGCGGGGACCCTGCGGCGACGGACCTCTTCGGGCGGCCCGGGTCCGACAACCAGGTCCTGATGGCTTACCGGTGGGACTCGTTCGGCCAGCCGACGAGCCAGCTTGAGGCGGTGACGAACGCGCTGGGCTGGACGACGCGGATCGAGGGGTCGCTCGATTCCGGGTTCATGACTGTGACCGATCCGGGCAACGCCACGACGGTGCTGGCGGGTGGCTGGGCGGGGCCGAGCGGGAACGTATCGGTGAGCGGCGGGCGGGTCCGGGGCTGGAGCCTGGCCTGGTCGGCCACGGAGGTTTCGTTCCAGGATGCGCTGGCGCGCAGCTGGACGATGGCCACGGATTCGCACGGGCGGGTGCTCTCGGTGAAGCGGCCGGACCCGGTGGTCGGCAAGCAGCAGATGCCGAAGACCATCTCCTACAACGACTCCGAGGACGAGGTGACGGTGCTTGGGTGGTGCGATGCCACCGAGGTCGGTGACGAGACCAAGATCAGCAAATCGGTGTTCATCGTGGACAGCGAGCTCAATGTCTGGAGGAGTTTCAAGGCGTGGCATGGGGTTGGCTCGGCCGACAACCACGAGGCTGTTCGCAGCTTCAAATCCACGGGCGGCGGGGAGATCCGGCTGCTGGCCGATGAGCAGGACTTCGGAGGCGATCCGGCCTCCTGGGTCTGGCTGGACAACGGCAACCTCCAGTCGCACACGGACGTGAACGGCAAGACCTGGACGTACACCTGGACCGATCTGAACCTGTTGGACGTTGACACGTCGCCGATGTCGCGCGGCACCGACCGGGACTACGAGCCGGACGGCGACCTGTCCGTCTTCAAGGACGGGCGGCAGAGGCAGACCGGTTACACGTCCGATCAGTTCGGCCGGGTGTTGACGACGACCCTGCCGGAAGTGAACGGCTATCAGGCGCAGCTGACCAACGAGTACCAGATGCTCGGGCTGCGGGTGCTGGCCACTCGGCACGCGCCGGACGTGGCCGTGGACGTGACCACCGAGAGCCTGTCGACACCGATGGGCTGGGTGGTGATGGAGAAGGACGAGCGCGGCAAGTACACGCAGCGGGCTTACGACCAGCGAGGCAACGTGCTCTTCGCGACCGGTCCTCGGGACGCGCTGGTTCTCGGGTTCCCGGGCGTGCTGCCGGCTGATGGCGACTACTCGAAGTGGGAGTACTATGCCGACGACCGGGTCAAGAGCTACCGTGGCCGCAACGGCCAGGTGACCAACTCGGTGTACGACGGACTCGGCCGCCTGGTCGAGACCTACATGGGCACCGAGGCGGCGAAGATCGACCGGGTGACCATGGAGTACGATGGCCGGGACAATCTCGTCACGCGGACGGTCCACGAAAATGGCGAGGCCAAGAGCTACGCAACCGGGTTCGAGAGCGACCGGTTCGGGCGGACGATGGCCAGCACCCCGCCGGGCGGGGCGAGCTACAGGGTGCAGTACGGTTACACGCCGAAGAGCTTCATGAACAAGTTGACCGACGCGACCCTGCAGGACTGGAAGACGGACTTCTTCAAGGATGGGAAGGTCCAGTACCAGTACGCGCCGGGTGACACCCAGCGGGTGGAGTTCGGTTACGACGACGACGGCATCCGCAACAAGGTCAAGGATGCCACCAACGTGGAGGTCACGCAGGCGGTCTGGCCGGACGGGATGCTCAAGTCCGTGAGCAATGCCTTCGGGACGCGGGACTTCGACTACAACGGCCTGGGGCAGGGGATCTCGTCGAAGGACCCTGACGGGCGTGTGAACGCGCTGACGACGAACTCCTGCGGCTGGGCGTTGTCCAGGAGCAGCGGGACGTTGGGGACGACGGTGCCGGCGGTGTACACCTATGCCCAGCACCAGCCTGACGGCACGCCCAACAAGGTGATCGCGCCGGGCAACTTCATCCAACTGGTGCAGCGCAACGCCAAGAACCTGGTCACGTCCGAGACGCTGGAGCAGAGCGTGCCCGGGCAGCCTGCCAGCGTGGGCCAGGGTTACCAGTACTTCCCCGACGGTGCCAGCAAGGCGTTCGTCGACGCGGCCGGCAAGTCCTGGTCGGTCACCCGGGACCATCGCAACCGGGTTATCACGGAGTCGATCCCCAACGCCGCCGGCACCGGCTCCGTGACTCTTGTGGAGCGCAAGTACGGCGCGCGGGGCGAACTCCAGGAGGAGAAGGTGACCGACCGGAGCGGTTACGAGCCGGTGACGGACGTGACCGAGTACTTCTACCACTTGAACGGGTGGCTGCTGTGCGTGCGGCGCAACGGCCTCAACTTCTGGACCGCGCGTGACGCGAACGGTCAAGTGGAAGAGGAGTGGGAAGACAATGTGGCGGTCAACTCCTCTCTCGACCTCAGCACGGTGATGATCGGAGCCAGGGTGGCTGCCTGCATCGCCGGCCGAGTAACCCACTACGTCCGCAACGCAGCCGGACAGGTCACCAGCAAGCTCCGAAGCGTCCCGGACGGTCAGGGGAGCTGGGCCTTCGGCGAGGCGTGGACCTACGGCTACGATGCGGCTGGCAGGCAGAATTCGGCCACCGACCCGCTCGGCCACACCACCACGACGGAATACGATGCCGCCGGCCGGATGAAGAAGGTCACCGACGCGCTCGGGCACTACATCCAGAACGAGTACTACCCCTCCGGGTTGCTCTGGAAGAGCCGCGACAAGAACGGGCGGTGGACGGTCTTCACCTACGACGGTCGCGGGCGGATGACCAGCCGCACGAACCCGATGGGGCACGCCATAACCTACGAGTACACCGACGATCCTTCGACCGTGACCGTGTCCGATCCGGACGGCGGGAAGGTCCGCCGCACCATGGACATGCGCGGCAACGTGGTCAAGAGCGAGATCTGGAACGGGTCCGGCTGGCAGGTCCAGTTCACGGCCGCCTACGACTCGCGCGGCACCATGATCGGGATGACCAACGCCCGTGGCCAAAGCTGGACCGGCGTGCCCGACGGTGCCGGGCGGCTCTCGACCAAGACCTACTCGACCGGCCTGACGCTGGCTTACGGGTGGACCGATGACGGCCTGCTCAAGAGCGTGTCCGGCGGCGGCACGTCCCTGGGGTACGTCTACGATGCCCACCGGCGCATGGTTTCGGCCAGCGACGCCACGCTGGGCAAGACGGTGGAGTACGGCTACCACGACGACACCGGGCTGCTGGCCAGCAAGAAGATAACCGGCATCGATTCGACCCGGGTCAGCTTCACCTACGATGGTGCCAAGCGCCTGGTGAATGTTGCGAGCGATGGCCGGAGTGCGGTGCTGGGCTACGACCTGGCCGGCCGCCGGACGAGCACCCAGCTGCCCAACGGGGTGCAGACGGCCTACTCCTTCGACAACGCCGACCGGCTGGTGGGCGTGAGCCACACCAAGTCCGGCTCGACGCTCTCGTCGGCCACCTACGCGCTCGACGCCGCCGGCAACCGCCTGCGGGAGACCTACGAGGACGGATCCTCGGCCGTCTACGGCTACGACTTGGCCGACCGGCTGGCGATGGAGAGCGTGCCGGGCGTGGGCACCAGATACTACGCTTACTCCAGGGCCGGCGACCGGGTGTGGGAAGGCGGCCCGGCGGCCTTCACGCAGAGCTGGAGCGACGACTTCGAGCGGGCCGAGCTGGGAGCCACCTACGACCTGGCCGGCGGCAAATGGGCGCTGACTGCCAGCGAGACGGATAAGGAACTCGAACGGCTGACCGCCGATCCGACCAAGGCTTCCGGCCCGGCGCTGGTCACCAACTCCACGATCCTCAAGAGCGGGCTGGTGCAGGTGGGCGGCGAGGTCACGCCGGCCTCCGGCACCGCCGAGAGCCCCCTCACCGCCGGCCTGGTCTTCGCCTGGACCTCCACCAGCAACTACTGGGTGGCGGGGGTGAAGAGCTACTCCGACGCCGGGCAGCTGCACGTCAAGTACCTGATCGCCGAGGTGAAGGACGGCGAGTTCACCGTCATGGCCGAGTCGGCTGAGGAGGAAGTGCTGCCCGCCGGGACGGCTTCGGTTCAACTCAAGCTCTCCGTCCAGCGCGGCGCGATGGAGCTTTCGCGCGCCTACCCCGGCACCCCCTGGGCGCTCGTGCTCGCCACTGGCAACTCCTGGACCGACGGAGCCATGCCGCTCAGCCGGTCGGGGTTCTACGCGGACCGGGCCGCGCCGGACACGGCCGCCTGCCGCTTCGACAGCCTCCAGGTCGAGTGGCCGGAGTCGACGCTTGCCGGAGCGGTCTACACGCACAACGCCATGCACCAGCTGCTGGCGGTCTCCGGTCTCGACAAGGACGCGACCTACACCTACGATGCCGACGGCAACCGCGCGTCCCAGACCAAGGGCGGAGTGCTCACCACCTACGGGTACACCTTCGAGAACCGCCTCTTGAACGTCCAGGTCGACGGCCTGACCGTCCGCAGTTACGAGTACCAGGGGGACGGCTGGCAGCGGCGGACGGCGACGGAGGACGGGGTCACCACCGGCTTCGTCCACGACGGGGACGATGTCTTCGCCGAGTTCGACTCCAACGGCGTCCTCGCGGCGCACCACGTCACCAACGGCATCGATAAGACGCTCTGGTCGGTCCGGGGCGGGCAGTTCTCGACGCCGCTGGCCGGCGCGCAGAACGTCATGGCCGTGGCCGATGCGGTCGGCACGCGAACCGCCCTCTTCCGCTACCGCGCCTTCGGCGAGCGCATCACCGTCTCGGGCCCGAACCCGGCCCGCACCGACCCGTCCTTCCAGGGCCGGACCTACGACCAGGGCCTCGGGATCTACGACTACCGCAACCGCAGCTTCGACCCGGCCACCGGGAGGTTCCTGCAGAGGGATCCGGTGCTGGGCGGGGATCCCTTGTTCAACCCGTATTGCTTCCCGGGCAACAACCCCATCACGGGGAGCGACCCGATGGGGACGGACAAGATTGAAGTCAGGCGCACAGGCAAAGGTCAGGATAGTTCTTCAATAGTATACTGGGTAACAGACGATGGCAATGAGTACCCTCTTGGAGAGGAAGTCATGATCCCGCTTCCCAAGAGGCCACAAAGTGCTTTATCGTGGTTAGCGGGATCGGCAGCGAAGTCGCTGTCGATCTATGCGGGGAACGCTACGGCTGCTCCAGCGCTCAGCCTTGGCGACAACAATGGCCATTTGATGCTCAGTAGGCTAAGGAGTGTGGCTGAATCGGTCCATTTGGATGGTATCCCTCCCGATGACCAAATCGCAATCATCACCGGCTTGGTTTCCTATGCCACGGCGGGACTAGACTTTGAACTGATTCCGGACATTGGCAAGTCCTACATGGAGAAGAGTTGGGCTCAGGTACTGAAAGGAAATTATGGAACCGACGATGATGTTACGCTTCTTGGTACAGGGGCTCAGGTTGCTCTTGGGTTGGTCGGTTTTGATGCCCCTATGGACGTCAGAGATGTGTTCCACGATGTAACGCATTGGCAATGGACATGGGGACACGCCGGGAAGACAGCCCTTGATGCTGTTGGGTTGGTGCCAGCATTTGGGGATGTGAAGTATGCGGATGAAGGATGGGTGCTACTCAAGAGGTTGCTCAGAAATACCAAGAAGATTAAGGGCAGTGGAGATCTGCCCCAGATCATCCTGCGTACCACCAAGTCGGGAGAGAAAGTGATTGACATATCACGGGGCGGAGTTCGGAGGTTGTTTGACCTGATTGGGGGCAAGCTGAACCTCCTACATTATGAACAGCACCACATATTCTTCAAGGTCCTTGGCGGGAGCGACGAGGCGGCCAATTTAGTGGGCATCAGAGCGGTGCTTCACCGAGGCAAGAAGATCGGCCTTCACCAGCATATCGATAAGGAACTTGGGATGGGATACGAGGCCTTGGCGGAAGCGTGGAAGGGCGCACAGAAGAACCCTGAAGCAAGGCGTGCTTTTATGAGTAAACTGCGGCAGGCTTACTCGAGTTACTTCGAGGGCTCGAAAGACTACGATGCGATAATGAGCATCATTGATCGTGGTCTTAGCACAGTACGATAGGGGGGCGTCCCATGAAAGTCGCAGTCAATCTCTCATTCCCTTCCAGCGGCCTGCACTGGAACGATGCTGGGGTCGTAGCTGATACGGCGTACCGGAAGTTCGCGTCGTTGCCAGGCGCACACCCCTATCCGCAAGGCGAAGGATATCTGGGTGTTGACTATGAGTTTGCGGTTACCGATCTGGCATTGATTGATGCGGCTAAGAAGGTATATGACTCTTTGCTTCCGACGGCCAACAGACCGTGCTATGAGCAGCTTGTAATGACGAGCCAGCACAAGAAAGACCCCAAGCAGTACTCTTCATTTGGGTATTCATATGACGAGTTGAAAAGTTGTAATCACCTGGGATTTGCCTGGCTAGGCAGGTTGGTTGGCGAGACGGAATTAGAAACTTCTGTTGCGGACGAACCTGGGGGCGCAACAGTGTGTTGCCACGGTTGCGGCAACCCCCGCGAGAATGTCGGCCGACGAGTGCGCCTGAAGAGGAAGCTAGTTGGGAAGCAGCATTTGCTGAGCCTGCCATCGACCCGTCTGATCTGCGGAGATGTGTTCAGGCACAGTTGCCTAGATGCCGGCTTGACAGGGCTCACCTTTGAACCACTGGCTGCAGGAGCCACACGCTCTGCGTGGTACTGGGTTGAAGTGGTGCAACACAAATGGCAGGACGAATCCGGGGTGTGCCCACACTGCGGAATGAAGACTAATGTGAGATCTCCAGCTTACTTTAACTTGCCAGAGCAGTATCAGCACGACTTCCAAAGGGTGTTGCTTTTCGATGAATTCAACCTTGTGCTGTCGTCCAGGGCTGTCGAGTTCATGTCAAGTCTTGGGCTGACGTCCCTTAAGAATGTCTACGTTCCGATCTTGCCTGGATTCCATGCCGATATCATCGCGCCCGAAGATAGGGTGTTTCGCAATGGCGACTACCCGACAAGAGTATTGCGAAGGTAAATCTATCCACTGAGAGTAAGGGGCGGCCCACAGCTGAACGGGCAGAACGGGAGGGAAGGGGGCTAGCCCGACGACCGCGAACTCGCCGAAGCACTAGGAGGGTCATTCTGTGTTGACAAGCGAACAGGCCGGGGAACTTAAACGCCTGATCAATGCATCCTTGGACAACGCGGAAGCCGTCTGGAGCCAGCACGGCAATGCACTGACGAAGGCTGCTATGACGCGGCTATCCGAGCGGGCTCAAGTGCCGACGCCCTATCCGGGCGTGCCGATCATTGCGGAGGGCGGTTCGCAAGTGGGGGACTTTCTGGTAATGGCTGTCGATATGCGGGACTCGACGAAACACCTCCGACACGAAATATCCGCGAAGTCGCCCAGCTGCTTGCAGAGGGTCTATTTCGAGACATCTGCATTACTGCCGGCAACGGCCACAGTCATAGGTTATGACGGTGGCAAAGTTGCGGAATATATAGGAGACGGTGTGCTGGCTTTCTTTCATGTGCCGGAGGCATCCAGAGAAACGACCTACTACGCGGCCCTTAGGGCTGCCCGAAATACGATGACGATGGTGGGTGACATTCTGAATCCCATCTTGGGCAAGCGATACGCGTTGCCTGCTATCAGCATCGGTGTTGGCCTGGCGCGCAGTAAATCAATCATTTCCGTTGTGGGCACTGGCGACATTAGGATACCAAAGGCTTTTGGCTTGAGTGTGTTCTTTGCGTCGAAACTCTCGAAGGGGGATAACGAAATCTATATAGACGAAATTTTGCAGAAGGACTGGCCTACAGAGAAGGGGGCGAAACTGAGATTTCGCAAGAAGACACTGCGTGGCGAAGAAGGATACTTGGTTGAAGAATCTGCGTCTTAGGTGGTCGGCTGCCAGTCATCGGCAGCAATACAGGAGAGTCACAAGGCTCAAAGATAACGCCCAAGCGGACAAAGCCCCAAAGGCCCATTTCTGGCGGCACAATTTGACTTGACGTATGTATGCCAGCTTCATCTTCTCGAAGACCAACTCGCGATTGACAGCCTCTGGGGATGTCGGGTGACAAGCAAGAAATGCCGAGAGCGTTTCTGTGGACTTGAGCGCGCTTCTATCACAAAAGGCATCTCGCAGGTCTGTCTCGAAAAGATGTCCAGCGTAGAAGCATCCTGTCGGTAGCCCGTCTCCGCTGACATGAGCGCGCGGATCATGCACTGCAACGAGCCCGCGAATCGAAAAGAAGAGGGCTGCTATCCAGGAGATGAAGAGCAGATACAAGGCCGCCACGACTACTGCATCCCAAATACATGAGTCAGCCACTAGGCAGGAATCCCATAGAGTATGAATTGCTTTGGCAATACACTCTAGCGCAGCTATCGGAACGATGAGTGTGGCAATGAGTATCTGGAGTTTCATGTCGATGGCGCGGATGGTCCCCTGTAAGTCAACGATTGACTGCATTATGAACTCAGGAGAATGATTGCCATTGGTGACAGCCGTTTCTTCGGTACGCATTGCAGCACCCCTTAAGTGGAGGTTACTTGCGCCGCACAGAGTGTCAACCTCCATTTGTCATGCAAAACGAGTAGACGAGTGGTCATCGAGCGCAGGGGCGCGCTCCCGGCTGTCTTGAACTGGACCAACTCGGAGCACTATTGGACTGCCAGGATGGCTATGCGCTCGACCTCGCAGCGCGTGGCGACCTCGTTGGCGAGGCCATCGTTGTCAGCGGCGAGCCTGATGCGTTCGAGCGGGTTGTTGATGGCCTGGCCCCGTGAGCGGCAGATGGCCAGGTGGGCCAGGGATATGGCGGTGAGGATGGAGGCTTTGACGCGCTTGGGCCAGTCTTTGGGCAGATGGTGATCTTCCCGCATATGCCGGCTTTCCCCCTGGGCCGATTCTATACCGTGCGGCAGGCGCGGATGCGGGCAAAAGGTCTTGGCACGGAGGGCGCTGTGGCTACAATAGCCCGCAACGGGAGCCGCCGGACCGGCTCTGGGGGACAAGCGAGAGAGATCTGTGTGCTATGAGCCATAAGGTGCTGATTCCGCTTTGCATAGTGCTGGGGGCCGGTGCCGGGGTGGCGGCTTCCTACGGGGTGTTCAGGAGCTGCCCGGTCAAGGAGCCCTGCGCGCCGGACGCCGGGGTGTCGGCGAAGCAGATTGCGCAGCTTCAACGGGACATGGCCGACCTGCAAGCCAAGTGCGCCAAGCTGGAGGCGCGTCCCGACTTCAAGGCAGTGATGAACGACCCTTCGCTGAGGCAGCAGCTGGCCGCGTTGGTGGAGGAGACCAAGGGGGCGTCAGCAGCCGGCCCGCGTCCTGCGCCCACCGATGCGGATGCCTGGCGGCGGGGTCTGGCGATACGCTTCAGACAGGACTACGGCAAGCTGGTCGAGGAAGCCTTGGACGCCATGAAACTCCAGGGGCCTGACCGGCAGAAGGCCAAGGCGGAGTTCGACGTGCATTTCGAGCCCGTGGAGGCCCAGTTGCGCAAGCTGGAGCAGAAGGAGATCAGCAACTTCCCGAGGGTCAACCCGCTGGTGGGGCCGCAGCTGGCGGTATTCATGAGCCGGCTGGAGAAGGCCGTGCCGGCCGAGGCCTTCAAGGCGTTCGAGGCCTGGCGGAAGGCTCCGGCCGCGTCCCTGACCTGGGGCCAGGGGAAGAGCGACTACTTCATGAGCGGCAACGACTTCACGGAAAGCCAGGTCAACACGGCCGTGGAGATGCACTGGCAGCTGCTCTCGTCGAGCCTGACCGGGGTGTGGTTGGAGGCCAAGGTGAACGAGGAGAAGCAGAAGAAGCTGGAGCCGCTTCTGCGACGCCATTTGCAGCAGGTGTTTGGCGAGCTTCGCAAGGACGAGCCTCCCAGCCTGACCGCCCCAAGGGCCATGGCGCGCAACCAGGCGTTCACGAACGTGACCGAGGCGGCGATGGTCGGCGTGATCGGCAAGGACGGGGTGGAGGTTTTCCGTAAGTGGAAGAACAGCCCCGGCAACCGCTGCTCGTACCTGTTCGGTGTTCTTCCCCGCGCGCCCGAGGTGGTCGCGCCGGGCAATCTGCCTCCGTCGCCGTTGCCGGAGAGGCCGTTCGGGGCTCAATAGTTCTGACGGGGACGGTTGGCGGCTGGGCTGGACCTCGCTGAAAATCAAGGAGATGGACATGGCACTTGTTCGCAGGTATGTGTGGGCGGTTCTGGTCGGGTGGGCGGTGTTTGGCGCTGGCGTTGGCCTGGCAGGTGAGCCCAGCGCCGAGGACCGCCAGCAGGCGGCCCTGCACCGCAGCCAGGGCGACGCCATGATGCGCGCCAAGGACTACGCCGGGGCGGAGAAGGAGTACCTGAAGGCGGTCGAGCTGACCAAGCCGGAGGTCAGCAAGGTTCGGCTGTACGACGTGCTGGCCACGACTGCCAAGCGGCAGAACGACGCGGAGAAGACCGTCTTCTACCTGCGCAAGGCCCGGGAGGCGGCGGCCGAGAACCGGGAGGTGTGGGTGGACGCCACCAGCCGGCTGATCGGGGAGCTTATCGGCCGGGATGACCTGAAGGGTGCCGAGGAGGTTGCTCGGGAGTCGCTGGTCAAGGCGGAGAAGTCGCAGGGCCGGCTGGTCTTCTGGAGCCACCTCTGCGTGATCGGGACGAAGCAGAAGAAGCTCGACGAACTGGAGAAGGAGGCCGAGGGCGTCTTCAAGAAGGAGCAGACGCTGGGCGGGCTCTTGATGCTCAAGAACGTCTACGAGGCCAAGGGCGACAAGGAGCGGTTGCTGAAGATCAACGAGCAGATCGCCGGCAGCTTCCCGCAGGCGGAGTTGTCCCGTGTCGACCTGGCCGCCGCGCTGGTGGAGCAGGGCAAGATCGAGGATGCTCTGCCGCATCTGAAGACGTTGGCCAGCGCTCCGGGGCACAGGCGGCGCGAGTTCGCCTTGGTGTTGGCCGGGTACTATCTGAAGCAGAAGAAGGACGAGGAGGCCGGCAAGTGGCTGGCCATCGCCAAGGGGCCGGATGCGGAGAGATATCGGGCGGTGGTCAAGGCCATGCTCGATGCCGGCAGGAGCGATGCCGCCGCCAACGAGCTCGGCGAAGCCATCGCGAATGCCGACGAGTTCGACGTGGCCTGCCAGTTCCGGCTGGAGCGCGCCGAGCTGTTGATGACGCTGGGCAGCAAGGAGGCGGCGGTCAAGGACTACCGCATCCTGGCCGGCAATGCGCTGGTGCCGGCAGGGGTTGCCGAGAAGGCCAAGCAGGCGCTGAAGAAGGCGCAGGGAGAGTAGAGGGCCGCTGGCGCTGGCCGGTCGTGGTCGAGGGTTGATTGACCCGTGGCCTTTCGGTATCGCCGTGCGAGGCTGCCATCAGACCCGGTTACGCGGCAGGACTTGATGCCATGACCGATGGGAAGCCACCCAGCGCGGGCCGGGATATCCGGCGCATCGTCGTTTGGAGCGCCGTCATCGGCATATTGCTCCTGGCGGTGGCGGTCGTGTCGGCCTTGGTTGTCCCGGTCGTGCAGGTCCGAAGGGTAATCCCCTCGATCCCGACTGACGATAATCCCGATTACGCTGCGAACTGTGCCAAGATTGTTGAGTCGCTCGGCGGTCCGGAGGAGACCTGCAGGAAAGTGGGCATCTACCTCAGTGCGCCGGACCGTGTTGCCCCCGGCAAGGGCCTGGCTGTGAATGTGCTCGCGGCCACCGGTGATGCCGGCATTCCGCAGATGTTGCGACACATGGACAATCCTGCGATGGAAGTCAGCAGCGCCGTGCTCTGGAGGATGTGCAAGGGACACCCGTCGGCCGGACATGCTGTAGTGCGGCTGGCCAGGGTGGCGTGCGGCAAAGAGGACCTCCTCGCCTATAGCGCGATCATTGCCCTGGGGCGGGTGGGGCCGGGTGCCGCCGAGGCTGTCCCGGCCCTGTGTGAGTGCCTCAAGCACCCGAACAATGCACGCCGGCGCTATGCGGCGCGGTCCTTGGGGCAAATAGGCGACCGCCGGGCTGTGGATGCTCTCAAGGTCGCCTTGGCCGACGAGGATCCCGAGGCCAGGTCGGCCGCCGAGGAGGCGATGCAGAAGCTAACCCCATCCGGAGGCCGCACTGTGGAGCCGGGCAGCTTGGAGCCATGATGCCTGCCCAGGAGACGCCGCATTCCCGACGCATCTACGTTCTGTGGGCCGTGGGCCTGGGGCTGCTCCTTCTGCTGGGGCTGGCCTGTGTGCTGGTCGTTGCGCCAGTGCTCAGGGTCAAGGCGCTGGCCGTGGAGATCGACCGGACCGGCGTTGTGCCATCCAATGGCATCGAGCGCCTTGGCGGCAGGAAGAAAGCTGCCCAGGCGCTCGCTCTGTACTTTCGCACCCCAAACAGATGGTCGCCGCACCGGGACGAGGCCGTCTGTCTGCTCAGCCATTGCGGTTCGGAGATGCTCCCGGCGCTGCGCCTGGCGCTCCGGAGCAAGGACGGCTCTACCCGCGCGGCGGCTGTTCGGCTCGCGGATCACATCGGTGCTGCCGGAACGCCGCTGGCCCCCGAACTCATCGAGGTGCTCGGCGACTGGAACGCATCGGTCTGGTTTCACGCAACCAGGGCGCTTGGCACCATGCATGCACCGGGCACCAAGGCTGCGAACGTGGCCTGGCGGTCCAGGGCGACCTGGCGCTACTCCGACGACACCCGAAGGCTCATCCTTGGCCTGAAGGAGCCTCCCTTCGCGCCGTTCGATGCCTCCGACTGGCCTCCTCCGGAGCCGCTGTCCGCAGACGTGGCCCGCCGGATTGCGGCGGCGCTCGCCGTGTCCCTTGGCGACCGCGACGAGGAAGTGGTCGCGGCGGCACTGGAGGCCCTGAATGGCATGGGAGAGTGCGCTGCACCGGCCGCGCCGGGGCTGGCCAGGCTTGTGCAAGCAGGCCCCGAGGGTCTTCGTGTCAACGCCGCCGCCGTACTGGCCGGGATCGGCCCGTCGGCATCGGAGGCCACACCCGCCCTGGCCGCGTGTCTCAAGGAGCCCTGCGAAGACCTCCGCATCAACGCCGTCCTGGCGCTGGCCGGGATCGTCACGGATCGGGCTGCCCTGGCGGAGTTGCTCAAGCCGGTTTCCGCAGAGGCCAGCCCCCAGGTCCAGGAAGCCGTGACGCGCGTCCTCGGCAGCGGGGACCCGGCTGACCGGGGGATGGAACGCAGATAACAGCGGGAGGCACTTGAACCTCCGGTTTCGACTTGCAGGGGCGCGCCGGTGGCTAGAATAGGCTCACCGTGAGCCGCCGATGCGGCTCGAATCCCGTGTTTCGATGAGGCTCTGCCACGCAGAGTATTCGAAGGGGACAGACAGCATGGCACCTGAAGCCGTCAACGAGCCCAAGCCCGAGAGCGTTGGGATGCCCCAGCGAGCCTTTTTCATCCCCGGCAAGCAGCGCGGCCAGCGGGTGGGGATCTTTGTCGATGTGCAGAACATGTTCTACTCAGCGAAGCACCTGCACCAGTCGAAGCTCAACTACCGCAAGCTGCTTGATGACCTGACCGGCGGCCGGCAGCTGATCCGCGCCGTGGCCTATCTCGTGACCAAGCCCGAGGTGGACCAGACTGGCTTTGTCGACGCCCTGACCAGGATGGGCTACGAGATCAAGGTCAAGTATCTGAAGATCAAGCCCGATGGCACTACCAAGGGCGACTGGGCTATGGAGATGTCTATGGACATCATGGCCCTCGCCCCGAAGCTTGACACCGTCATCCTGGTGACCGGCGACGGCGACTACGTCCCGCTCGCGCAGAGGCTCAAGATTATGGGTTGTAGAGTGGAGGTCGCCGGGTTTGCCCAAAACGTGTCTGCCGACCTCATGGGTGTGGCGAATGCGTTTGTGAGCATCGACGAAGCCATGCTCTTCAAGGAGAAGAAGTTCGAGGTCGAGGCGGCCGCCCGGCCGGCGGACAGCGTGGGCAACTTCGTCCCGCGCAAGCGCCTTATCGGTTCGGTCGCCGAACGGTTCGCGGCCGGGTCGAGCGATGCGGCGGGACAGGACAGTGGCGCTCCGCAGATCGACGATGCCACCGCCGAGCGCCTGGCGACACAGCTTTGGGATCGGGAGCACAACGGCCAATAGGCAACCGGCATACGAAGCGCGGGACATACTGTGACCGGTCGGGCGAAGTCTCGTCAGTATTCGTTGGCCAACATGATCGTGAGCACCAGCCGGTAGCCATCCACCATGCCGTGGTCGTCGATCTTGAAGAAGAACTTTTCGCCGGCGTGGTCGAAGGCCCCGAAGTCGTGCTCGCGCCAGGGGTCGTTGTCCTCGGTGAAATCGTCGAACTCGCGGACCTTGAGCAGCACCTCGGCCACGACATCTTCGCCCAGGGCCGCGACGCCGCGTGTCATGGCCAGGAGGTCTGGCGGGGCCACGCGGGGGATGCTGGCCCGCAGGGCATCGTAGCGCTTGGCGATGTCGCTGGTCAGCATCATGTCCCGGTCCCCATTGCATTGCCGTTGGCCCGATTGGCGTTGACCATACGCCGCAGCCGGCCGGCCCCGGCGCGGCGGGCGGCGGCCGGCCGTGGCGGCGGCAGCACCCCCAGTTCGACCATGATCCGGCAGGCCCGGCTGCCGGCAGCGGGCTCCTTCCAGGCGTACCAGGACCGCCCCTGAGCGTAGGTGCAGCCGGCCAGATCGTGCTCCCGCAGCCAGCGCAGGGCGTTGTAGCCGGTCCCGTAGCTGTAGAGGCAGGACCGGGCCAACACGCCGGCGGCGATGACCTTGCCCTTGTCGGCCCGCAGGGTCTTGAGGATGTTCTCCACGGCGATCCCGAACGGCTCGTTGCGCCGCAGGCGGATATCGAGCAGCGGGTCGTAGAGCTTCCCGTAGACGGCCCGGCGGCAGCCGGGGTTACGGGGCCGATTCCGGGGGCCTATTGCACGACCTGTGTTGATGCTGTCCACGATCACACACCCTCCATAAGCGACTGTGCCGGGTCTGTAGGGCGTTGTCCAGCCGGATTCCGGCCGGGATGCGGAGATTTCTGGAGATTGCGGCCGATTTGGCCTACATGGGCCACCTATAGGGGCAGAGACCCTGCCGGTTGGCCGGGTAACGGGCTGCCAGGCGGCCAAAAGGCCCCACGTTCGCGCCACAGGGGCCTCTGTTGGGCGATCAGGGGAAAGGTGTGCCTGGGTTGCCTTCGTTCGGCCAAGCGCGGGCTGTGGGCTGAATGGCCCAGGCTATTCAGCCGGCCTGCGCCAAAGCCAACACCGTACCCGCTCGCCGGCTCGATACCGGTCAGGCCAAGCATCGGCCCGTACCTGCCAAGGCGGTCGGTCAAGCCGGGTTGCCATGACAAGTTCGGCAATGTCGCCATCCATGGGATCGTTGACCGCTTCAAAGCCTACGAGCAGCAGCCCGACCTCCGTACCCTCCGGCCACCGGACGGCCTTGAGCTTCGCCAGATCCCCAGGAACGGTATGGGTCTTCTCACCAAGACCCGGCACAAGCGGCGAGAGCAGATACGACCGATAGATGCTGCGCCCTCTTGGCCTCGTCCAGTAGGCTTTCCAGGCCCCTTTGATCTCCAGCCACAGTTTTTCGTCTTGTGGCATGTCGATGACCAAGTCGCAGCGGTTCCGTTGCTGCTTGGGCAGCCGGGGGTACCGGACTTCCGCCTTGGCAGGGAACCCATAGCCGGGCAGCAGTTTCGCCAAGCGCTGGGTCCAGCATGGTTCGGTCTGCGGGCGCTTCTGGCTCCTCTTCTGGTGGCCGCCGTACCAGTTGAGCCCGGTCGGCTTGCCGTCCGGACGCACCCCGGCCTCGGCGTCCATGAGGCGCAGGCACTGGAACAGGCTGCTTGCGGCGTCGAGAACCACGGTCAAGCAGGCTTCGGCTTGTTGTTGAGTTGGAAGGGCGGGGAGTGTTTGTCGAGCCACGAGGCCCAAACCGCGTCCTGTCGGAACAGCACGAGGTTGCGGTAGAGGTGGCCATCTGCCCCCTGCACGCCGGGAACGAACATGCCGTCGAAACAACTTGCGACCAGCGCCGCCACGGTCTGGCTGAACGCAAACGTTGGAGTGCACCCTTCTTCGCTCTTGGCACGCTCAGCTTCGAATAGGACCTGACAGACAAAACCCTCCGAGGGCAATTGGCTGAAGTCGGCAATCCGCAATGCGTCCGTTTGGAACAGGAAACGCTGGCACCACAGCGTGGGGTTGGCAGACGAGGGGAGAACTTCACAGCGCACGCCTTCTTCTGAATTGCACAAGTACAGGACGGAGCTGCCACTGAGCCCGTAACGCCCCGAAGGTGCGGAACAATTCGGTGGAGGGCCGAATTCGTTGGCCTGTGGGGTCTTGCCCTCGGCGAATAGGCGACCCCGATAGAGAAGAAGTTGGCTGTCTGTCTTCAGCAACGGAACCGAAGGAAAGGCTGCGCGGAACAGCGCAGATGCCGGGTGCGCAAGTAGCGACTGCCCGTTTGTGCCGGCCGCCCATTCGCAGGCAATAGAGTAGGTGTGGTTGGCAGTGGTCGACCGACCAGTCGCGACGTTGCGGGCAGATATCTGTGCTCTGCACCCACCGGTACCGTTCATCCGAGCTTTCATTTGCTCACCGTGCGCTCACCTTGCAAGAATCGAACCTCCGCTACCACGCGGAGGCCCTTATAGCCAGCCACAAAGGCTATGTCAAGACGGCGGGACCAGCTCTGCCTGGGCATGCCAGGTCTGACGGACCGGCCGTTGTTTCACCAGCCAGCGAGGAAGGCCCCCGCGTTCGTACTACGGCGACCACAGCGATCTCAAACGAGACTGCCCTCGCTCGGAGACGCAGTAATAGCTCTCGAATGCCCCGGTGGCATGGCGCTGGATACAATCGACCACGCTTTCCGGCATCTACGCGCCCCAAAGAACACCAGGCTTCACATGTCGGAATCCGCATACATCAAGGCTTGGCAGCCGGCACAACGCGCCTCACTGGTTGCCCTACAGACGCCACCATCAACACCGAGCGGCAATAGCGCTCCCGGCTACGCCCCTTCGTTGGCAACTTCGGCCTGACCACGAGCCAAGAACGTTAGCCATATGGACGGCCAGCCGCGTTGGCCTTCGCCCGAAGCAGCGCTTCACGAATGTCCTGTAGGTCCCGGGCTTGGCGGCGCTGACCGGCGTGTCTGGACCGCGCAGCCGGTCCCTGCGCACGGCGGCCATGTTTGCCGACACATCCTGCTCCCCGGCGAGCCGGTCACGCCGGAAACGCAGCTCCCGGACGCGCCGGTACGTCCAGGCCGGCGGAAAGCCCATGTTCCCCTGGAGGCGGGCGACGGGCTGTCGGGCCAGGATCAGCCGGCCGGTGAAGGGCAACGGGGCCTGGGTCAGTTCGGCGGCCTCGAACGTGCCCAGGTTGGTACCTGCCCGCCCCAGAGCCAGCCGAAGGCCGGCCAGGTAGAGCGCCCCGTCCTTGACCTCGTACCGGCAGACGTGGCCCCGCCAGCAGGCGCTGGTCATGGGCACAAGGGGCAGGCCCCACGCAGCCGGATCGAAGAGCCCTTCTCCGGACAGCTCCGCCAAGTCCCAGGTCTTGCCCTGGTAGATGACCGTGTCGCCGATCTGCGCGGTCATTGGCGTTGTCCGCAGTTCCCCTCGCCGGGCAAGAACACGATGGGGAGGTAGTCATACAAATGGCGCAACACCTGCCGCTTTGAGCCTCGCCGGATCTCAGCCGTATCCTCCATCCAATCGACCAGTGGGGGGGAGGTGCGCCGCAGTTTGCGCCACTCCGGCCGAACCAGCTTCGAGAACTTGGCCAGGTTGCGGCTGCGCCGGCCGGCGATCTCCGAGTACAGGCTGGACCGGTCCGTGACCGCCTGCAAGCGGCGCAGGAACAGCCGGCTGCTGTAAGTGGAACGTGGCGGTCGAACTGAGCGCCGGCCAGTGTGCTTGCGGGCCAGCCGCCCCGTAACCGTCTGTATGGCCTCGGCAACATGGCCTGCGAACGGTCCGCAGGCGGCTACCAAGAGGCGGCAGAACGGCGTAACGGCGTTCTCCAACTCCGGGCGGGCCTGCTTGCGCTCCATGTCCCACAGCACCACTTCCTCCTTGCGGATGGAGTCCAGGGCGGCCCCGTTCTTCGGCAGGCCGATCAGGTAACGCAGGAAGCTGTCTTCGTCCGTCGCTATGACGTTCGGGTACGGATCGCGCTTGGCATGGGTCGCCCGCTTGGCCAGCGCCTCTGCTCGACGCCGTTGCTTGATCAGCCCTTGTTCCTTGGCGCAGTGCTCACAGAGGTGGGCCTGCTTGTTGGTGCCGTTGACGATCTCCGTAAGGTGGATGATCGCCTGGTGTTGCTTGCAGTTCTCGCACATCATGCTTGAGTCCCCTCCATGCGCTCCGCCGCCCCCCTGAAGCCTATCTTCCCCTGACAGGGTTCGCCCCAACGGCCGGTTGTCTCCATCGCCAGGGCCGCACGGAAGTCGGCGATGCCCACCGGCCCGTCCATCGACCGCGCCAGGGCCAGCCGGGCGGCGTTGAGGACCACGTTCTTGATCTCCCCGCCGGAGAGCAGTTCTCCGGCCAGCGCGTCCAGGCTCACGTCGGTGGCCATCGGCAGCTTCCTGGGAATCATCCGCTCCCATATCCTCCGCCGCATGGCACGATCCGGCCGCTCGAACTCGATCTTCATGCTGATCCGGCGGTCCAGCGCCGGGTCCAGCGACACCTTCCGGTTCGTGGCCAGGATGCACACGCCGCTGAACTTCTCCAGCTCCTGGAGGAGCACGTTGACCTCGCGCACCTCCCACGTCTGGCTGGCGGCCTCGCGGTTGTAGAACATGGCGTCGGCCTCGTCCCAAAAGAGCACGGCGTTGTACATGCCGGCCTCGCGGAACGTCCTGACAACGTTCTTCTCGGTCATGCCCACAAGGCAGTTCTGCACCCGCGAGTAGTCGGCCACCAGAATCGGGCACCCCAGCTCGCTGGCTATCGCCTCCGCGCAGGCCGTTTTGCCCACCCCCGGCGGCCCGGAGAAGAGCAGCGTTACGCCCTTGCCATAGGACAGCACGTCGTTCAAGCCCCAGGCGGTCATCAGCACCGCCGAATGCCGAGCCTGGGCCAGGGCCATGTCTAGGGCCTTGCGCGTCCGTTCGGAGAGCACCAGCTGCTCCATGCGGACCTTGGCGGATCGCACCGAGCCGGCCTGAAACAGCCTGCGCTGAGCCGCATCCCGCTCGCGGCCCAAGATCTCCAGGCTCTTCTCGGTCAGCTCGAACTTCACCTCGGCCAGCGTCTCGGGGGTCTCGTTCAGGAGCATGTGGTTCCCGCCGCAGGGCTGGATGAGCCCCTGCTGTACCAGGAAGCCGTTGGTCGTGAGCAGGCGAAGGCTCTCGGCCGGCCTTGCCCCGGCCATAGGCTCCAAATCCGTGGCCGCCATGGCCAGCCCTCCGCCCGTGAATAGCGGCGCTTCGGCGGGCAGGTGCGCCAGTTCCCGGCCAAGGAGCGTCAGCAGGATCAACCGCATCGCCTGTTGGGCTGGCTCCTGCCCGAGGCCGTTGTAGTCCAGGAGCGATCTCAAGTGCCACTCAGGATGCTCCGCCAGGGTCAGGCTCAGCCGGGTGGAGAGGTAAGCGATCTCGCAATGTGCGTCATAGGCGAAGTCGCTCCTATGGGGCAAGTCTTCATGGAGCGCCGATCCCAGGGGCGTGTCGTCACAGCTATGCTCATCCGCGCTGTTAAGCATGGCCCGAGCCTTGCGGCTACACGCGACCGTCAGCAGCCGCAGTTTTCTGTACAGGTCCGCTTCGCTCTCGACCAGCCACCCCGCCTTCAGGCTGCCGTCTCCGCACGACAGCGCCTTCAGCAGCGGCGCGGACACGTGATGGGACCTGCCGCCGCCCCAAATCAGGCCCAGGTCGTGGAGTCGCCCATCCTCCGCCAGCGCCCGGCGGGCCTGCAACTTCTCCAGGCCGGTGAGCGCCACGAACTCGGCGAGGTTCATGAGATACCTGTCCATCTCGCTCGGGACCAGGCCCAGGTCGAGCAGGATGAGCCCGACCACCAGTTCGGTCTCCAGCCTGGTCAGGCGGTGTTTGGCAAGCTCGGCACGCAAGTGGACCGAATCCGGCGTCGCGGCGAACGAGCGGTGCCAGCGCTCGGTGTGCATCGCCGCCACCTTCTTCCGCCCCGCCGGCAGGTCGTGCCGCGCCAGGAACATGTCCAGCGCCGCCCCAAGAATCTCGTCGGAGGACGAGAACGGGACCGGCCTCTTCGCCCCCTTGCGCTTCGACGTCCGGCGCTCCATCGTCTTCCTCCTCCGCCGCTTGGCCCCGGCCTTGAACGCCGCCCCCAACGCGGCTGCCACGAAGTCGAAGAGGCTGTGCGGAATCTCCTCGCCTTCCTCCAGCGTCTCGAATTGCCAGACGCAGCCGGATGCGTCCTGGACGGGTATGGAGTGGCTTTGCGCCAGCCGCTCCATGAGTCCGGCCACCGCGCCTCGGCCCTTGCAGGTCACCATCGGGGCACACATGGTGGCGAAGTCATACCTGATGGTCACGGCCACCGGCCCGGGGCCGACCAGCAGCACGTCGGCTTCCTTGACCGCCTTGCCAATCTTCGTCCCGCCGGACATCGCCTCCTCCTGCCCCCACGGCAAGGCCGGCACCAGACCGGTGCCGGCCAGCCCCGGGGCTACCTCCGGTTGAAGAGCCAGCCTTGCTCGGTGAACTCGCAGCCGCAGGCGGTGCAGCGGTAACCGCGCTTGAAGGCGGGCTGGAGGATGCTTAGCGCCGGACCGGAAATCTGGCGACGCAGATGCATCCTCGACCCGCAACCGGCGCAGGTGACGCTTCCGCCGCCCTGCTCTCCCTCGAAACCATACCATCCGTTCCACCCGAGGAAGCATCCCGAGCAGGAGAGCAGCCCCACCACCATCGCCAGCAACGCCATTCTTCTCACGACAGTCCTCCTTCCGACGCGGCTCTCCGCGTCATGGTGTCCTCGCGGGGCGTGTCGGCGGCGCTCGCGCCGCACATCGTCCACGTGCCCGCGCACGGCCCAGGGGCTCACAGCCCCTCCGGTGCGTAGTCCTCGAAGCGGCGGCACTGTTCCAGGAAGGACAGCAGCACTTCGCCGACCGGGCCGGCGCTGCTCTTAGCGACGATCAGGCTCGTCGGGGCAGTTATGTCCGGCGGGTCGACGTACAGGCCAGGCCGGTGCAGGAAGATAACGGTGTCCGCGTCAGCACCCTGAAACCCGGCCTTCCGCAGATCGGAATAACGGGGGCGGAGGCAGTCGTCTTCGCTACGGTGAACCCGGCAGGTGAGGACGACCGGGATGCCCAGCTCCCGGGCCAACCCCGCAAGTGTCCGGCTGACTTCGATCAACTCCCGCTGCCGGCCCCATCCGGGATCGTCCAGCAAGTCCCTGATCAGCGCAAATTCATCGACCACCACGAGGGCGGCCTGGTGTTCACGCCGCAGTTGCCTGGCGCTCGAACACAGCCGCTCGATGTCATAGCCGGTGCAGTCATCCAGGTAGATACTGGCCTTTCTGAGCCTGGTCAGGCCTTCGCGCTGAAGCCTCTCTATCTCCCGGCCGATCAGCTTGCCCCCGGAGATGTCGCGCACATTGGTGCCGGCTTGAATGCCGCCCAGCACAATGGCGACCGCCTCGTTGGGGGCCTCCAGGCTGAAGATGGCTGCGGACAGGCCCAGGACGCACCCGGCGTGGTTCACGATGTTGAGCGCGAGGCTGGTCTTGCCGCTGCCGGGATATCCCGCGATCACGGTCAGCTCGCCAGGCTGAAGCCCGCCGAGCAGTTCGTCGAGGTTGCGGAACCCCGTGGGGAGCCCCGTCAACGGCGGCGGAGCGGCCGGGTCGGGCCGGTAGCGCTGCAACTTGGCGCACTGCGCGTCAAGCACGTCTTTGAGATGCGTCGGGAATCGTTCCTGTGTTCTGGCCTCTTCGGTTGCCACTCGATCCTCCTTCTAGTGCCCTTCCGGCACGTGGCCCTCGAAAGGGAAACAGTAGATGATCAGGTTCGAAGGGCCGGGCCGGGCCGGGCCGGTCCGCCGCGACGTTTCGAGGCCACAGCACACCTCCTTCCGCAGGAGGCTCTTCCTGCGGCTTCAACCCTGCCGACCGCTCGGGACAGACTTTCCCCGCCCCGGCTCCGGGCCGGGTTTCTCAAGTCACGGGGTTGCGTCTACTTGCGCGTCTTGGCCTTCTTGTCCGGCTTACCCCTTTGCTCCACCCACCAGTCGAACGCCATGCCCAAGCGCCAGTCGGCGTCGAAGCCGTCCTTGTCGGTTCCCAGCCAGTCCCCGACCGCCTTGGGCATCTGCCGCATGATGATCCGCCAGCCGGGCAGGAGCAGCCGGCGCAGTTCAGCCGCGCACTCGTCCTCCCGGCGCTGGATGCTCCCCGATACCGGCGCGAGCTCGGCCGTGGCCTCACGCAGCCGCTCGGCCAGCGCCGACCTGGTCAGCTCCGACGCAACCGGCCGCGAGGCCGGCGGTTTGCCCATGACCTTGCGGTAGACCGGCATGGTGCGCTTCAACAGCACACTCCCGGCCGCTTCGGCCACTTGGTAGGCGAACTCGCCGCAGGCGGCCTCCAGGAAGTCGGCCAGCGGCCGGGCGGCTTCCTCCAGGGCGACGCTGACGCCCGCCTCGGCGTCCTTCTCCAGCCCCACACGGCGCTGGGAGATCGCCGCCAGGCGCTCGCGGAAGGCCCGGTTCCGGGTCAGCCTCCGCATCAACCGGTCGAAGGCCTCCTGGGCTTCGCGGTACGAGGAGAGCTTGCGCCTACCGGCCACGGGCCTTCTCCTTTCCGGCCGCCGGCCCCTGCCCAGCCAGCGGCTTCATCGTTCCCTTGTGCCAGCCGTCCTTCTCGCCGCGCTTCCTGGCCGCCGCCATCCCCTTGCCCTTGCCCACCTCCCCGGGACGGTAGCCCTTCTCGGACAGCCAGTGGAGCACCGCCGGCAGGCTGAAGAACCGCCGCTTGCCAATGACCACGTGCGGACACCCCGCCCGCACCCAGCGGGTGACGATCATCAGCCCCGAGAGCTTCAGGTGCCGGACAAGCTCCGCCACGCCGACCAGCTCGTCGGTGACATCGACCAGGTCGGGGCCGGCGTCGCCAAGCACCACCTGCATCAGCCGCCCGTCGCGCACCAGCAGGTCGCCGGCACGGAGCTGGAGGCGGTCGTTGGCAGGGGGCTTCGTCTTCATTCGGATATATAACCGCGAAGGGGCGGAAGTCAAGGCTATTCTTATAAAACCGCGCCGGGCTCCCCAGGAGCCGCCCCCTCCGGCCGCTCGATCCGCAGCATCCGCAACGTGTCGCAGTCCCTGGCCAGGGCCTCCACCCGGCCCTGGAGTTCCTCGGGCGTCCGCGACTCCACAATGGCCCGCACGATCCCCAGCCGGACGTTGAGGACGGCGGCCAGCTTCTGCTCCGCATAGACCTCGTCCGTCAGGCGGGCATCCACCTGCACCGGCTTGGCGGTGCGGTCCACGCACAGGAAGTCGTCCAGGGCGTTGCGCAGCTTCAGGACCAGCCGGTCGTCGCTGTCCTTCTTCCGCACGTGGATCACCGGCACCACCGTGCCGTCCGTGCACCTCTCCATGACCCGCCGGGTGATCTCCAGGCCCATCTCCCTTACCCCGGCCTCGAAGCGCGTGATCAACGGCGGGAACCAGCGGGCCAGAAACACCATGGCCATGGCCGTCTCCTTGCCAGGCGCGAACGGGCCGCCGGCCGGCGCGGGCTGGTCGTTGCGGCAGGGCGAGGGGTCTTCCTTGCCGGGCTTACGCTTCTTCATGACCGGCTCCTTCAACAGGGCTTGTTGCCTGCCTGAACCCGCCACGTGTGCCGGCGGAACCAGGCTTGGTCGCGGAACTGGGCAAAGGCCAGCAGCGCCTCGGCCAGGCTGCGGGCCTCCACCGCGTCCCTGGCCCACCAGCCGTCCTTGGCGCGGCACTCCAGGATGTAGTGCCGGCGCTTACGGCCTCCACGGTTGGCGTCCAGCACGACGGTGTAGCCCTTCATCCGTAGCAACCCTCCGCCGGCCTGTGCCTCCAGGCGCTCCACGGCCGCGTGACATACAGGCTCTCGGCGCGAATGGCAAGGGGGTTCCTGGGAAAATCCGCGCATCCGCATCTTTCTCTGTGGATTCCTTCTTGCCCGCCTCCGTTAGGCTTGATAGAATACACCTGCAACTTGTGGAGCCGACCCTGGCGGACCCGTCCGGCGCGCCCTGTTGGTGCACCGGGTGACCGCTTGGAGAAGGAGGTGCCGGTAGTACACATGTAGTCAAGACATAACAAAGCTCGATTGCGAGCTTTGGCGTCTCAGTGCCAAAACCGCCAACCCGGCTTGCCGGGAAACATAGACCGAGACGGCAAAGCATCGGATCGGCGCTCCGCTTGGGAGCGTCGTCCGTGCTTGCCGCTGGTCTATAGGCCTTGGCGGGCCTTGGCACTGGGGGCGGCCGGATTGGCGCTCCCTTTCTATTTGCCTCGGGGGGTCCGGCCGCTGACACAACGGCATGAGGCTCGGACCACCGGGGAGGCCAGGCACATGAAGGTACGGGACGCCATCGTCAAGGTGTTGAGAGATGCCCGCCGTCCGCTCCGCGTTGCGGAGATCGCCGACGGCATTTGGGCCGGCGGTCTTTGCGCGATCAGCGGCATCACCCCTGAACGCACGGTGAGCAGCGTGCTCACCACGGAGATCGGAAAACGCGGCGGTTCTGCGCTATTCAGGCGGGTTCGGCGCGGGCTTTATGCGCTGCGCCAAACAGAGACCGCTGCCGCCAGCCACAAGAAGCCCGTGCGGACAGCGACCCGATACGGGAAAGCTTCGACGGCCAGGCAACCCTCAAAGGCAGACTTCTCCGACCCTCGGCTGGTCCCGGCGTTTGACCCGGAACTCTACGCGCTTCTGGCCGAACTTCGGAACAGCTTCGGGGGAATCCTGGGGGACGTCACCGATGGCAACTACTTCTCGCACAACTTCACCCGAGACCAGCTCCGAAACGCGGTGCAAGCGATCAAGGCCCTTGCGCCGATCACCCCTGACCTGACGCACGATCACCCCGTGTGGGTGAATTTCAGGCGGCGCAACGGCCTCCGCCCAGTTGGCTGTGAGATTTGTCCGCAGCGCCAAGTGAACGATGCGCACATTGTTGGCAGGGCATTCATGAAGAAGGCGGCCCGGCAGTGGCGGAAGTTCGAGAAACATCCCATGAACATGATGCGGCTCTGCCCCAACCATCATGCCGCAAACCACGAGCCCCGCAAGGCACACGCACGGGATCGCAGGAAGCTCGCCCGCCTCTACAAGGCGCGTGCCCGGATGACGCGCCTGCTACGCCGCGAAGCCGAGCGTGAGTTGGCGCTGATGGAAGTCGTCGACAAGAGGATTTCCAGGGCATCCGACAAGGTCGAACGAGCCGCCCTCAAGGAACTGGCTAGGCTGACGTCCTGGGCCAAGGCACGCTGTCGGGACATATAGGCGACTCGTCCCACGTGGGACGACGCATCGGGGCCGGAATTGGGAGGGAGCCAACCATGAGGACGTCGATTCGACGGTTGATGATGGCGCTTGCGATGCTGGGGCTGCTGGGGGCCGGAGGGTGCCATGCGGGGTTTGCCGGCATCTACGGCTGCACCGGGCAGCAGAAGCACAAGGGGATGACGATATCCTGCCCGCGTTGCGGCAACAGCCAGAAGGTCGACCGGCTGCGGGTCTACTGGCCCGGCGAACCCCTCGTTCCGCTCCTGACACACGAGTGGTACTGCCAGGAGTGCAAGACATGGTGGTGCACGAGAGGCCTGAACCACTATCGGCGCGGCCCCGGGTGGCCATTCAGGGACGCGTACTAGCCTGCCCAGCGCCCTCGTGCCAAGAAACGCGCCAAGCCATGGACCGCGCAGGGCAGCGGAATTGAACCCGCCCCCCGACGCCTGTAGGAGGAGACGACGATGATACGGACGCGCAGAACGATGGCATCCCTGGCGATGCTGCTCCTTGCCGTGGTGCCCGTGGGCTGTAGCCAGATTTCCTCGGAGGAGCGCTTTGTGGCCTGCCAGGCCGGGGGCGCTTGCCCCAAGTGCCACGGGCAGGGCAATTACCGCTGCGAGGCTTGCTTTGGCAGAGGCAACGCCCCCTGCCCGTACTGCAACGGGCGCGGCAGCTCTGGCATGGGCACCAAATCCAGCGCCTGCTTCGCCTGCAGCGGCAAAGGCATGACTCAGTGTACGGCCTGTGACGGGAGAGGCATGGTTCCGTGTGGCACGACGCTCTCGTCCTTCCGCTGCCGTGCTTGCGGTGCACAGTATGACTACAGGCCAACACGCTGCCCGAAGTGCGGCGCAGAGTAGCTCGCTGACAAGATCGACGTGGGGTGCGCCGAGTGTGGGACGGCGCACCCCAGCTAGGCCCAGCCTCGGCAGCAGTGGCACTTGCGCCTGCTTGACGCCCGTCCCTGCATGGATATGCTCAGCGTAGCCGGGAGAAGACCATGCCCACGACTTTTGACCAAGGCCGGGAAGAAGTAGCCCGTCTGGCGAAGCTCTTCGCCGCCAACCAGGCTGCCTATCGTGCGCCGGACTACAAGGAAGCGCACGCCCGAAGCGAATTTATCGATCCGCTGTTCGAGGCTCTCGGCTGGGATGTCCACAACAAAGCCGGTGTGGCTCCGCAGTACCGGGAGGTCATCCCCGAGCCATCGCTGGACATGGAAGGGCAGGTCAAGGCCCCGGACTACGCCTTCCGGGTCGGCCCGTCCCGGAAGTTCTTCGGCGAGGCCAAGAAGCCGGGGGTCAACATAAGGGAAAACCCAGCCCCGGCCTACCAGGCACGCCGCTATGGGTGGTCCGCCAAGCTGCCGGTCTGCCTGCTAACCGACTTTGAAGAGTTCGCTGCCTACGACTGCCGGATTCGGCCGGCGCAGAAGGATAAGGCTTCGGCTGCGCGGGTGCTGTACTGCGGCTTTGAGGCTTACGCGGATCAGTGGCGGGAGCTATGGGACCGTTTTTCCCGCGAGGCGGTGTGGGGCGGAGCCTTCGACAAATTCGCCGGGGCCGCCGGCGGCAAGCGGGGAACCTCGACCGTTGACACCGAGTTCCTCAAGGAGATCGAGGGCTGGCGCGACCAGCTTGCCCGCAACATCGAGTTGCGCAACAAGCTGGATGCTGGCGACCTCAACGACGCCGTCCAGCGGACCATCGACCGGATCATCTTCCTGCGCATGGCCGAGGACCGCAGCATGGAGGAGTACGGCCAGCTCGGACGGCTGGCGGACGGCGAGAAGGTCTACGCCGGACTGCTGCGTCTGTTCGGCAAGGCCGAGGACAAGTATGACTCCGGGCTTTTCGACTTCCAGGCCGACAAGCTCACCCCTAAGCTCAAGGTTGATGACAAGGTCCTGGCAACCATCATCAAGGGGCTGTACTTCCCCCTTTGCCCCTACGCTTTCAACATGTTGCCGGCGGACATCCTGGGCAGCGTCTACGAACAGTTCCTGGGCAAGGTCATCCGTGTTACGGACGGTGGACACGCCAAGGTGGAAGAAAAGCCCGAGGTTCGGAAGGCCGGGGGCGTCCACTACACGCCGAACTACATCGTTGACTACATCGTCAAACACACGGTGGGCAAGCAGATCGAGGGCAAGTCCCCCCGGCAGTTGCGGGATTACCGGGTGCTGGACAAGTCCTGTGGCTCAGGCTCCTTCCTCCTGGGGGCCTACCAGTACCTGCTGGACCACTATCTCAAGTGGTACGTGGAACACGACCCGGAGAAGCAGGAGGACGCGGTGCGGCGGGCCGGGATGGCCGGCGCGGTGCCCGACTGGCGGCTGACCATCGCCGAGAAGAAGCGGGTACTGACCGCCCATGTCTACGGGGTGGACATAGACCGGCAGGCGGTTGAGGTGACCAAGCTCTCGCTGCTCCTCAAAGTCTTGGAGGGGGAGACGGACGAAACCGTCGGGCAGCAGATGCAGCTATTCCAGGAACGGGCGCTGCCCAACCTGGACAACAACATCAAGTGCGGCAACAGCCTGATCGGGCCGGCCTACTTCGCGGGCAAGCTCCTGCCGGACAAGGAGGAGATGCGGCGCATCAACCCCTTCGACTGGCGGGCCGGCTTCCCGGAGGCGGCGGCTGCCGGCGGGTTCGACAGCATCATCGGCAACCCGCCCTATGTGCGCATCCAGAACATGAAGGAGTGGGCACCCAGGGAAGTCGAGATATACAAGGAGCTCTACCGCTCGGCGGCGGCCGGCAACTACGACATCTATGTGGTCTTCGTCGAGAAGGGGCTGAGCCTGCTGCGGGCCGGCGGGCGTCTCGGCTTCATCCTGCCGCACAAGTTCTTCAATGCGCAATACGGCGAGGCGCTGCGAAAGCTCCTGGCCGAAGGCCGCCACCTCTCGGAGATCGTCCACTTCGGCGACCAGCAGGTGTTCCAAGGCGCGACTACCTACACCTGTCTGATGTTCCTGGACAAGACCGACGCGGAGACCTGCCGCTTCGCCAAGGTGCCCGACCTGGACGCCTGGCGCACGGCCGGAAAAGCAGAAGAAGGCGCGATCCCGGCCGCGAAGATCGGGGCGGCGGAGTGGAACTTCGCGGTGGGGGCGGGCGCGGGGCTGTTTGAGAAACTCAACGCGATGCCGACGAAGTTCGGAGATATCGCGGACATCTTCGTTGGGCTCCAAACCAGTGCCGACGACGTGTTCATCATGGACCTTGTCAAAGAGACGCCCCGCACTCTGCAACTTAGATCGAAGGCGCTGAGCCGCGACTGGGTATTTGAGAAGGGGCTGCTGTTCCCGCTGATCAGCGGGACTGACGTGAGCCGATATCGCCACTTACCAGAGCGGCAGTACATCCTCTTCCCTTACACGATTATGAACGAGAAGGCTTCTTTGCGGGACTTTGCAGGCATTGAGAGAGAATTCCCGAAGACGGCATCCTATCTGTCGGAGAACAAGAAGAGGCTGGAGAACCGCGAGAAGGGGAAAGCTAAAGGTCTCAACTGGTACGGCTACATCTATCTCAAGAACATGGCACGTCAGGCCATTAAGAAAGGATGCGTTCCGCGCCTCGTTGACGAGTTGTGCGCTGCTTACGACCACCAGGGTACGCACTTCCTGGACAACGTGGACGTGGGCGGGTTCACGATGAAGCCGGAGCATTCGCTGCATGACCTTGCATTCATCGTTGGGCTGGTCAATTCAAGGCTGCTACGCTGGTACTTCCCCTTCGTCAGCGCCCCATTCAGAGGCGGGTGGAGATCGGCCAACAAGCAATTCCTTTCGCAGCTCCCGATCCGCTCCATCGACTTCGCCAAGCCAGCCGACAAGGCCGCCCACGACCAAATGGTTGCCCTGGTGGAGCGGATGCTCGACCTCCATAAGCAGCTCGCGGCCTGCAAGAGCGAGAGCGACAGGCCAGCCGTCGAGCGCCTGATCGCCTCCACCGATGCCGAGATCGACCGGTTGGTATACAAGTTATACGGGCTGACGGAGGAAGAAGTCAGGATCGTGGGAGGTATGCGCGGGCCGTAACAGCGGCAAGGCTGCTGCCGCACTTGAGGAGATGGGAGATTTTGGGCAGCTGAGGGGAGTTAACGACGGAAGAGAAAAAGGGATGGAGGCTTCCCCAATGCAACTACTCCAGGCTTTGCGAAACGCAGCAGGACGCATTTCTGCCGGATTTGAGGATAGCAAGTTGTTTCAGCATAGTGGTGACAAAGGCGAGTTTCGTGAGCGCGTCATACAGGAGTTCCTCCGACCGTTTCTGCCAATCTGCTATGGCCTGGGTTCCGGCGCGGTCTTCTCGGAAACTGGAGCATCCAGCAAGCAGATTGATGTTGTCATCTATGATGCAGCGTTCTCGACCGTCCTCTTCAGAGACTCCCAGAACAGCCTCTTCCCATGCGAATCTGTCTATGGCAACATCGAAGTTAAGTCCTCCTTGACGGTGGGCGAGTTGGAGGGCGCAATTGAGAACATAGCCTCTCTTAAACGGTTGCAGCGAGATGACTCGGACATGCTGGACTTACTTCCGTTCCGTCGCCTCGTGGTTGGCAGCGGGCTCAGATATGACAGGACCAAACGGAACCCCTACCTAGGGATGGTGGTTGCGTATTCAGGTGCTGCGCCGGCAGCCATCGAAGCGGCCCTCAATGGCCAGGTGAGGAAGAGGAACGAGGTTAGTGGCCTACTGCCAGATTGCATATTCGTGCTTGATAAGGGATATGCAATTGTCAGGGTTGCCGACAACCCCAAGGCGGCCCCTGTCGCCATCTCGGAGAAAGCGGAAGTGTGCCTATACAAAGCGTTCGACTGCCAAGGCGATATTCTTCCCTTTTTCTACCTAACGCTCAACGCTGCGCTGAACAAGATCATATTGCGAGCCCCCGACCTTGATAGATACTGGACGCGAGTATGCAAGGACATCCTTCGTTCCCATGAACCAGGAACTGGCTGATGTTCACGCGTGGAACTGGCGGGCATTGGTTCCACCACCACTCCCATGCGTACTTGGACAAGAAACAGTCTGTGATAGGCGGATGAAGAGTGCCGGAGTTCTTTCACGTTCACGAACGACGTCTCGCGCCTGGCGAACTCATCCAGCCGGGGCGATGGGGAAAGACGGTTCAGCGTTGGGGCGGCAAACACCCGTTCTTCTTTCGCGAGCATTTGCTGGAGGTCTGGCGCATCCATCACACCAAGGTGGCCGTCTCACGCATGACTTGCACGTTTGCCTTTGAAGGGCCTGAGCCCGCCCGCCAGTTCGCAACGGACCAGGAGTATGTCCACCGTGTCTCGCCGGTGGACCCCAGCACCCCTTCCGTTAGGTTGGACATGTTGTGGCTGACCTGGATGGGCGAGCCGGGCAGCACAACCGACCAGATGGTCTGCCGATGTTCCAACTATTGGGCCGGCCGTGCCACGGCGGACGTCAGCCCCTCCGCCCACCCGACATGGGAGTGGCTATTCTCCTGCCCGCTGCGAGTCGAAGCCGTACTTTGAGGCGGGGGACACCCATCTGCCCACTCGGCGGGAGCAGGCGCGGCATCAGGGAGCCTGCCAGTGGCCACGTGGCGGCCCACGTGACGGGATTTACGCCGGAGAGGGGCGTTGGCGGCTCGGATGGCTGGGCGGGCACCTGGATAACTGAGGGGTATACATAATTGCCGTTATGTGCCCGGGGTGGGCGTCGCGATCAGTTCACGTAGGGACTAGATTCAGGCAATAATTGTTCCGTCTTCTTGACGACCCAACCGACCAAGTGGGCCACGCGATCTGCGGTCTTGCCATGTCCCGCATTGAAAGACTCGATGTCTGCAACTTCACAGTACTTCCTTTTGTCCGGTGGGGCGAAGGGGTCGCAAACAACGCTCATGTAGCGAGCCACAAGGGAGAACTGAAAGAGGACAGACATTCGGACGAACATCTTATGGTATACATCCCTGTGCTTCTTCAAACGGGCAAGCCGGTCGTAGTGCGTGGTGGAATGGCCCTGGCCCTCGGGGTCAAGACCTTTGGCAAAGAAGGCTTCAGCACAGTGGACTGTGGTGTAGTAGCCGACGAGTGCAAACCAATCCACATGCTGCCAATCAGTGTCGGTCGAAATCTTCTTGAACAGGGCATAGTTACTGCGAACCTTTTCAAGGTGTTTGTTAACGGTCGGCATTGTGCGGCCCATATTGACTTAGTCTCTGGTACGCGAAGGTTGCAATATCATCGTCCGTACTCTTGGGGATATGTAAGCATACAGCAGGGAACCCCTCATGTTCGTGGAAGATGCCCTCTTCGAGCTCGGCGACTTCTTCCGCCAAGGCGAAATCGAAGGTGCTGCCTGTCGATTCCACTATGAAGCGTAATTGATGATCACCCACCGTCATGTGGACTCGCTCAACGTTGTCACGTTTCTTGGCAAACTCAGCAACTTTGGTCATCACCGTTTCTAGGTGTTTGCAGAACCGCAGGTAGTGAGACTGCTCTTGTTTGCTCATCTTGTTGGCGACTTGTCTAACAACTTCACGTGCCACCTTCTGAACGGCCTGTTCTGCCATTTCTTCCGCGAGTTCCCTGAGTTGCCAATAGATGAAACTCCTCAAGGTCTCTGCAAAGTCGTTAGCGGTGAGTTGCGTGCCAGACGCTCCGGAAAAGCCCATTGCTTCTGGCTTCAAGTGCAACTTTGTTCGCGGCACTATCCGTCCAGCGCCAACATCAAACAGGTGAGCAATACGATTAGGACTAGCTTGTGCCATGCGCCCCTCCAGAGCCTTGCCACTTAGGGTATCGGCGGATTGCACTGCTTACTTGACTTATACCGCAAAGGGGTCTTGTGTCAAGGGTGAGAACGCGAGAATCGTCCCTTGTCCTCGTTGGGAGGCTTCGTGGCCAGATTGCAGTATGTCACTCTAAACTCGGCTCCATCAGTCAGTCTTTCGAGGTCATGCAGGTAGACCTGGGTGCTGGCTAGTGACCGATGCCGTAACATCTTGGACACGGCGAACGGGGTAGCCCCGTGTCGTAGCGCCGTCGTCGCTGCCGTGTGCCTCAAGCTATGCGCCGCAAGCCCGGCACGCTTGAGACCCACGGCCGCCAGTCTCCGGGCAATGGCTTTCTGCGCTCCGATCTTTGACAGGCGACTACCGTGCTCCCCGTGGTTGTGGGCCAAGAAGAGCGGCCCGGCGGTCTCAAGGCTGCGACCAGTGGCGGTCAGGTAGCCGGCCAGGGCGTCGAGGACGGCTGGGACCAGGACCACATACTCGTCCTTGGCCGTCCTGCCCTTGCCCTTGACCATCAGGATCGGAACACCATCGCGCTTGACGATGTCCTCGGCGCTCAGGGACACAGCCTCGGCGATCCGCAGGCCGGTGTGCAGCAGCAAGGCGATCAGCGCCCGGTCGCGTGAGAGAACGAGCCCGTCGCCATCGAGGCTGGCCAGCAGTTCGGCCGCCTCCGCTTCGCTCAAGACCGGCCGCTCGTAAGAGTTGCTGAGCACCTTGACACGGACGGCCTCAAAGGGGTCTATGGTAACCACGCCCTGAGAGCGAAGGAACTTGAAGAATTGTCGGACGGGCGCGACGTAGGTCGCCAGGGTTCGATTCTTGCTGGGATAGCTGGCTTCAAGATGCTCGCGATATGCCACGCCCACGGCGGCCGGGTGCAGGTTCTGGCCCTTGAACCACTCCAGGAAGCGCAGGATCGCTCTGCGATAAAGCTGCCTTGAGAGGGGGGCGAGGGCGCGTGATCTCAGAAACAGATCAAGCGCGTCGCGGAGGTTGCACAGCGGCTCGTGGCGGCCGAGGGGGCGTGGCGCGGTCCCGGCGGCGGCCACGCCGGGCGGGACGAAAAGTGGCGCTGCCATGCCCATGAGGCGCAACCGTGGCCCAGCAGCCAGCCGGGGTGCACTCCCGGCCAGCGCCGAGCTTCACGAATGGCTATTCTTCGTCCTCATCTTCCTCCTCGCCGTCCGGCTCCTCGACCTCGGCGATCTCCTTGAGCCACTCGGCCAGGTCGTCGGGGTCGATGAGCCAGAGGTTGGCCACCTTCTCCGCCTCCAACTCTCCGTTGTGGATGGCTTCCCTGACGACCTTCTCGCTGACCTCGGCCTCTCGGGCCGCCTCGGGCACGGTCAACATCTTCGGCATGGCAGTTCCTCCTCTTCTTCTCGGCTTCCGCAGGCCACACACCCGCTATGCGTCCATGACATACCCAGTGTAGGGCAACCAGGCAACGGGGAACCTCGACAACCGACAGTATTGGGGCGCTCGCGGGGTGGATGTGGGCAACTCCGGCTTGCCAGCAGGGGGCGGATGCCTATGATTATGGCGTTGAAGTTGAAGCTACCCGGAGAAGAAACCGTGCCTGATGCGACAGGGAAGGATGCGGGCGGGCTCTACCCCTGCATTCGACGGATGTGGGAGCAAGAAGACGAGAGCCTGATCAACGCTTACGCACAGGCTACGCCGTCCACTGTGTTGGCGGCCTGCAACCGAATGATAGAGTGCATTGCTGGATTCAGCGCGATATTCTCGATGTCCCCATCCGATGCGCGGCAGACAGCGCGGAGTATTGACGATGAATGGCTCTCTGGGTTTGACCACACATATGAACTGGTACTCCTGGCTGCCGTTTCGCGAGGTGTTGATCTGTCTCCGTTCAAGGAGTTTGCGATATCGATGTGTTCGTTCTGGCAGGGAGCCCTTCCTGACCTTAAAGGCCTGTGGTTGATGGAACGCCTCTATGAACCATGCGTCTCTGCTTTGTTCAATCTGAAACGAGCGTTGATGGTCGAAGTTTCCAACGGCACGAGGCAGGACGCTCCTGGCCTCCAATCCCGATCTGTTGATCAGCAAGCCCCCGCTGCTGGCAAGATAAGCACGAAGAGGCCCCGGAGGCGTCGCCCAAGATCACGAGGGGGGCATGCGACAGTTTCCAGCAAGAAAGGCAAGAAGAGAAGGTCATCCCGTATAGCCTACGACCCCGAGAAGCATATCCTCAAAAAGGACGCCGTAGAGGAGTGCAACACTTCAAGAAAGACGTTCGAGCGACGCACCGAGAGACCTCCTCTGCGGGTGGTTGGCAGGTTAGGCCATGAGGTGTTCTATAGCAGGTCCAAGTTCAATCGTTGGCGAAGGACCGCTTTCCCAAGGGCCAAAACGCCAGTCAAGCTAGGCGATCTGAGCGAGGCGCAGCAAAGCATCGTCATGCCGTATATCACTGCGTTGTCCGGAATGCTAAGTGATACGCAGGGGGCAGAAGAACTGCAGCACGACTGCAAACAGAAACTCCTCATTCTGGCAGCCAACGATAGGCTGCAGCCTGCTGTAGACGCTGACGGTACCCGGCCATTTGTCATAACGATATTAGAGCGCCTGCACATAAACGCCGCGAAGGCCAAGAAGCGCCGCAGAGCGGCCGAGGACGGCGCTGCCAAGGAGCGACAACACAACATATAGCATCATCCCCGCGTCGCCTTGGCCCTCAAATGGCCGGGCCATTTGAGGGCCACGTTGTTCGTATTGCGAGGGCCAGGAACCCGACAACAACAACCGACAGATGTCTGTCGGTCCATGAGCGCCCCGGAGGCCCGTCCTGGCCCCCTCTGGGGTGGCTCTTCTCAGGAGGTGCGCCATGCCGCAGAGCCCGGAGCTAAACCTCGAAAGCATCCCCGCAACCCTACGGGAATTGCCGCAGTGGGTTGCTTGGCGCTACGAGATGCGCGGCGGCAAGCAAACCAAGATGCCGCTCGACGCCAAGACCGGGGGGCCGGGCAGCAGCACTGACCCCAGCACATGGACCGGCTTCGACGAGGCTGTGGCCGCCTGGGAGGCCCACCAGGAATGGGCCGGCATCGGCTTCGTCTTCGCCGAGGGCGGCGGGCTGTGCGGCGTGGACCTCGACAACTGCATCGACCAGGACACCGGCGAGATTAAGCCCTGGGCCAAGGAGATCATCAACAAGCTCAGCTCCTACTCCGAAGGCAGCCCGTCAGGCAGAGGGGTCAAGGTCTTCATCCGGGCCACCAAGCCGGGCACCAGGTGCCGCCGGAATTGGCATGACGGGCACATCGAGATCTACGACAAAGGCCGCTTCTTCACCGTAACGGGGTGGGCGTTGGATTCGACCCCGACGGAGGTGCAGCCCCGCCAAGCCGAGGTCGAGGCGCAATATGAGGAATGGTTCTCCGCGACTGCCGCTAGAGATGGCGACGCTGCCAAGCAGCCGCCCGCCAAGGTC
>Ga0302248_1000301_pt1 | contig 50597 bp, 46 predicted proteins | sample AAG_UR_Leu_MG_FD_193528 | JGI IMG/M metagenome (GOLD analysis project Ga0302248, IMG submission 193528) | Enriched activated sludge microbial communities from anaerobic digester in WTTP, New Holstein, Wisconsin, United States - AAG_UR_Leu | ecosystem: Engineered > Bioreactor > Anaerobic >...
CCGCGGACGTGAGCGCGCGAGCCAGCGTACCTGTACAGAATCGCATCTGTACAAACCGCAGCCTGTGCCATTTTGGCGTAGGTACTCCGGCCGCGAGCGGCCAATCGACGCCGGCCGGAACCGTCGCACTTCAGGGCAGAGTTTGTTGGCCGGAGCCCGCTTTTCCCGGCCCCTGGGCCGCGATCTCGGCCGGCCTGGCGATCCAGGCCGGATCGGCGAGCAGGCGCGGCACGTGGGCCAACGGGGCGCGACGGGCGGCCTAACGTGGGTACTCGGAACGAAGGAGGCAAGGACATGGCTGGTGCGGCAGAACGGATTCAGGCGAAGTGCCAGGAGATATCCGAGATGCTCGTGGCCAAAAACCGGGCTTACGGCAACTCGGCGCTGGAGCCCGTGCGCATCTTCGGCCAGGGCGATGCGGAGGCGCTTATCCGGGTGAGGCTCGACGACAAGTTGAGCCGCATCCGGAACAACCCATCTGCGTTTGGCGAGGACCCCATTCTGGACTTGGTCGGCTACCTGGTCCTGTTGCTCATCGCCCGCGAGGACAAGGCGACGAAGGGAGGCGTGTCGTGAAGATCGAGATGCGGCGTCTGTCAGAGATCAGGCCCTACGAGAAGAACCCGCGGGTGAACGATGGCGCGGTGGACGCCGTGGCCAACTCCATCCGCGAGTACGGCTTCCGCCAGCCCATCGTGGTCGACGCCGAGGGTGTCATCATCGTCGGGCACACCCGTTGGAAGGCAGCGCAGAAGCTGGGGCTGGCGGAAGTGCCGGTCCATGTGGCCCTGGACCTGCCGCCGGAGAAGGTGAAGGCCTACCGCCTGGCCGACAACAAGCTCGCCGAGCTGGCCGAGTGGGACATGGACCTCCTGCCCATTGAGCTATCCGAGCTGCGGGGCATGGATATCGACCTGGAGCTGCTGGGGTTCTCAGCGGAGGACCTGGAGAAGATGCTCGGGGCGGGCATCCATGGCAACGAAGGCCTGACCGACCCGGACGCGGTGCCGGACCCGCCGGACGCGGCGGTGACGCAGCCGGGCGACCTGTGGGTGCTGGGCGACCACCGGCTGCTCTGCGGCGATAGCTCGAAGGCCGAGGACGTGGACCGGCTCCTGGGTGGGGCCCGCGTCCACCTGGTCAATACCGACCCGCCGTACAACGTCATGGTCGAGCCGCGCAGCAACAACGCCATCGCCGCCGGGTTGAGTTCCTTCGCCGGCTACGGCAACACCGACCCCGGCCGGGACGTCCACCGGAACCCCAACGCGGCCAACCCCACGCATGCCAAGATGCGCGCCAAGGACCGGCCGCTCGAGAACGACTTCGTTTCGGACGAGGAGTTCGCCCGGCTACTCCACGCCTGGTTCGGGAACATCCAGCGGGTGCTGGAGCCGGGCCGGGGCTTCTACATCTGGGGCGGCTACTCTAACATCTCGAACTACCCGCCGGTGCTCAAGGCCTGCGAGCTGTACTTCTCGCAGATGGTCATCTGGGTGAAGGAGCACCCGGTGCTGACCCGCAAGGATTTCATGGGGAACCACGAGTGGTGCTTCTATGGCTGGCGGGAGGGCGCCGGGCACCAGTTCTTCGGGCCGAACAACGTCACCGATGTCTGGTCGGTGAAGAAGGTCAACCCGCAGAGCATGGTGCACCTGACCGAGAAGCCGGTGGAGCTGGCGGTCCGCGCCCTGCAGTACTCCTCGCAGCCCGGCGAGAACGTTCTGGACCTGTTCGGCGGCTCGGGCAGCACGCTCATCGCCGCGGAGAAGACCGGCCGGCGGGCGCACTTGATGGAGATCGACGCGCTCTACTGCGACGTCATCGTTCGGCGGTGGGAGGAGTTCACGGGCAGGAAGGCGGAGCGGATTGCCAGGACTGAGACCACCCCGACCGAATCGTTGGCCGGGGTGGGTACTGCGGAGGTGGGGTAGATGCTACTTGGCGATGGTGAACTTGCCCTTGTCGGCCACGCGGAACCGGCTGGCGTCGCCCTTGGTCTTGACCTCGCGGAAGATGGCCGAGTAGATGGTGGCCGCGGGGGTCTTGCCCTCGGTCTGCCAGAGGCCCTTGGCCAGCATCGCTTCGACGATGGCCTTGGCGTTCATGGGCTCGCCGGCTTCGGCCAGCACCTTGGCCGCCGCATCCAGGCCGGACATCTTGCCGTCGCCGGCCGGCTTGGCGGTGTCGGCCGCCGCCTCCGCCTTCTCGGTCTTGGCCTTCTTGCTGTGGCCCTTGGTCTTGGTGGTCTTCTTGCTGCTCGACATGGTACTTCTCCTTTCGGTTCCGTCCGCAGCCACGGGCTGCGGGTAAGTTCGTGTGTGGGTCTAGATCGCCGTGAACCCGGCGACGAAGAAATAGCCGCGGGTCTTGGGATCGCCGAGGCTCACGGCGAACGCCCGGGCGTCAGCGGCCGAGAGGAACGGCCGGTTCAGTCCATAGCCGCCATACGCCGCCTGGGAATCATCGCAAACCAGGCAGGCCCCCTGGCGGTCCAGGACCAGCACCCAGCCCATGCCGTCGGCGAAGGTGCCTTCAGCGATGAGTGGCTCGGCATCCGACCAGCGCTCGGCGCCGCCGAAGGCATCGAAATCGTGGCGGGTGAACTCGCGCAGTTCCATGTTCTGTTACTCCTCGAAGACCAGCGAGGCCATGCAGCGGGTGCAGAGGTCCATCGTCACGCCGTCGCCCCAGCTGACGCGCCAGAGATGCACGTTGGCATGCTCGGCGTGGAGGCTGCAGGTGCCGCGCTCGTGGAGCGGCTGCGCCTCGACGCCGGCCATGGGTTCGCCCTTGGCGCGCTCGGCGGCCTCATGCCCGCCGAGCGCCTTCTTGACCTTCTCGCAGGCGGCCACGCATCCGGTGCGGTAGCGGTTGCCGTCGGCCAGCTGGTTGGCCGCGCCGTAGGCGGCCAGGAGCAGCTCGTCGGCGACCTCGGCGAGCTCGCTCTGGTCGTCGTTCACCGGCACCGTCACGGTCAGGTTGCCCTTCTTGCAGAGGTAGGCGAATCGGATGCCGGTCTCGGCCATCCGGTCGGCATCGGCCTTGGCGACCTCGACGCGCCGGCCCTGGAGCAGGATGGTTACGCGGCCGGCCGCGGAGGCCGCCTTGCCGGCGGCCTCCGTCGCGGTCGTGCCTTCGGTGTTGCGCTTCTTCATGGGCCGCTCCCTTCATGCCTTGACCGGCGTGGTGTCTGCGAAGCCGCACTCCACGAGGAGCGCGCAGAAGTCGGCCGGGGCCATCCGGTCCGCGGCGGCCTTGGGCATCTTGGCCAGCCGGCTGAGAAGCCGCTTGAATTCCGGCCGGCCGAGGGCCGCGAAGCTGTCGCTGAACGCTTCCAGCCGCGCGACGCCGTCCTCGTTGCCGGTGAGCCAATGCCAGCTCATGCACATCTCGCCCGAGCAGCCGCCGTCGGCGAAGTAGAGCCCGAAGGTCACCTGGTCGACGATGCCCTCCTTCCGAAGGGGCGGGAGGTTGGCATCGGCGTACCAGGCCCGCTTCAGGTGGATGAAGCGGGGCATGGCCTGCTGGTTGGTGGTGGTCTTCATGGGTGGTGCCTTTCAGTTCCGGAGGTCGGCCAGCGCTTCGGCGATGGCCCTTTCGTCGTTGCCGGAGAGGAAGGTCAGGGCGTCGACCAGGCGCATCCGCACCTCAGCCAGGTCTCCAACCAGAGCCCAGTTCCGGGGGTCGGCCTTGGCCTTCTCCTCGTGGACCTCCAGCTCGTCCTGGAGCCAGCCCATCAGGGCGCCGATGTCCTGGGCCCGTTCCTCGTAGGTCTGCGCCGCGGTCTTCGCTTTCTTGGCTGCCATGGTCTTCTTCTTTCAGTTCTCGAAGGCGGTGGTCTTGTAGCCGCGCCGGCGGGCCTCGGCCCGAACCAGGCGGCGGGTTTCCCAGTTGGCCAGGCGGTCGGCGTAGACCATGCGCAGGCGGTTGTAGGCCAGCCGGCGTATGGCCTTCTTGAGCTTCCGGTTCATCCACCGGGTGGTCTCGCGTTCGATCTTTCTCATCTCGCGGGTCGTCATTTCCGTCCTCCGTTCCTTTCCGGCGCTCAATGCGCTCTTGGTATTGTTACACACATCATTACCCTAAATCGTCGAGAACATCAACTCAGATTGGAAGGAAATCGGAGGATTCGCGCATGTCTGCATCTGGCGTGAATGCGCCGCTTACGCCTAGTCGTTTGGCGGTGTCGGCAGTCGTCGCCGTTTTGCGTTCGGCGGGCTCCAGGCACATTACGGAGGAAGCGCTACGGCGGGACATTACGGCCGGCGCGCCGGTGAACCCGGACGGTACGGTGAACATCCTGCACTACGCGGCCTGGCTCGCCCGGGAGGCCGGCCGTGGCGATTGACCCCCGGCAACTGAAGCCGGGCGACCTGGCGCGGCTCCTGAATTCGACGCCGCTCGGGGCGGTGATAGAGGAGCGCCAGCTACACCGGCACCGGACCCGGGCCGGGTTCCGGATCGGCGACGGCCGGCGGGTGGACCTTTTCAAGTACGTGGCCTGGCTGGTCGACGAGCGCCACAAGCCCAGGCCGGCCAGAGATCCCGCGGCCGAGTACGAGGCCATGAAGGAGGCCCAGGCGGCGCGGAACCGCGTGAAGGCCCTGGCCGGCCGGGACATCGGCGAGCTGCCATCTGTGGAAGATCCTGAGCGGAGGGCTCGGGCCGAGCGGGAGTTCCGGTTCTTCTGCGAGACCTACTTCCCGCTGACCTTCCATCTTCCCTGGTCGCCCGACCACCTGAAGGTGATCGCCAAGGTGGAAGCGGCGGTCCAGCACGGGGGGCTCTTCGCCATGGCCCTCCCGCGCGGCTCGGGGAAGACCTCGATCACCGAGTGCGCGTGCCTCTGGGCGGTGCTCAACGGACACCGGGACTTCGTCTGCCTGATCGGCGCGTCCGAGGTCCATGCGGTCGAGATGCTCGAAAGCATCAAGATGGAACTCGACGGCAACGACCTGCTCGCCTCGGACTTCCCGGAGGTGTCCCACCCGATCCGGTGCCTCGATGGGATCGCCAACCGCTGCAACGGCCAGCTCTACAAGGGCGAGCGGACGCACATCGGCTGGACGGCGAACGAGGTGGTGTTGCCGACCATTCCAGATAGTCTGGCCAGCGGGGCGATCATCAAGGTCGCCGGGATCACCGGCCGCATCCGGGGCATGAAGTACAAGCGGGCCGACGGGAGGACGGTACGGCCGTCGCTGGTGGTCCTGGACGATCCGCAGACGGATGAGTCGGCCCGATCACTCTCGCAGTGTGCCACGCGCGAGCGTATTCTGGCCGGCGCCGTCTTGGGCATGGCCGGGCCGGGGAAGAAGATCGCCGGGGTCATGCCCTGCACGGTGATCCGCCCGGGCGACATGGCCGACAACATCCTCGACCGCGAGAAGCACCCGGAGTGGAACGGCGAGCGGACCAAGATGGTCTATGCGTTTCCGACCGATGAGAAGCTCTGGGCCAAGTACGCCGAGGTCCGCGCCGAGTCGCTACGGGTCCACGGTGACATGCGGGAGGCGACGGCCTTCTACCTGGCGCACCGAGCGGCGCTCGACGAGGGGTCCCAGATCGCCTGGCCGGAGCGTTTCAACCACGACGAGGCATCGGCCATCCAGCATGCCATGAACCTCAAGCTCCAGGACGAGGCCGCCTTCCAGGCCGAGTACCAGAACGAGCCGCTGCCGGACAAGGGCGTGGAGGACGAGGGACTACTATCGGCCGACCAGATTGCCGAGAAGGTCAACGGCATGAAGCGGGGCGAGGTGCCGGTGGGTGCCACGCAGCTGACCATGTTCATCGACGTCCAGGGCAAGTTGCTCTTTTGGCTCGTGGCCGCCTTCGAGGAGGACTTCACCGGGTACGTCCTCGACTACGGAGCCTATCCGGACCAGAAGCGCCCCTATTTCACGCTCCGGGACGCACAGAGGACGCTGACGAGCGTGGCCAAGGGTGCGGGGCTGGAGGGCGCGATCTACGCCGGCCTGGAGTCGTTGACCGAGCAGTACCTGGAGCGCGAATGGCGGCGGGACGACGGGGCGATGGTCCGGATCGACCGGTGCCTGATCGATGCCAACTGGGGCACCTCAACCGACGTGGTCTACCAGTTCTGTCGGCAGAGCCGGCACGCGGCGGTGCTGTTGCCCAGCCATGGGCGGTTCGTGGGTGCATCCTCGACGCCCTTCAGCGAGTACCGGCGTAAGCGCGGTGACCGCGTGGGGCTCAACTGGCGCATCCCCAACGTCCAGGGCCGTCGGGCGGTGCGGCACGTGGTCTTCGACTCGAACTACTGGAAGAGCTTCGTTCATGGGCGCCTGGCTGCACCCATGGGCGACAAGGGCTGTCTGTCGCTCTTCGGCCGCGACCCGGGGGCGCACCGGTTACTCGCCGAGCACCTGACGGCCGAATATCGCGTTAAGACCGAGGGCCGTGGGCGGGTGGTCGACGAGTGGAAGTTGCGGCCCGAGGCCGTGGAGAACCACTGGCTGGACGGCCTGGTGGGCTCGGCCGTGGCGGCCTCCATCCAGGGCGCGGTGCTTCCCGGCACGGACGGGCCGGCGGTGCGGGAACGGCCGCGCATAAGGCTCTCTGATCTGCAAAGGAGCAAGCGATGAACCAGCCAGCCGGGAAGACCGATCAGGCCGTGAAGCTGGGGATCGAGTGTCCGACATGCGGGTGTCGGCATTTCCGGGTGCTCTTTACCCGTCCGGCGACTTGCGGACGATTGCGCCGCAGGCGCGAGTGTCGGCATTGCGGCAGGCAGGTTACGACGTTTGAGCAGGTTGTTTGAGCGACAGCGTACATATACGTACTTTTCGGTGAAAAAAGGAAATCGTTTCGCAACGCCGAGCCCCTGATGCCAATTTAGGAAGTAGCGACGAGTGCAGCCGCAGCATCCGCAGCGGATGACGGCCCGGCCTCGGGGGAAGATGCGATGCCGAAGGATCTGGAACGCGAGATTCGCCGGAACGCCAAGAGCCCCAAGCGGGCCAAGGGCGACTCGGGCGAAATGGAGCAGCACTCGCTCGCCGAGCAGATCGAGGCGGATCGTTACCTCGAGTCGAAGAAGGCCTCCCGCGCACGCGGATTCTCCCTGCGGCGCACGAAGATGGTCCCCCCGGGGGCGGACTGATGATTGGGTGGCTGAAGGGTCTTTTCACGGACAAGCCCACCCTACGCCTCCGGGGGGCCGACCGGCGGCTCATGAAGCTGCTGCGCGGCCGGTACGACGCCGCGGTGACCAATTCCGACAACATCCGTCACTGGGCCGGGGCTGACGGGCTCTCGGCCAACGCCGCGGCGAGCCCCGAGATCCGGCGCATCTTGCGCAACCGTTCCCGCTACGAGGTCGCCAACAACAGCTATGCCCGGGGCATCATCCTGACGCTGGCCAACGACGTGGTGGGGACGGGGCCCAGGCTGCAGATGCTGGCCGTCGATCCCAATGTGAACCAGGCGGTGGAGGCGGCGTTCGCCGACTGGGCGGCGGCGGTGAAGCTGGCCGAGAAGCTGCGCACCATGCGGATGGCCAGGGCCGAGGACGGCGAGGCCTTCGGCATCCTGACCAGCAACCCGTCGCTGGCGCACAAGGTGAAGCTGGACCTGCGGCTGGTGGAGGCGGACCAAGTATCCACGTCGGACCTTTCGCTCATCGTGGAGAACGCCATCGACGGGATCGTCTTCGACGGGGCCGGCAACCCGGTCGAGTACCACGTCCTGAAGAACCATCCTGGCGACCTGGTGATGGGGTTCGGGCTGGACTACGACCGGCTGCCGGCCACCGCCGTCTTGCACTACTTCCGCGCCGACCGCCCAGGCCAGAGCCGGGGTGTACCGGAGATCACGCCAGCACTGCCACTCTTCGCGCAGCTGCGCCGGTACACCCTGGCGGTCATCGCGGCGGCTGAGAGCGCGGCCGACTTCGCGGGCATCCTCTACACCGACTCGCCGGCCAACGGCGAGGCGGACCCGGTGGAGGCTATGGACCAGGTGGAATTGGAACGGCGAATGCTGGTGACCATGCCCGGCGGGTGGAAGATGAGCCAGCTGCACGCCGAGCAGCCGGCGACGACCTATGCGGAGTTCAAGCGGGAGATCTTGAACGAGATCGCGCGGTGTCTGAACATGCCGTTCAACGTCGCTGCCGGCAACTCCTCTGGCTACAACTACGCCTCCGGCCGGCTCGACCACCAGACCTACTTCAAGTCCATCCGCGTGGACCAGGCACATCTAGAGGAGATGGTCCTGGACCGCATCTTCCAGGCGTGGGTGCGGGAGGCGGTATTGGTCGATGGTCTCTTTCCGCAGGCAGCGCGACTCTTGAGCACGGACTGGAACCACCAGTGGTTCTGGGACGGCCAGGAGCATGTGGACCCGGCGAAGGAGGCGAGCGCCCAGGAAACCCGGCTGCGGAACAACACGACCACGTTGGCGGACGAGTACGCCAAGCGCGGGCAGGACTGGGAGACGCAGCTGCGGCAGCGGGCCAAGGAGGTCGCGCTGATGAACAAGCTGGGGCTCGCCCTGGCCCAGGCGCAACCACCGGCGCAGCCGGTGCCGGTGGACACCGGCGACGAGGAAGCGGCCGACGCCGCTGCCTGAGAGGAGAACGCGGGTAATGGAGAAGCAGCTTTCGATCTGTGCGGCGGTGACCGGCTGGCAGGACGTGTCGGCCCGGGCGGCCGAGGGCGAGGGCGCGCCGGTGAAGAAGCTGCGCCGGTTCAACATGGTCGCCTACACCGGCGGGGCGATGGAGCTGGGTGGCTGGCCGCACCCGGTGGTGGTGGACCTGGCCGGGATGCGCGTGGCCGCCCGGAGCCGGCCGATCCTCAAAGACCACGACGTCGGCCAGATCGTCGGGCACACCGACAACGTCTCCTTGACCGAGAGCGAGTTGCAGGTCGCCGGCGTCATCTCGGGCACGGGCGCGACGGCGAACGAGATCATCTCCTCGAGCGAGAACGGCTTCCCCTGGCAGGCGTCGATTGGCGCCAAGGCGCAGAAGGTGGTCTTCATCCCGGAGGGTCGGCAGGCCGTGGCCAACGGCCGGAACTTTCCCGGGCCGGTCTACGTGGTGCGCAAGTCGATGCTGGGCGAAGTGAGCTTCGTGGCACTGGGTGCGGACGAGGATGCGTCGGCGAGCGTCGCCGCCGCACGGAGAGCTTCGGTTTCGGATACGGAGGTGCATGACATGGACTTCGAGCAGTGGCTCCAGGGTCAGGGTTTCAAGCTGGCGGACCTTTCCGAGGCGCAGACGGGCAGCCTCAAGGCGATGTTCGAGAAGGAGAAGGCCGGCACGGCCGTAGCGGTCGCCGAGCCGGAGCCCAGCAAGGACGGTGACGGCAAGGATGCCGCGGCTGGCGTCCAGGCCGCGGGCCAGCCGATGCCGGATGCCGCGGAGGCGCTGGGCAATCTGCGCTCGCAGTACGTGGCCGACATTCAGCGGATCGAGGCGGTCCAGAAGATCTGCGGGGACGAGCACCGGGCGCTGGCGGCCAAGGCCATCGCCGAGGGCTGGGACACGGTCAAGACCGAGCTGGAGGTCCTGCGCGCCAGCCGGCCGAAGGGGCCGGTGATGGTCAACGGCCGGGCGCCGGCGAGCCAGAAGACGCTGGAGGCGGCGGCCTGCCTGTCGGCGGGGCTCAAGGCGGACGGGCTCGTCAAGCAGTACAGCGAGCGGGTCATGGAGGCCGCCTACGCCTACCGGCACATCGGCCTGCGGGAGCTGGTGGCCGAGTGCGCCAGGCTCGAGGGGCACGACGTGCCGCGGGTCTTCGGCGACGGCAGCGAGACCATCCGGGCGGGGTTCTCGACCATCAGCCTCCCGGGCATCCTGGAGTCCGTGATGAACCGGGTGCTCTTGGCCGCCTACGAGGCCGCGCCCATCGCCGCGCTCGACATCTGCAAGATCGGCTCGGTGAGCGACTTCAAGGAGGTCAGCCGCTACCGCCTGCTCGGCACCGGCGGGTTCGAGCGGGTCGCGGCCGACGGCGAGCTGAAGCACGGCAAGCTCTCGGAGGACCGGTTCACCAACCGCGCCGAGACCTACGGCCAGATGCTGATGTTCACCCGCCAGGACATCATCAACGACGACCTGGGCGCCTTCATGGAGATCCCGAACCAGATGGGGCGGTCCGGGGCCGAGGTCATCGACGAGCTCTTCTTCACGCTGCTGCTCACCAACCCGGGCGGGTTCTTCAGCCTGGCTCGCGGGAACCTGCTCGAGGGCGCGGACACCGTCTTCGGGCCGGACAGCCTGACCAAGGCCAAGACCCTCTTCCGCAAGCAGAAGGCGGGTCCGGGCTCGAAGCCGCGGGACCAGAAGCCGATCAACGTGCGGCCGGAAACCCTCCTGGTGCCGGTCGAGGTCGAGACCGACGCCGAGCTCTTGATGGGCGCGGCGCAGATCATGGTCGCCGGCGGCGGGAGCGTCACCAAGGTGCCGACCGACAACCCCCACCGGAACAAGTACACGGTGTTGTCGGCGCCGCACATGTCGGACAGCTACTACTCGGGGGCGAGCGCCAAGGCCTGGTATCTCTTCGCCAACCCCGACGTCCTGCCGGCCTTCGAGCTGGTCTTCTTGAACGGCAAGCAGACCCCCAACATCGAGCGGATCGAGGCGCCGGCCAACGCCCTGGGCATGGGCTTCCGGGCCTACATCGACGTGGGCGTCAAGGAGCAGGACCCGCGGGGCGCGGTCAAGGTGAAGGGCGAGGCCTGAGCATAAGAGAAGGCCCGGCGGAAGGAGTGGTTCGCGCCGGTGAGCGAAAACCGGCCCCAACCGCCAGGCGCCTGTGAGGATACGCGGCAAGCGACATTGGTCAAGAGGAAACGGAGGGGCTGAAACATGATCGCCGAATACGTGCAGGAAGGCAACGCGGTGGACTTCGTTCCGGTGGCCGACGTGGCGGCCGGGGACGTGGTCGTGATCGGGGAGCTGGTGGGCGTGGTCAAGCGCGCCTGCAAGGCTGGGGAGCTTGGGGCGCTGGCCTTGACCGGAGCATACGACTGGCCCAAGGCAACCGGCGGGGGCAGCGCCATCCCCGCGGGCTCGAAGCTCTATTGGGACGAGGCCGACAAGCAGGCCAAGACCGACTCCGAGGCCGGCGCCAACAAGTACCTCGGCAAGTCGATCCGGGCGGCCTCCGACGCGGACACGGGCGTTCGCGGCCGGCTGAGCCAGTAGGGCACGGGCCATGGACCTCCTTCGGCGCGGACTGGAGTGGCTGGAGCACGAGCGCGTGAAGCACGCCTCGCGCAACGTCCTCTATGTCCGCGCCGGGGAGGCCATCCAGGTCCGGGCCACGATTGGCAAGACCGTCTTCGAGATCCTGAACGAATCCGGCGTGGCCGAGCGGACGGAGACCAGGGACTACCTGGTCCTGGCGCGCGAGCTGGTGATTGGGGGCGCGGAGTCAACGCCGAAGCATGGGGACCAGGTGCGCGAGCGCCAGGGATCGAAGGTCTACGTCTACGAGGTCATGGCTCCGGGCCGCGAGCCCGAGTGGCGGTATTCCGACCTCTACCGCCACACCTTCCGGATTCACACCAAGCAGGTCGGCGTGGAGGACACGCCGTGATAGTGGACATGGCGATGAAGACGGGGATGGGAGCGCTCTTGGCCATCTCCGTGCCGGTCGGCGGCGATGGCGCGATGTGGGCGCAGTGGGGCCTGGCCGGCCTGGTGGTCGGGTACGTTCTCTGGCGGGACTGGCTGCGCGAGAAGCGCATGTCCGAGGCCATAGAGCGCGATCACAAGTGGGTACGGGAAACGCTTCTGAGCGCCCTGGAGAAGAGCACCGCGGCGCTCCTGGCCAGCAAGGAAGGCAGCCATGCCGGCGACGGTTCCGCAGATCGCTGACGCGGTGGTCGCCGAGCTGAATGCGGCCACGTTGAGCCTGCCTGTCACGGCGGTCCGGGCGTATCAGCCGGTCTTTGACCTGGCCGACATGAAGACCCTGCGCGTCACCGTCGTGCCCAAGGGACTCGAGCAGGAGCTGGGTTCCAGGGGTAGCACGCCGCGGGAGGCCAAGGTCGACGTGGCGGTGCAGAAGAAGCTGACCACGACCGAGCCTGCCGAGGTCGACCCGCTGATGCAGCTCGTGGAGGAGATCGCGGCGCTCTTCAGGCTCAAGCGGCTGGCGCACGCGCCGCTGGTGGTCTGGGTCAAGACCGAGAACGTGCCCATCTACAGCCAGGAGCACATGGCCGAGCTGCGGCAGTTCACGTCGGTGCTGACTTTCACCTTCCGGATCATGGAGTGACGCCATGTGGAACCTGGACATCGGCCGGATGCCACCGCTGCTCCTCGAGGAGAAGGAGGCGATGGTGCCTCAGGCGGGGAGCGTGTCGATCTACGGCTCGACCGTACCGGCTGACGAGAACTGGCTCCTGATCACGGTGTCGGTCTATGTCCCCAACAACGCTCCCTGCCACGCGGTGCTCCAGATGGAGCCCATCGTCGGCGTCGACCAGGCCTGGGTGGACCTGGCCATGACCAAGAACCTGGCCAATGGGAGCGACCCAGACCTCGTGAATGCGCTCCTTGGCCGGAACGTGCTCATCCCCAGCGGCGGGCGACTCGTCGCCTTCGTGAAGAACGGCAACGGCCAGGCCGCGGGCAAGGCCTACCTCTCGGCCCATTACCTGCGCTTCCCGCGCGGGGCGATGCCGCAGGGGTTCTGAGCATGGTCGGGGTGAAGGTGGGCTCGCGGATGGACTCCCGGAAGGTGGTCCGGGCCAGCCGGAAGGGCTCGATCAAGAGCCTGGGCAAGGCCGGGGCGTATCTGCGGGGGATCGCCAAGCGCAGCATCAAGGTCTCGAAGGAGCCGGCGCCTGCCGGGCACCAGCCGCACAGCCGGAAGGGGCGGCTCAAGGGCGCCATCCTTTTCGGGGTGGAGAAGGAACGCCAGCGGGTGGTGATCGGCCCAACGGTCACGGCGGTGGGGCGGATCGGCCGCACCCACGAGTTCGGCGGCACGGAGCCGGCGAAGAAGCGCAAGGCCCGGAAGGCCACCTGGAAGCTGGAAGTCGGCGGCCACGGGCCGATCTCGGTCGACGGCGGCAAGGCAGTGGTGGTCCGGCTCAAGACCGCCAAGCAGGTCGCCCGGGCGAAGGAAGAGGCGAAGAAGCTCCCCGCCGCCCAGCGGCCAGTCCAGAGCAACAAGCCCAGGCGGTATCCGCGGCGGCCGTTCATGGGGCCGGCACTGGAGATCGGCAAGCCGCAGCTTTCCAAGATGTGGGCCAACTCGGTCCGAGGGTAAGGAGACAGCGATGAGCCACAAACTCGGCATGGAAGGCAAGCTCTTCAGGAACGCGGGGACCTATGGCACCCCGGACTGGAAGGAGATGAAGAACGTCAAGGATCTCACCCTGACGCTGGAGAAGGGCGAGGCCGACCTGACCACGCGGGGCAACGCCGGCTGGAAGGCGACGGTGGGGACGCTCAAGGAGGGCTCCATCGAGTTCGAGATGGTCTGGGACACCGAGGACGAGGGCTTCACCGCCCTGCAAAACGCCTGGTTCGGCGACACGCCGGTGGAGATGGCGGTGATGGATGGTCCGATTACGGCCAGCGGCAGCCAGGGCCTGCGGGCCACGATGTCGGTGATCAGCTTCAGCCGGAAGGAGCCGCTCGAGGAGGCCATGACCGCCTCGATCTCGATCAAGCCGACCTACGCCGAACACGCCCCCGAGTGGATGAAGGTCGTCTAAAGGAGATCCGCCATGAGAACCTTCAAGGACAACGCCGGCCGGGTCTGGTCGGTCCAGCTGGACGTCGCCGCCCTGAAACGGGTACGGTCGCTCCTGGGCGTGAACCTGCTCGAGGTCATCGAGGGCAAGCTGATCGACCGGCTGTCCAACGACCCGGTGTTCCTCTGCGACGTGCTCTACGCGGTGGTCAAGCTTGAGGCGGACGCTTAGAAGCTGACCGACGAGGACTTCGGCCGGGCGATGGGCGGGGACGCCCTGGACGGGGCCTCGACCGCCTTCCTGGAGGAACTCATCGATTTTTTCCCTCAGAGCCGCCGGCGCCTTCTCCGCAAGGCGATGGAGAAGCTGGGGGTGTTCCAGGCGAAGGCGCTGGCGGTCGCGGAGCAGCGCCTGGCCAGCCCCGAACTCGACCGGCAGTTCGAGTCGGCGCTGGCCGCGCTTGGGAACTCATCTGGCGGCTCGCCGGGATCGTCGGAGTAGCGCCAGAGCCGTTCACCCTGCGGGATCTGGTCTGGATGGCTGAGGGCCGGAGCCGCGAGTCCTGGAACCATACGGCCTCGGTCATGGCCATGCTCGCCAATGTCCACCGCGACCCGAAGAAGCACCGGCCCTACGACGCATCCGACTTTCACCCCTACGCGGCCGAGGCCAGGCCGGCGCCCAAGACCAAGGATCTGTCCATCCTGAAGGCGGTCTTCGTGGATGGCGGCAAGTAAAGGAAGGAGACGGGAGATGAAGAGCTGGAAGACCACGGTGTTCGGTGTCTGCGCGATCATGACGGCGGTGGCCGGGGCGGTGAGCCTGCTGGGCGACGGTGACCCGGCGACGAACCCGGACTGGACGGCGGTTTGCGCCGCGGTCGCAGCCGGGATCGGGCTGATCGCAGCCAGGGACAACAAAGTCTCCTCCGAGGACGTGGGGGTCAAGTGACCCCGCTCGCGGTCGTACTGGGGCGCTTTCTCGGCGCGATGCTGGCCGAGTGCGCCCCGGTACTTGTGGAGGTACTCGCCCATGCAATCAGGGAAGGGCTGGCTGACTCGGTGGAGGATGGCGCTCGCCGTGACGATCTGCGTGAGCGCCTGCTTCGCCGGCTGCGGAAGTCGCGTGATCGTGGTTCCCGAGGGGGAGCCGGTGAGGCTCAGGGAACCGGTCAAAGCCAAGGTCTGGGTGGCTAACAAGGACGGCCGGGAAGTGCCCGCCGTGGTGGTGCTGCCGGCCGGGTGGTGGGCGCTCGCTGATCCTGGGAAATGATGCCCGTGGGTGCAACGCGATCAGTTCTGCCGGCTTCCTCGATCACGCGAATTGGGCAAGAGGCCTCTTTGAGGCATCACGATCCGTGCGCATTTCGGGCATTGGGGCGAATTGCTCGGCCAGCATCCGGCGCAGAACGGGGCGCCGCAAGAGGGACAGCTCTTCAGCGGAACGCCTGGATCAAGATCTCGAAGGCATCTGGTGCAGGATGATTGGCCGGATGCAGTTGCCATACAGGTTCCTCCTTGACCCTGAGGCATAACTACATGAAACCCATCGTACCCGCAAGGACAGAATGATGGCTTCATCCGGCGGCATCCGGGCGGGGCTCGCCTTCATCGAGCTCTACGCCAACGACGCCAGGTTGGTGAAGGGCCTGCAGGCGGCCTCACGACGCATCAAGGCGTTTGGGGCAGGCCTGCAGGCCACGGGCCTTCGGATGATGGCCCTGGGCGCTGGGATCGTGACGCCGCTCTTGGCCAGCGCCAAGGGCTTCTCGGAGATGGGCGACCAGCTCGACAAGATGGCCAAGCGCACCGGCTTCAGCGTGGAGACGCTCTCGGAGTTGAGCTACGCCGCGGGGCTCGCCGGTACGGACCTCGGCGAAGTGGAGGGCGCGGCCAAGCGCATGCAGCGGATTATCGTAGGTGCGGCCGAGGGCTCGCAGACGGCGACCGACGCCCTGCTGGCACTGGGGCTTTCGGCCAAGGATCTGCTCGCCCTTAAGCCCGAGGACCAGTTCCTGGTGATTGCCAAACGCCTGTCGGAGATCACCGACCCCACGCTCCGCGCCGCGTCGGCCATGGAGGTCTTTGGGAAGTCTGGAACCTCGCTTCTACCCATGATTGAGGGCTTGGCCGAGGCCCGAGCCGAGGCCAGGCGCCTGGGTGTGGTCATGACGGCCCAGGATGCCAAGGCCGCGGCCGAGTTGAACGACGCCTTCGGACGGGTGACGGCGGTCTTGAAGAGCCTGGTGGTAACGGTAGGCTCGGCGCTGGCGCCGCTGCTCAGCGAGATGGCCGGCAAGGTCATGGAAATCATAGTGGCCTTCCGGGACTGGCTCGCCCAGAACCGGGGCCTGGTGGTGTCGATTCTCAAGATCGCTGCGGTGATCCTCGGGGTAGGGGCGGGGCTTACTGCCTTGGGGCCTATCGTCTCGATGGTGGGCACGGCCTTTGGCGTCATGGCCTCGGTCATCTCGACGGCTCTGAGCTTCATCCTGACACCCGTCGGCCTGGTGGTCACCGCCCTGGCGGCGCTGGGTGCCTACATCGTGTGGGCGACCGGCGCCGGCGGCAAGGCACTGGAGTGGCTGGGCGCCCGATTCGACGACCTCAAAGGCTTTGCCCTAGAGTCGCTCCAGGGCATCAAGGACGCGCTGGCCGCCGGCGATATCGCCTTGGCCGCCAGGATCATGTGGCTCTCCATGAAGGTGGTCTGGCAGGCCGGGATCAACTGGCTCAAGGGCTACTGGATCGCCTTCAAGTACTGGTTCCTCCAGACGTCGAGCGACATCTTCGACGGCCTGACCATCGTCGTGGCTGAGGCGTGGTATGGCCTGCGGAGGATCTGGACCGGAACGATCAACTTCCTGCTCAACCTCTGGACCAGATTTTCCACGGGGGTCTTGAAGGTCTGGAACCATGTGCAGGGATTCATGGCCAAACAGTGGGCCAAGGTACTGGGCACCTTGGATTCCAGCATCGACGTGGAGGCGGTGAGCCGAAACATCGACCGCCAGACCGAGGCTATGAACAAGTCGGCCCAGGTCCGGAGCGATACTACCCAGGCGGAGCGCGACAAGGAGCTGGCCGCCATCGAAGTCGAGCGCAAGGCCGTCATCAACATGATCCTGGACGAGACCGACGAGAAGGACAAGGCCCGGAAGCAGGGCCACGACCAGGAGTTGGCGGACTCCGAGGCTGCCCTGAAGAAGGCCAAGGATGAGTGGGCGGCGGCCGTGGCCGAGGCCAAGGCCAAGCGCCAGGCGGCCGAGGCCCGGAAGCCGGAAGCGCCTCCGGAGGCGCCCGAAGTGCCGCGGTTCGAGAAGTTCCAGGAGGAGGTCATGCCGGCGCTGGAGAAGGCCGCCCGGATCGAAGTGGTCGGCACCTTCAGCGCCGAGGCGGCCCGGGGGCTCGCCGTGGGGCCCAGCCTCACCGAGGAACGTACCGCCAAGGCCACGGAGGAGACTGCCAAGAACACCAAGAAGATCCTCGACCGGTTCGCTGACCAGGAATTCGAGTGAACGGCCATGCCCGCTGTGATTGAGGAACTCTTCGCGGGTCGGACGGAGACCTTGGCCGAAAAGTCCGTGGCCGAGCTGCCCTTTGTGGTCCGGGATGCGGCCGACGAGGCTGAGGTCAAGGCCATAGCCACGGTGGGTACGCCGGCGACCCACGACGGCCTGCCCCGCAAGTCCATAGAGATCGCCGAACGGGTCAACGAGCACACCTGGAAGGTGACGGTCCGGTACGAGAGCCCGGATTCTGGCAGCCCCGGCGACGAGCCGGTCTTCAGCTTCGACACCGGTGGCGGCAACCAGCACATCACCCAAAGCCTGGCGACCATTGCCCGGTATGGCGCCAACGCGCCGGACTTCAAGGGGGCCATCGGCGTCACGGCCGACGCCGTCGAAGGCGTCGACATCACCTTGCCCGTCTACAGCTTCTCCGAGACCCACTACCTGGCCGACAGCGTGGTCACGAATCCGTACAAGGGCGTCCTCTTTATGCTGACCGGCCGGGTGAACGTGGCCGCTTTCCGCGGCTTCCAGCCCGGGGAATGCCTGTTCCTGGGGGCCTCCGGGAGCAAGCGCGGCACCGAGAAATGGGAGATCAGCTTCAAGTTCGCCTCGAGCCCCAATAGGGCCGGCATCACTGTAGGCGGCATTGCTGGGATCTCGAAGAAGGGCTGGGAGTACATGTGGGTCCGGTACGCGGACCAGGAGGACGCCGGGGCCAAGGCCATCGTCAAGAAGCCGGTCGCCGTCTACGTCGAGAAGGTCTACGAGGACGGGGACTTCTCGCTCCTGGGCATCGGAGTCTGAGCCGTGGCCGGCGACGCGCTTCGGAAGGTAGCGCCGGGGGAGACGCTCCGCATCCCGGCCGGGGCCTATAACGCCTTCATCGATGCCGCCCAGGATCTCCAGCGCCGGCAGCGGGAGCAGGCTTCCCAGGCCAAGGACGTCCAGCAGATCCCCGGCACGGTCTACATCCGGAACGACAGCGGCGCCGACCGGGCGCGCTACGAGGTACTGGGGGTCTCCGGACCGCTCTTTGCCCTCAGCTCCACCGATGGCAGCTTCCGGGACGTGACCGCGCTGATTGGCGTGGTCCCGACCGCGGCCAGCCACAAGGGCAGGTTCGTGATCCTAGTGGAGCCCCTACGGTCCGGCCAGATCGGGCGAGCACTGGCTGTAGGCGTGTGCCCGGTAATGCTCACCATGTCTGACCCCGCCCACCTTTACGCCGACGTGGCCGACGGCAGCCCGGCTGGCCTGGTCAGCAGCGAATCCGGGGCGGCGGCTATCCTCTGGGCAGCGTCACCCTGGGGCTCCGGCTGGGCGCTTGTCCGGCTGCCGGCGGGCGGTGGGGGCGGAGGCGAGCCGCCCGAGATCGTTTACCAGTAGGAGTTGGCCATGGGCTTCACCGGCTGGCCGGCTGTGGCAAAACACTCGGTGATCTACGCCGACGAGTGGGAACTATGCGGCTGGAACCAGCTTATAGATGCGGTCAATGAACGTGTTGCGGTGCTCAATGCCTCCTACGGCATGGACCTGGCCTGGCCGCTGACGCCCGTGATCAAGGGCTGGCCCATCCTGGTCGATTACATGCGCGAACTAAGGGCGGCCATCGAGCTACTCATCAACTACTACCGCGATCCCGACAACGGCGACTCCTGGATGACCAGCCTGGGCAAGGCCGGGTTCCTGATGCGGTTCATCGGCCAGTATGACTGGACCGACCCGGTGCTCGTGGGCAAACGGGAGGAGGTACTGCCCGGAAGTCCGGCCACGAAGATCAAGGCAGTGCATGTGAACGAGATCTGGCAGGCGGTCAAGGCGCTGCTCTGGCTCCAGTTCGCCGGGACCACGAGCCAGTACCGCTACGACCGGGATGGCACGGATGCCTTCTACTCGGGCTTCGACTGGGAGGCCTCGTGGGAGCGGGCCAAGACGTACTTCAACGCTGCCGGATACTCCTTGATACCTGGCGGAGCATACGTCTCGCTCCGGGGAATCCGCTCCTGGGACGTGCCGTCCTACCCCTCATCCAAGAAGAACACCATCCACAGTACGGTTTACAGGCGGCTCGTGATTCCAGCCAACGGGCTCAGTTTCGCCGGGATTCTGCCCGCGGCAACCAAGCTGAAGCTCAGATACTCGAAGTGGAACGAAGGGGGAGAGCCAACGCCGGCCGTCATCATCCACGACCGCGGCAGCATGGGCGGGACAGCCTTCACGCACTACGTGACCATCCCGGCACCGGGCGTCTACTACACCGGCCTCTTCGATTCAGGCGCTCCCGACCCGGCGGCGCCGGAGTTCAGCCTGGAGCCCGTGGTCCCGGCGAATCTCGATGACCTCAAGCCGTCGGTCCCGCCGGCGCAGTACACCAACCGGACGAGAGGGTTTTACTTCGAGTATCAGGGACTATATGTGAGGCCGGAGTTTGGCTATGCGTAGTATCTGGTCGGAATAATAGTGCAGGCAGTTCCGGCCGTGTCCGCAAGATCGTCACGACCACTATCGATTGGCAGCGCAAGTCCGGGACTAAAGGCCGACTTGACGCGATTCCGGCAAGCCCCTAGAATCATGCTTACACTTGGAGGCTCGACAACGGCTGTGCCTGTCGAGAGGGCAATCCGACCCCGCGAGGCAACATGACAGTCAATCTCGACAGGCCAAGCCAGTGGAAGGCCGACATCGCGCTTTCGGTGGACATGTACAACGATTGGTTCATGTCGTTCGCACCACAAGCCTTCCGTACCACGCGCATCCAGACAACGAAGGACGTTGAATCCACGCTCCGATTGACGGGCAATATGACCGATATCGAGCCTAGCCTCATGCGAGCGCATCCAGAAATTCTGCCGACACTTCGTATGTCTACTTGCCCACCGCTCGCTGTGGACCGCCTCATAGGGCTTGCCAGCGTATCGAGCAATCTTGTTAAGTGCATGGAGGTCGACAAGAAGCTCCCTGTGCGGATGTCCGTCGCGGATATCGACCGGGAACTCACAAAGGTTGGTGCCATCGTCGTCAAAATGGCAGATCCCGATATATTCGTTTGGCTTGGCCGCCAGGAAGCACCTTCCGACATAGAGGTCCATCGCGCAGCTACCATCATCGCAGACCGGCTTTGTGGTGCCGTTGCGAATCCAATCATCCGAAATGCACAGGAAAAGCGCCAGCTCGCTGCACTCAAGGCGTGGCTTGAAGCTCGACGATACAAGCATATCCCCAGTGGCGACGGGATGCGATTTGATGCCATGCCACCCGGAACATTCTCTTTCCGCATGAACGTCCCCGTTAAACTCGAAGGCGGCGAGCATAGCGTCAACATCCCAATAGACACAATCATCATGCCAAGAACCGCAGGGAAAGGCGACTTCCCGATCTTCTTCGAGGCTAAGTCGGCTGGCGACTTTACCAACACGAACAAACGCCGCAAGGAAGAGGCTGCGAAGATGGCGCAACTCCGTTCAACCTACGGAACGAAGGTGCGGTTCAACCTCTTCCTTTGTGGTTACTTTGACAGCGGGTACTTGGGGTATGAAGCCGCCGAGGGGATTGACTGGGTGTGGGAGCATCGCATCGACGATCTCGCACGGTTTGGGATCTGACCATGAGCCACGTTGCAAGCGCGGTTGAACAGCAACGCCTAGTTCTTCAGGCCGAACTCGACGCACTCAAGACGCAGGCCGAGCGAAACCGTCTTGGGCAGTTCGCCACGCCGACCCTTCTGGCCGTTGACATTCTCAAGTATGCGGCAACCCTGCTTCCCAAAGCCGAGAAGGTCCGATTCTTCGACCCGGCCATAGGAACCGGCGCGTTCTATTCGGCGCTCCGCAGCGTCTTTCCGGGGCAGCAGGTCATCGAGGCCCTAGGGTTCGAGATTGACTCCCATTACGAAGAACCAGCGTCGCAGCTCTGGGCGAAATCTGGCCTTCTGATGAAGCGTGCGGATTTCACTCGCGAGACACCCTCTCCCCGCTTCAATCTCATCATCTGTAACCCGCCTTACGTGCGCCATCACCACCTGGAGAATGGCGAAAAGGCTCGCCTGCAGCTCCGCACATACGACGCATGCGGCCAGAAGATCAGTGGACTCGCAGGGCTCTATTGCCATTTCCTCGGCCTTGCTCATGCGTGGATGGCTGATGGCGGAGTTGCGGGGTGGCTTATCCCAAGCGAGTTCATGGATGTCAACTACGGGCAGGCCATAAAACGTTACCTCCTCGAGAAGGTGACGCTCCTTCACATCCATCGCTTCGATCCGAACGACGTGCAATTCGCGGACGCCTTGGTTTCCTCGGCAGTCGTCTGGTTCAGGAAGACCCCGCCGCCAAGCGATCATGCCGCATTGTTCAGCTTCGGTGGAACTCTCTCGGCCCCTAGACTCTCGCGCGCTGTCGCGGCGACCGCTCTAGCCCACGAGACAAAGTGGACCCGCTTCCCTGCCGCCGAAATACGGAGCAGGGGCATCCATCCAACCATCTCGGACTTCTTCCAAATCAAGCGTGGCATAGCAACCGGCGACAATGCCTTCTTCATTCTTTCGAACGAGGAGATAGCGGCCCGCGCACTGCCGATGAAAGTCTTCCGCCCCATCCTGCCCAGCCCGCGCTACATGACGGACAACGAAATACAGGCCGACAGCAATGGCCTCCCGCAAACTGCGCGGCGCCTGTTCCTTCTCGATCCGCAGCTTCCTGAATCCGAGATTAAGGCGCGATTCCCTTCGGTGTTTGCCTACCTTGAAGAAGGCAAAGCACGCGGACTGCATGAGCGGTATCTCTGTCGACACCGTGCGCCCTGGTACTCGCAGGAGAATAGACCGCCACCACCGATTGTCTGCACGTACATTGGACGCGGCGATGCCAAAAGCGGGCGTCCCTTCCGGTTCATCCTCAACCATTCTAAGGCTACAATAGCCAACGTATACTTGGCAATGTACCCCAAACCGCGCCTTGCACGGGCGCTCGACCGTGACCCAGCCCTAATGCGCAGAGTGTGGGAAATGCTCAACGAGATTACGCCCGAGCAACTCCTCGGTGAGGGGCGAGTCTATGGCGGAGGCCTCCACAAGCTCGAACCCAAGGAACTTGCCAATGTGGATGCAACGGCTATTGCGCAAGTCGCTCCGGAGGTTCCGGCGCCGATGGGTAATGATCAGCTTTCGTTCTTCAAGGATCAGACTCCCGTGGCCCGCGCTGATGGGTAGGCCGCGTCCTTATGTGCTGGCAAACAATCTTCTGAGCATCTCAGCACCAGCCGAATCGAGGTTGCCGTCTAATCGAAAAGCAAGAGATTGCACGCGCACATCGCCCCACTGCCCTTCAACGGGGCTGGCCAGCTCAACGGGGTAGATCAGAACGGCGCGCGGGCTATTTGTCGCCTCCGCATAGGCAACAACCTGTTCCATATCTCCTGTCGACGGTGAGTCCGGGGCCTTGTACTTGGTGTCCAGCACGCAACAGGTGCGCCCCGTGGTGATGTCTTTGACCGTGATATCAATCCGTATGGAAACCTGTTGCCCCATGTTGAATTGGATGCGCTCTTGCCCTCGCACTGCGTATTGAGGGTGTTCCTTCGGGAGATGTTCTTTCATCCACTCCACGACGAAGCTCTCGAATAGTCGCTCCATGTTTATCAGGATGGGGATCATCTGCCGATCACCTTGGTGGAGCATCGGCCCGGCATGATCTAGAAAGAACCGGCACAAAGCGTGCATCGACTCATAGTCGTTGTTAAGCCTATTGTAGGTACGCCCCACACAGCTATCGGCCCCGAACGGCAGATGACTGCTGAGCCCCATAAGGGCTCTTCTTGCTTGGCGTACAGAGTTCAGGCTCCGGGATGTGCAAATGCCGCTCTCCAGTATCCGCGTCAGGGTCCAGAGTAGAATCTGGTTGTCCTCAAGGTCCGATGTGTGGTCCTCAAACACACATGGCAACTTCACGAGCGCCGGGTTTCTTAGGTGGGCAAGGAAATCCACTCGCCCGCGGACATAGGGGAGTCGGTCCTGTTCGTTCACATAGGATCTGTAGACTCCACGCTTAATGCGGTACAGGATGCGATTTGCAAGGAGTGCCGCCAATCGCTTGTATAGCTCGGGGATGGACTCGGCGGTGGTCAGGCCGTCAAGGGTTCTAAAGTCCAGGTTGTAGGCGTACTCCAGCATGCCGAATAGACTGCTGATCGGAACCTTGGAGGCCAGGGCGAAATGCAAAGCATCATCCAGCGGTATGTAGCCCACCCACCCCTGTGACGTGAGCCGCCATGCGCCATCGGTCAGGAAAGACGGCGGCTCAAGAGATACTTGAGCGCCAAACGATTCGTGCAGGGCCTTCGCCTGTTCCTCAGTCAGTGCGTCCTTGTCCAACGAACAAGGTTGGTGCTCACAGAGGTCCAGAACCCTGGGGTTCATGTGCCAAGGATTTCCTTGCCAACTTTCTCCCAGCCAAAGCTCTCTGCCTTGTTAGGCTGGTCGAAGAACAGCTCTTCAATGTACGGCTCGATCTCCATCTGCCAGATGTCCTGAATCGTTGTCTCAATCTGTGGCCCCAGGAAGAAACTGGCCCCGACGGCGTAATGCTTGTCACCAATCGCGGCATTCAAACGTTCAAGCACCCCGATCAATCTGCTGGGGTCAAACGCTGTGACCCTATGGTAGTCCTTCAGGATGTCGTAGTTGGGATATAGCCCGACGAAAGCAAAGCGACGTCGCAACGCATGGTCGACGAGCGCGATTGAGCGGTCTGCCGTGTTCATCGTCCCAACAATCACTGCATTATTCGGGATGGTGAACTGATCTCCGCCTGCCAGGGATATTGACTGCCTCCGGTATTCAAGGAGGAACATCAGCTCTCCGAGCACTCGCGCGAGATTGGCTCTGTTGATCTCGTCTATCAGGAGAACACACGGGCCCGAGCGCGTTCTTGCATTGTCGCAGAAGACTTTGAATCGCCCGGGCACCATGGCGTATTCCAGGCCGCCGTCCTTTAGGGCCTTCGGCTTGAGCCCCTGCATAAAGTCTTCGTAGGCATAGGAAGGGTGGAACTGGACGATCTCCGAGAATCCATCGGAGCCGCCAATCAGATGCTGCGCCAAACGCTGGGCCACGAAGGTCTTTCCCGTGCCAGGCGGGCCGTAGAAGATGACCTGCTTCTTGCGTTGTGCCGCTGCGACCCATTTCTCCACTTCGGCACGTTTGACGTGCGTCTCAGCAGCAAACTGGTCGAGGGAGTAGACCGGGGCCGGCGCCGCCCCGCCCGGAGCGCCCCCGGTGCGTTCATTGATGACACCCAGCAACTCTGCGATGCGAGCGGAGTCGCTGTATTCCGTAAGGGTCTTCATTGGGAGGATCGTCATCTCTTCCGGAAGGGACCAGCGTCCTACTTTCTCCCACTTGCTCTTTCGCATGTGCCGGTATTCTGGGCGTTGAGGGTCGTAGAAGTAGCCAGACGTTACCTCTCCGTACCCCACGATGGCACTCCGGCCATGCTTCACGAACACCTTGTCCCCGGGCTTCATTCTCAGAACGAAGTCACACAGCTGCTGGAAATCTACCTCTGACTTGTCATCATCAGGCATCATCTCCTCGTAGATCTGCCGCAGTTCAGCTTCTGTTTGTCCAGACAGGTCGCGATTGATTGCATCCCATCCGATGCCCATTTCGCCGGCTTTCAGGTACTGTTCCCATTGCCGAGCCTGGTCACCTGGCGCATACACCCAGTAGGTCCCGCCAACATCAGGGACTTTGCCGCGCAGCTGCTCTGCCCATTTCTCACCTGCCTCTTCCGCAACCAGGAATTGAGTCAGCGCATCGGTCCGGAAGAAGTTCTCAAAGTCAGGGAACCAGTCAATCAACTGCTTCTGGGCATCGCGAATGGCCTGATATCGCTTTGCTGTCGCTGATGGGACCTCAACATCAAGCAACTTCGCCCAGTCATCTGACTTGTTATTGATGATTGCAAAGCGTCGCCTATCAACGCGGTTGAGGAAGATCGTTGCCAGACCTATCCCCAGGAATCGGAACTCGCTTATGTGATCCAGCCAGGCTAGCTCGTCGAAACCGTCTTTGAAAGGCTGTAACACGAATTTCCGGAATGCGTCATATTGATCCGTGATCACGGCGCGGAAACGAGGTGCTGTTCGCGCTCCACCGCTTTGCACCATTCCGCCATCTCGTGCGAACTGGAAGAAGAACTCGATGAAGTCTTTCTTGGGTAGCTTTGACAGGTTCTCGTGGGTGATGTCCTTGTCGTAGTGCCCTTCTCTCTGAGCATGCACGTCGGCACGGAACCAAGTAAAGAACGCATCCACCAATTCTTTCGTCGGCTTCTTCATCTCATGGCTCCCCAGATTAAAGCCTTCCTTGACCACAACGCGCGCTGGCCGTGCTACTTGGATGCGAGATGCAAGAGATCCCAGTTTCCAAGGTAGTCGGTGTAGCATCGCTGCTTGGTGATCTTGCCGGTGGCATAGGCCACTTGGCGGGTTTCTTGTGGCAGGCCACGCACGTCGAAGCAGTAACCCTTCTTCAGAGCAACAAGGTAGAGATGCCAGGTGCCCTTGGTCCCCTTGGGGATGCGCTTCCTGAGTTCTTTCGTTGGAATGACGACAAAATACGGCTCACAGCGAAGAGTCAGGATCACGAAGATCCATAAGTCCGCGCTGCTCCGGCGTATCTTCTCTGGCTTGGGCGTAAACCAGCCCCAGGCCGCGAGCTGGTCATGGGGCACCGAGTCCGAAAGGAACCCGCGGGAGAACTTTACCTGCAATCTGACTGGCCGCTGGCGGCCGCGCTGCCGTCGAGTAACCAGCAAGTCCACCCCTTCATCCTTTGTGGGAACCCATACATCGTACTTCCTGGCAAACTTGTGGTTGAGATACTCGCCTACTAGGAACTCCCCCGCATGAACGGTGAACATCGGTCGCATTTCGGCCTCCCGGCGTAAGGGCCAACGGCATTCTATTCGCACATGCCGTCGTGCCAAGGACGAATCGGCCGGGGGGCGCGGTGCGACCTGACCAGTTTATGAGCGACATTGTGGTGAGGCTTGACACTCAGCCCGTCCTGGCTACCGTAATGCCCTGAAGCCGGGGACGCACCGTATCCAACCACTGGACCGGCCCCGGCGCCGCCGGAGGAATCCCAATGCCCGGTCCCAAGCCTGCCGAACGCCCGAACTTCCACCGCCTCCGGAGCCTGACGATTGTCGGCGGGTTCCTGGACGGGGCCAAGATCGAGTTTGTGCCTGGGCTCAACTGCATCATCGGCGCCCGCGGCACGGGCAAGACGACGGTGCTCGAGTTTATCCGGTACGCCCTGGACCGGCTGCCGAGCATGGACGACGACCGCCAGGCCAGGGACCGGATCGAGTCGCTGGTCGAGCGGAACCTCAAGGGCGGCAGGATAGAGCTGCAGGTCGAGACCAAGGATGGGCTGGGTTATGTCATCAGTCGGGCCGCTGGGGAGGACCCGGTGGTCACCACGGCGGCCGGCAAGCCCACGGACATCACGCTGCGTGCCGGCGGCTTCTTCACGGCCAACATCTTCAGCCAGAACGAAGTGGAGTCCGTTGCCGACCGGGCGCTGTCCCAGTTGGCCCTCTTGGACAATTTCCAGGCCGAGGCCATAGCCGACCTGGAGGCCAGGCTCAGGCAGTTGGAGGCCAGGCTTTCGGCCAATTCGCACACCATCTTCCCGCTGGAAGGCCAGATCGCGACGCTGGCCGAGGAGCTGGGCATGCTGCCTGGCGTGGAGGAGAAGCTGAGGGGCTTTGCAGCTGAGGCAGGTGGCTCGTCGGAGGCCATTAACAAGGCCCACGCAGCCAAGGCGCTCCGCGACCGGGAGAAACGCGCGGTCGAGAGCAGTGTGGAGACGTTGCGCGACTACGCCAGCCACATTGGTGAATACGCCGGCTGGATCGGTCAGCAGGCCGATGTCCTGATCGACGAGGAGATCCTGGCCGGGCCCAATGCAGTGGCCATGAAGCAGCTTCGGCAAAGCCTGAGGGCCTGCTCGGCCGACGTGGACAAGGCGGTCGCTCAGGCGGTCAAGCGGGTCCGCCAAGAGGAGGCTGAGCTCGCCGAGACCGGCAAGAAACTGGCCGCCACGCACACCCAGCAGGAGCAAGCGTTCCAGGCGCTCCTGGACAAGCACCAGGTTGCCCAGGAACGGGCGGCCGAAAGGGCGCAGCTGGAGCGGCGGAAGAACGAACTCCTGGCCAAGAAGCGCCAGCGTGACGACCTGACGACCCGGCTGGCCAGGCTCCGGGATGAGCGCGGGGCGCTCTTACGGGAGCTGTCAGAGCTTCGGGACAAGCGATTCTCCATCCGCAAGGCCGTGGCCGAGAAGATCACGAGCGCCCTGGACGCCTCCGTCAAGGTGACGGTGGAGCAGTGCGGCAATCCAGAGCGCTACCAGAGCCTCCTCGAGGAGGAACTCCGGGACCTGCGCATGAAGCGCAATGTCGTGGCCGAGAAGATAGTGAAGGCAATATCGCCCGCCGAGCTGGCCGAACTCGTCAGGCGGCAGGACGACAGCGCCCTGGTCAGCCGTGCGGAGATCAACGAGGAGCAGGCCGGCAAGGTCCTGGCCGCTCTGGGGACGCCTGAAGTGCTCCATAAGCTCGAAATCGTCGAGCTGGTAGACCGGCCGGACATCGAATTCAAGGACGGCACGACCTACAAGAACTCGCTGACCCTTTCAACCGGCCAGAAGTGCACGACCATCCTGCCCATCCTGCTGCTCGACAGCGCCAATCCGCTGTTGGTTGACCAGCCCGAGGACAACTTGGACAACAGCTTCGTCTTCGAGAAGGTGGTCTCCAACGTCCGGAAGGTGCAGACCAGCCGGCAGCTGATCTTCGTCACCCACAACCCCAACATCCCAGTCTTGGGCGAAGCCGGGCGGGTCTTTGTGCTGAGGTCGAACGGCAAGTCGGCCAGCCTGAAGAATGTCGGCTCTGTCGACGAATGCCGAGACGATATCGTGAAGCTCCTGGAGGGCGGCAAGGAAGCCTTCCTGGAGCGTAAGAAGAAGTACGGGATCTAGATGGCTGACGGAGCCGGTAGACCAGACCTAGCCGATGCCCTGGCCCGCCTACAAGCGGACAGGGAGGCTCTGTCCTGGGACCGGCGGCGGGAAGTGGCGCAAACCCTGGCCGAAGCGCTCTCCGCCTTCAGCCTTGCTGACCACCTTTTGGCCCTGGCGCATCTCCTGGCGGCGGACCCCAAGTGGGAGGTCCGGAAGGACGTGGCCGACTTTCTGCCGATGCTGCCGCCCAAGGACTTCTCGACCCTGGCCCCGATGCTGGCCAAGGACTCCAACGCCTATGTGCGGAACTCGGCCGAACGCGCCATAGCGCGCCGGGCGAAGGCCGAGATGCAGGACCGCCACGCCAAGCGCGGCCTGGGGCAAATAGCCGGCCAGTTCGAGGCCTTCGAGCGCCAGCACGGCCCGGCGGCCAGGAAAAGGGCTCAGCACATCTGCGACATGTACAAGGACATGCTCGCCAGGACGATGCTTCACGACTTGCGTGCCATCCTGATCCATTTGAAGGCCAACGGTAATGCCCTGATCAAGGGCGCCTCGGCCAAAGGCGACGCTCGGGCCAAGACCGTGGCTGCCAGGCTGGCCGACGACCTGGTGATGTTGGAACGCACTCTCATGGACATGGACGAGTACTCCACACCTCCTGAGCCCAAGAACCGCACGGAGCAGGTGCTGGACGTTGTGAACACGGCGCTGGAACTGGCCCGGAGCAGCATCAGCGAAGGCGGCTTCGATCCGGACCGCGTGGCGGTTGCCGTAAGCGTTCCGGATGCGCTCGCCTTTGAGGTTACCAGGCCGCTCTTGGTCATGGCTCTGACCAACATCATCAAGAACGCATTCGAGGCCTATGCCCGGCCAGATGGCACCCTGGCCAAAGGCCGGCTGAGCATCGAGGCGCACCAGGACGGCGATGCCACGCACCTGCGCATCCGTGACAGCGGGAAGGGATTTTCGGCCGAGGAGTGGACCGCCTACCAGGTGCTCCTGCCCGGCCGGGTAAACAAGACCAAGCGGCGCAGCACCGGGTATGGCCTGGCCATTGCCCGGCGGAACGTCGAAGCGCATGGCGGCAAGCTTCAGATCGAGACCGAGGAAGACAAAGGTACGACGGTGACGGTTACGCTGCCTCTTCTGGGGAGGGCGCGGGGATAGCCATGATAACCAGAGCGCTGGTGGTTGAGGACGACGACCGGGCAATGCAGACCGTAGAGGACACCCTCTACTCTCTGGGGCACGAACACCGCTGGGCGCAAAGCCAAGAGGACGCCCAGAAGATGCTGCAGGCCAGCCAGTTCGACTACGTGCTGCTCGATCTGGAGATCCCGGCCAAGTCCGGGCGCGGCGGGGCCAGCGTGCAGTATGGCCTCAACCTCGCCGAGCACATCCATGCGACCAAGGGGCCGGGCAAACTGCCCATCATCGTGATGACCGGGCACAGCACGAAGTGCCTGAACATGGTGGAGCCGCTCAAGGCGGCCGGGGCCAGAGAGTTCATCACTAAGCCATTCCCGGACACCGGGCGAACATTGGCTGACGTCATCAAGGCGGTCTTGAACAAACCGGCGCCGATTGCGAAGCCACAGAGCCGGCCTGCAGGAAAGCCCCAGCCATTTCAGGGCGGGGAGATGGCCTTCTACCCGGACCGCGTTGAACTCCTGGGCGTGAGCATCATCAGCGACAAGGGCGCCGAGCGGTCCATCAAGGTGCTTGGCTCGCTCCGGCAGCAGGATGCCGGCAGGTTTGTGCGCCGGTCGTCGGCCCGGCTGGAAGAGGCTGTGGGCCAGGACGCCAATATCCGCGGCTGCGTTCGGACCATGCGCGAGAACATCACCAAGCGCCTGCGCGAGGAGCTGAATATCGAGTGCGGCAACTGCGATGTCATTGACCACAGCCAGCAAGGCTATTTTCTGAAGGACTGGATTGCAGTGAAGGATGGCACCGGCGGGGCCGCTGCGCGGCCTCCGCCGGCAGAACCCGTCGCTGGCTCTCGTTCAGCGGACAACCACTCAATCGGGCGGCAGGAGTGGGCACTGCAACGGTTGCGCGACGGCAAGACGCTTTGCCGGGAGGACATGGAGAAGGAGTTCGACATCTCCGAGCGGACCGCCAAGCGCGACTTAGCGGAGCTCGTCAACCAGGGCAAGATTGAGTTCGTGAAGAAGCCGCATCCGGGAGTCTACGTGTTGAATGCGGGTAGTAAATGCTAGTGATGAAGAGATGCTGGCGTCCCTTTGGGATTGAGATCATTGGCGCTTAGTCTGAGGATGATAGAAGATGACGAAGAGTAGACATATCACGGAAGCAATCAGATGCATGTTGTGGGGGCGATCCGCCGGACGCTGTGAATTCTGCAACAAGGCGGTAAGCTTCCACCCAGATACCAAGGAAACGGTTAACTTAGCCGAAGCCGCACACATAATTGGGTTCAGCAAAGACGGCCCTCGCTCGGAGGACGAACTACCCGAAGGGCTGGCAAATGACATCACCAACCTAATGCTCCTGTGCGGAGACTGTCATAAGACTATTGACAAGAACAGGGCCAACTACCCAACAACCGTGCTCCGAACAATGAAGGAAGCCCACGAGCACCGCATTGCTCTGGTGACGGGCATCGGGCCTAATAGACAAAGCCACATTGTGCTTTACGGAGCAAACGTCGGGCTCCATAGCTCTCCACTGACCTACGGTAAGGCAGCCCATGCTATGCTACCTGATTGGCAGCCTGCTGACCCATCGGCAATCCAACTAGGCATGATCAACAGCTCATTCCACGACATGACCGAGCAGTTTTGGCAGATCGAGGACAAACAGCTTCAATCCATGTTTGATCTGCAAATTCGACCACGGCTAGCGAGCGGGACTGCGCAACATCTGTCTGTGTTCGGCTTTGCGCCGCAACCTCTGCTAATGCGCTTCGGTTTTCTTCTCTCCGACATTCCTTCAGCCGAGGTGTATCAACTGCATCGCGAGCCCCCAGATTGGAGGTGGCAGGATCACCCTGACGGCTGTGATTATGTCGTTCAGGAGCCCGTCGCGGCAAAGGGCCCTCCAGCTCTGATACTCGCGCTAAGCGCTACGATTGCCGATGATCGCGCGAGAGCAATACTTGGTGCCGAGGCATCAATATGGAGGATCACGATCCCGACACCCCACAATGATTTTCTCAAGTCACGCAGACAATTGCAGAGATTCCGCGAGGTCATTCGTCCACTGATGAATCAGATAAAGTTACGACATGGGGAGAATGCACTTCTTCACGTGTTCCCGGCTGCTCCGCTCGCCATAGCAGTTGAATTTGGTCGAATCATCATGCCCAAGGCTGATCTGTCCCTTCGTGTTTATGACGAGAACAAGAAGCTGGGAGGCTTTGTTCGCGCTCTGGACATTGATCTCAGGTCGTAGCTGAAAGGAGGCGCATAATGGGCGACGCAGAGAATAGGAGGCGCATTAGCGACCTCCTCGGTTCGGTAATCGAGGAACTCGACGTTCCACCCTCAAAGTACGAAGAGGCAAGGGAACGGTATGACGCTGTTGGTTCCTGGCTGAACGGGAAGGATTCGCACCTGAAGCAATATAGCCCGACTGTATTCCCGCAGGGATCGTTTGCATTGGGCACCGCGGTTACACCGTTGGGGGATGATGACTATGATGTTGATGCCGTGTGCATTCTTCAGTTGGCCAAAAGGGGTACGACTCAACAGCAGCTCAAGGCACTAGTCGGAGATAGGCTTAAAGAGAATGGCACATACATAGAGATGATCGATCCAAAGGAAGGTGGTCGGCGATGCTGGACGATACAATACGCTGACTCTTCCCGATTCCACCTTGATATCCTTCCCGCCATCCCAGATGACTATGCGTGGCTTATTGCCTGCGGCATTCCTCATGTCCAAGCTCAACATGCCGTCTGCATCACGGACCGAGACACTTGGGAGCATGCTGCAGATTGGCCTAAGAGCAACCCACAAGGGTACACCGAATGGTTTAAAGGCAGGATGCGCGTTGCCCTCAATGAAGGGCGGATGGCCCTTGCTCGCCGGACCCGGGCCAGTGTGCAGGATATCCCTGATCATGCGGTTAGAACGCCGCTGCAGCGAGTCATCCAGCTGCTCAAGCGGCACCGTGATATTCATTACAATGGAGATGATGACAAGCCCATATCCATCATCATCACTACTCTTGCAGCGCACGCATATGCGAACGAGCCCGATCTCGTTGATGCAATGCTCAATATAGTTTCTGGCATGCGTCGGGCTATTGAGCATCGCAACGGGGTGTGGTGGGTGCCCAATCCTGTCAATCCGAGCGAGAACTTCGCTGACAAGTGGAACGAAACACCACGGAAACAAGAGCTCTTCTTTGAATGGCTTGATGCCATTGAGCAGGAGCACAAGACCCTCTTGGGCCAGAGCGAGCTAGAAAAGGTAGGACGATGCCTAGCTGAGGCCTATGGAGAGCGCGAGACATCGGCAGCTCTAAACAAATATGCAAGCCAAAGAGGCATGTACCCCATGGTGGTCCCGCCAAGGACGCCCCCTGCACGCTTTAATGTTGAATATCGCGAAAGCCCTAAGTGGCCATTGACGTTAAGCTATAGGGTTAGCCTATCTGCACGGGCGCATCGCGCAGGCTTTCGCACGTTCTCGTTCGCTAGCGGATCACGCGCCATCCCGAAGCAATACTGGCTAACATTCGAAGCCAAGACTGATGTGCCTCGCCCATTCGATGTTCATTGGCAAGTTGTGAATACTGGGCAGGAAGCATTGCTGGCGAACTCGTTGCGTGGTAATTTCTATGAGGGCGAAGGCAGCTTAGGACTTATTCGGACAGAGCGCACCCTCTATACTGGTTCGCACTGGGTCGAATGCTTTGTAATCAAGGACAACCTCTGTGTGGCGCGGAGTGGCGAGTTCGTCGTCAACATCGTGTAAGGAGATGGAGAGGATGCCAGCAAGGACGGGAGCCATACGACGGATACTTCCCCGCTTCCACCCGCCGCGCAAGGGCGGAACTGGCACCGTGACATTTGTTACGTCCCTACCCTTGACTCCCCTACCCATTATGGCGACCATTTTGCCCAACGCCGCCGGATTAAGGAGATCGTCATGCCCAACATCGGAGTCGTGCTGAAAGCAGAGATCCGTCGCCTGGCCCGGAAGGAAGCCCGGTCGCTGTTTTCCGTCGTCCACAAGGACAACGCCTGGCTCAAGCGCACGGTCGCCGCGCACAAGCGCCGCCTGGCCGCCCTGGAGCGTGACAACCGCCGCCTGGTGGCCGAAGCGGACGCCCGGCTCGCCGAGGGCGTGAAGGCCAGTCCCGAGGAAGTGGCCCAGGCCCGGCTCGGCGCGGCGAGGATCAGGGCGCTGCGCAAGCGCCTGCGGCTGTCCATGCTGGAAATGGGCCAGGTTCTCGGCGTCAGTGCCAAGACGGTGTTCATTTGGGAAACCAAGAAGAAGCTGCGCCTGCGTGACAAGGCCAAGGCAGCCATTGTCTCGGCCATGAAGCTCAGCGCCAAGGACGCCAGGCGGAAGCTCGAACTTCTGGCGCCGAAGTCGGAGGTCACGAAGAAGGTCAAGGGGCCGCGCGGGAAGAAGTAGCTCGACCTGTAGCCGAGAGACGCTGGCCGTGGAGTACAAAAGCCCACCCTGCTGACTCCTTGATTCCCCAGGCCGTCACCGTATCCTTGCATCAATGGCCGGCAGCAAGAGGCGCCCATCCCGGGGATGTGTGATCGTGGCGGTGGCGGTCGTTCTGATCGCCATCGCCGTCTTCATACTCATCTACTCCGGCGTTTGGCGCCCGCTCGGCACAAGCCCCGATCCTGCGGCTTCAGGCCAACCACCGCTGCCCGCCACCGCGCCGCCGGACAGCAACGGTCCCCCGGGTTATCTCACAATCATGACCTGGAACCTCAGGGGATATCCGGAGAAGGATTCGGCTGTGCGGGGTTGGTTCACCGCCGAGCTTGCCAGACTCTCGCCGCACGTTATCTGCATCCAGGAGATCGCCGATCAGGCCAGGGTCAGCACATTCATGACCACGGAGAGGAACTTCTCCAAGTTCGCCTTCTCCGACTCATCTGACGGCCAGGACAATGCCATCCTCGCCTGTGATGCCGTGGCCATCCGGGATCTGCCCGACCCTCAAGGCTTCCAGCACCCGGCTCAGACAGCCTATGTGAGCCTGGGCGGCTTCGACGCCACGATCATCACGGTCCACCTCAGCTGGCTCGACACGACGAAACGTGAGGCTGAGAAGCGGTTGCTCAAGGAAGTTGTGGCGCAGGCACTCAAGACCGACCCCGACGTGATCGTCTGCGGGGATTTCAACACCCAGGAACCGGACATCTCCGGCCTGGCCACGTCATGTGGGCTCCAGGTCATGTCTCCCAAGAACGTGGCCACCGCCGGCACCACCCATGCCGGCAACCGCTACGACTGGTTCCTCGTTTCCCCGGACCTTGCCGACGAAGAAGCCGCCGGGGCTGAGATCGTCACCTTCTCGGGCACAGACCTATCAACCGCCAAGAAGGTCAGCGATCACCTGCCGGTGAGGGCGTGGTTCCGGACTGACGCGCGCTTCAGAGACAGAACACCATAGCTGGCGCTGCCAGCAGCACACAGGACCCGAGTTCGGCTGGGTCCCCTTTACTTGTTGTGTTCGCGGTCCCAGAGCCTGGTAGCCAGCCGCTCGGCGGTGGCATCGTCTATCTGCGGGGGGCCTTCCTGCGCGCCACCGTTGTCGCCCCAGGCGCCCAGCTGGTTTCCGACAGCGGCGGTGTCTCCGGCGGCAAGCCGCACGGCGATGGAGTTGCCCACCCGGTTGCGGGGGCTGAATTCGCCGGCATTGCCGGGCGCCTGAGCGGCCATTTCGGTCTCGAACTTCTTCTCCTTGAAGATCATGGTGTCGTCGATGCCCACGAACGCATGGGCTACGTTCCTAAGCTCAGTGGCTGCATTCGAAGGGAAGGCCGCCACTTCGGTCCTGCAGCCCAGGGTGTTGAGCCGCTGCACCAGCGGAACATAGTCCCCATCACCAGTTACCAGAATGACGGTATCGAGCTTCGGGGCGATGGACATCACGTCCAGTGACAGCTCCATGGCCCAGTCGCCCTTGGCGGTACCGTCATGCTTGATCTTGAGATACTTGATCTTGATCTCATAGCCCAGCCTGGTCAGGGCATCGACGAAGCCGGACTGGTCCACCTCGGGCTTGGTCACGAGGTAGGCTATGGCGCGGACCAACTGTCGGCCGGCGGTCAGTTCGTCCAGCAGCTTGCGGTAGTTGAGCTTGCCCTGGTAGAGGTGCTTGGCCGAGTAGAACATGTTCTGCACGTCAACGAAGATCCCAACCCGTTGGCCGCGCTGCTTCCCGGGGATGAAGAGCGGCCGAGGCGGCGCCTCCACGCGTTCGGGTTTCGGTTCGTTGGTGCTTTCAGGTGTCACTCCCTGTCCCCTTCCGAATACTCTGCGCGGCAGAGATTCATCATGATGTCGGTCTTGAGCCACATCGGCGGCTCGGGGTGGGCGTATTCTAGCTACGAACATTCCCTTGCAAGGGAATTCTCAGGAAAGGGGGCTGAATGCGCAGCATGGCGCTTTCTTGCTGGGGCCGCATCCTCCTGCTCGGCGGACTATCGACTTCTCATACCGGGCTGCAAGGGCCGCATCGCCCTATGACAATGCGAAAGGAGCCTCATGTTGCTTCCGGTTTCTTCCCAGACCAGTGTGCTTTGGCCATTTTCAGGTCCCCTGGAAAGGCTACGACTTTATCTCAAAGCGCAGTTACATGACCTGCGGCCGTACCTGGCCGGCAGAAGCATAATCTCCGCTATATCCGCTGCGATGCACCATCGGCACAGTGCAAATGGTGCGCTTTTGCACCACGCCGTGCAGTTTCATCGCAGGAAATGCTCGCCGATAGCTGATGTCATATCCTGCGCGCGAGCTTCCTGGGTCTTGCGGCGTATTTTCGGCATGTTTGTTCTTGACGGCGTCGCTCGGGAAACTAAAATCCAGCAACTTCCATCTCTGGAATTCTCGTGGTGGGCGCTCGGAGGAGTTCAATGAGAGCCCGGGGGCGCAGACCGATAGCAGCGAATGGAAACGCGACCACCGCGCCGCGCGAAAACTTTTCTCAGGCGAATGCCCGTCGGGAGACGCGTTGATGCGCCGCTGGCTTCGACCGGTGGTGTATGGCGCCCTGGCGCTCCTGATCGTTGCCGCCGTTTACTTCGTCAAGAACCCGCCGTTCTCAAAGGAAGTGCCGCCGCGCAGGGACATCCCCTATGCGCCTCCTCCCACCAAGGCTCCGGGGCTGTCCGGCTTCGTGAATCGCCAGGAGGCCTACGAGAAGCGGGTCACCCCGGACATCGACTCGAAGTTGCCCGAGGTCAAAGACACGCAGGACGTCTCCGCGGTCATCCAGGTCATGATGGATACCAAGGACAAGGACGCTACGCGGAATGAGGCCGTCAACCTGCTTCGCCGCTCTGGCTGCAAAGACCTGAGCAGCCGGCTGGCCCGGATACTTTGGAACCCGCAGGAAGGCGAACGTTTCCGCTCGTTCTGCGTTCAGCATCTCTGGCTCAACCTGCCCAAGGCTGGAGAGACGGAGAAGGCCGAGATCATGGCCACGCTGCATAAGTGCCTAGCCGATAAGCATTTGGCCGTGCGCCGCGAGGCGCTCTTGGCCCTGGTCCGCGAGAAGGACGCCCAGGGGGCGGAGCTGGCCGTGAAGTGGCTTACGGCGCCCGAGGGCGCCGAGGCCCGCGACTTGGCCATCCACTCTATATATGAGCTTGGGCTTAAGGAACAGATCCCCGAGATCCGGAAGTACCTTGCCGACCCGTCTGAGCCGGTGCGCATCGCAGCCATCGTGGTCCTGAGCCAGTGGGGCGACGAGGCCAGCCGGTCGGCCATTGAGGAAGCGGCCAAGTCCAAGTCGGTCCGGCTGCAGAACGCGGCACAGATGGCGCTAAAGCGGATGGACGCTGCCAAGCAGACTCAGCCGGGCGAACCCAAAGGATAACCGGGCCAGCCAAGTTGGCTGGCTTGAAGGATGGATGAGCGAAGCTGCATGAGGACGAGAAGCGCCGGAGGATTATCCATGAGGAAGTCGAGTGCGTTGCTGGCTGTCTCCCTGGCAGTGTTGGCAGGCATATTCGGCGGCTCTGCCGCCTGGGCCGCGGACTGGATCGCGGCGTCGAGCTACGCTGACGCCGAGAACAAGTGGACCGGCGAGACCGCCGCCTACGACTCCAGCACCTCGAGCTACGCCTCGGATGGCTCGAATAGAGTTGGCTGGGGTGCGGTGCTGAAGCTGAACTACGCCACGCCGGTCACGAGCGACCGTGTGCGGGTCAGCACCGACTTCGGCTACGGGATCGTCGACAAGGTCAAGCTGACCATCACCTATAACGACAACTCTGCCGTCAGCACGGAGTACAACGGGGCGGTGGTCCAGGACGTCACCCTGTCCACCCTGACCTTCACCAAGGGGCTGGTCAAGTCTGTCGAGTTCAGCTACCACTACTTGGCCAGTGGCTGGAACTTTTGGCTATACGACATCAAGCTCTACCAGTGTCCCGACGCTCCCGCGCCCCTGAGCGGCATCACCCTCGACCCCACGAGCGTCAACGCCACGAGCGCCGTGATGCACGGCAAGGTGGTTAGCAACGGCGGCTCTCCGTGCTATGGCCGTTTCGTCTTCTGGAAGTTGGTGGACTCCAAGTTCTACTCTCCGTGGCGCGGTGACCTGGCCAATAACCAGGAGTTCACCGTCGCCCTCTCGGGCCTTGAGCAGAACGCCGGCTACTCCTACCAGGTGCAACTGGCGCCCTCGGCCACTCCCACGCCCGAGCAGATCGTCACCGCCGACCCGGTCAAGACCTTCACCACCGTTAAGGTAGATGAAAGCAGCTCCGAGGAATGGGTGAGTCCGGGCAGCGCCTGGGCGGATACCGGGACATGGGAAAACGCCGATCAGGCGATGGACGACGACACCGCCACCGGCGCCCGCTTCTACCACCAGATCAACGGAGAGAGTTGGAGCCCCTTCATTCACTTCGGGACTGACCTCCAGGCCAACGGTATCCGCATCTGGACGCCGGGCGCCAATGTTGACCAGGTGGACATCGACATCTTGAAGGGCGGCGTCTGGCAGGATCTGTACCAGGGCGTCTTCACCGGAGACGCCTGGCAGCAGTTCCCCTTCGAAAAGGGGCTGGTCACCGAGGCGCGAATCCGTCTGCATGCTTCGGCCGGCAACGCCGGTTTCTACTGGAACCTGATGGAAGTGGACTTCCACCAGAAGAGCGAGCTGCGCACCACGCGCTACTTCGTCGGGGCGGGGGCATGGAATAGCGCCGCGAACTGGAGCGCCACTTCCGGCGGGGCCGGCGGCGCGAGCGTTCCGGGCACCGGCGCGGTCGCGATCTTCGACGCCAACTCCCCGAGCTGCACGCTCAGCGGCGGCGTCAGCGTGGAAGTCCTGCGGCTGGACGCGGCGTTCACTGGCGTCCTCGATGCCGGGGGCAACGCCATCACCATCGAACGCAACCGCGGCTTCGGCGAGCTGCGGGTGGCCGGCGGCGAGCTCAAGCTCGGCAGCGCCACGCACACCATCAAGGACAACTTCCGGTTCACCGGTGGGACGATCACTCCCGGAACCTCGACGGTCGGCTTCCTGGCCCCGAACGATGGCAGCGCCGAAGTCGCCGGCAACCTCGTCCTCAACAACGTCCGGTTCTACCACTCGAACTCCGGGTCGAATCACAAGGTGCTCGCCATCAACGGCACCGTGACGACCAATGGCAGCCTGGCCATCGAGGGCTACGACGCCGGCGGCTGGAACCTGTACCTGAACGGCGGCGAGATCGTCGCCAAGGGCGCGATCACCGGCAACGGCAAGGTCGTCCGCGGCACTTCCAGTCTGACTATCTCCGGTGGTGCCGGGGACCAGACCCAGACCGGCCTCTTCTGGGGCACGTCGGGGACCTACACCGTCAACAAGGCCGCCGGCAAGCTCGTCTTTGGGGCCAACGAGAAGTTCGGCGACCCCACGATGAGCGGCAATGCTCAGACCAAGCTGGTGCTAACCACCGAAGTCGATGCCGATTCCGCCCAGCAGACCGTCTGGCTTTGTGGGTATGGGTACGGCGGCGTGAAGATCACCGGCGACCTGACCACCTACAATGTGAACTTCTACCGCGTGAGCGGCACGGGCACATCGGTCTATGACCTGAGCGGCTGCCATCTGACCGTCCTCAACAACCTCGACCTCAACATCCCGGCCGATGGCGGCTGGCATGTCAATGTCGCGCCCGGCACAGTGATTTCCTGCAAGGGCAACGTGACGGCGACGAACGTCACCGCGGCCAACTGGGCCGGAGCCACCTTTGTCATCAGCGGTGCCGGTAACCAGAGCATCGCTCTGGGCAGCCTGCCGGTCTCCACTGTGGCGGTCGAGAAGACCGGTGGGACGGTATCGTTCCCGGATGGCATCACCAGCACGGCGATCACGCTCTCTGCCGGCTCCTCGGTGATCTTCGGCGCCGGGAAGACCGTCCAGGCCACGAGCATCTACTGGCGCGGCGCCGAGGGCCAGCCGATTGTGCTGCGTAGCAGCGTGGCCGGCCAGCGGTGGCTGTTCGACCTCCCGGACCGCTATGTTATGGACGAGTGCTATCTCGAATGGGTCGACGTCCAGGACAGCGACGCCTCTCAGGGCGAGCCCGTTGTGGTGGCCGTCGCGGGGACGGACGCAGGAAACAACCTGAATTGGGACTTCCTCCTGCCGGTGGATGTGGAGATCACAACGCCGGCCGCGAGCGCCGTGAGCCCGGCGTGGGTCGAGGGCACCGTCGGCCCGAACGTGACCGTGCTTGACGTGGCGGTCAACAGCGGCACGGCCTTTGCCGCCACTCGCGATTCCAAGATGAAGTGGTTCGCCAACAACTCAGCGACGTCAGCCATGGGCGTCACCCTTTCCTCGACCGAGGCCACGTCGGTCCTGGTGACCGGCCGGACCTGCACGGGCCGAGAGAATAGCGCCAGCCAGAGCATCACATGGACGCCTACCGACCTGCGCGGCAAAGATGCCGCCACGGACAGCGTCACGATCCGTAAGGGCGACAGCTTGCTTCTGACCGCCAGCGGCTCCGAGGGCGAACTGGCTCTGGCCATCGACGCCGATGGCGATGGCACCTATGAGTTCACTGGGGTGCCCGGCGACAAGGTAGTCTCTACCTTTAATACTGCCGGGACCGTCACCGTGTCGGCTAAAATCGACGGAAGCCCCGTCGGCTCGCTGAAAGTCGTGGTGATGAGCGTGGACCTGCACGGCCCCATCGCCTGCCAGGTCGGCTACCAGCGGACCAAGGATGTGGTGGTAAGCCCGGCGGCCGAGGTGGGCCGGCTCAGCTTCGTCCCTGCCGATCCGTTCTATCTCGAGACATCCGTGAACCAGACCCTGGCCGATGGTGCCAGGCTCAACGTCAAGGCCCTGGGCCGCGGCAAGGTCTTCCTTCAGGCCAGAATCGGCGGGGCTAACGGGCCGGTGGTCGCACATCAGGAGATCGACGAGTTTACCGTCGATCTGCCGGCCAAGGTAGCGGCATTGTTCGATGGTGAGACTGGGGTGGGTGCTAGCACACTGACAATGCGCCCCTTCATTCCTGGGGTGCGTTTCAAGTTCGTAATGTTCAGTTCCGGAGCTAGCTTCAACGGTGGCTTGACGCAGTTCTACGCGTACACCTCTGACAGCTTCCAGCAGTCGCTCGATCCTGCAACTGGTGAGACTGTGGGCACCTACGACTTCCAGATCGAAGTGCCAGCAGGATGCACCTCGTATTGTTTCGCAGCCTACCCCGAGCAAAGTGGCTCAGACTGGGGCCCAATCGGATTCCCGGAAAACAGCAACGGGGATGTTAAGCGGATCACCGTGACCGGGTTCTGGTCTTACCCAACTTGGTTTGAGAAGCGCGTACTCACGGTTATCTCATATCCCGATACCCCAGAGAAGTACACTGTCACGATCACCGGCAGCGCCGGAAAGAAGGAAGATACCCCATCAGCTAGCGAAGCCTATTTCGCGAAGAACGGCAAGACAACTCTTGAGATTCCCAAAGGGCTCCAAGGCCTAGAGGTCATTCCTGGCATGCCAATCAAGGCCTATGACATTGAAGTCGCTGCTGCAGGCATTGGGAAACGGGTATTTTCCAGACGCATTGTCGTTCTGAACCTCCACGAGATGGTTGTTGCCGATCATGGCCGTACGGAAAATAGCGTGGAAGACACAACCGACTGGCCCGAAGATCCACTCCAGACACTTTACCTTGTTGAGAGCAAAGAAGGTTCTGCCACAATTGATCTCCTGATCAATAAGGAAGTGCCCGAGAGCTTTGCGGCTCGATTCCTTTGGGCTATTGGGCCGGTCGGGAGCACGGAGCCGCTCTTCAATGCTTGCCGAGAAACCGGGCCAGAGTCGTTCACAGTGCCGCGTCGCCCTTCGGACTGGAATGGGGCTCGCGAGTTCTCCGCGATTGCTGGCTTCGATGCTGATGGAAACGGTGCGATTGATACCAGCGAGCCGAGGCGGGAAGTGAAAGTGATTATTCTCAAGCTGGACATGACATGCGACCTGGATCTTGACGGAGTCATCAGTACCGACTATGGAGCCAATGACCAGGAGAGGGAACAAGGGCCTGGAGCCTTTGTGGCCGTAAATGACGACGACGATGACATGGATCAAGTTCTGGACCTGGGTGATGGCAAGGTAAAGCAGGAAGATACTAGGCCGGGGTCGCAGGATGAGGACGATCTCAAGGAGTTCAGGCTCACCAACATCCTACCCGCCAGCCTGCAGGACAAGGGCAAGATAATTCTAAGCCGGTCAAACGGGAAGATCAGAATATATACGGACAAGCGAAAGGGCATAGGAACAGACGACGACAGGAAGTTGCTGTGGAGTTCCGTAGGTTCCTTTAGTGCCGAGACGGAGGGGGACGGCAAGAAGACCTGGAACTTGGAATACGGCGCAGATTGGCACTCCTTCTTTAACCTTCTGGGCAGCGGGATTTGGGTTGAAGGTGTTGAAGCAAGTTCCGGTCCAATGGATACTGAGATTACTATCGCATATCTGCCGAAGGGCGCAGCGGCTGATGCGGCCCCGATCATTCTTGATACAATCAAGATAACGGTTATCAAGGGAGATATGACCGGCGACTTAGATCTCAATGGCGCGGTTAGCGCTGACAACGCGAGCAATGATCAGAAGTGGGAGCAAGACCCCGGGGCATTTGTTGCCGTGAACAATGACGACGATGACATGGATCAAGTGTCGGACCTGGATGATGGCAAGGTCAAACAGGAAGCTACTAGGCCGGGGTCACGCGATGAGGACGACCTCAAGGAACTCACTTTGGCGAACATCTTACCAGCAGGGCTGCAGGATAAGGGAAAGGTCATCTTGAGGCGTTCGAACGGCAAGATTAGAGTCTACTCCGACAAGAGAAAAGGAGACCCGGTCGATAACGGCAAGAAGCTACTCTGGAACACAGTAGGTATCTTCAACGCTGAATCGGAGGGAGACGGCAAGAAGACATGGGACTTGAACCTACCGGACGACCGCGCCGCATTCCAAGGGCTCGTAACAAGTGGCCTCTGGGTGGAAGGCGTAGAAGCAAGCGCGAATGTGAAGGATACCGAGTTGGTCATCTCGTATCTGCCGGAACAAGTAGCGAGCAATGCGGCTCCGATAATCTTGGATGTGCTGAAGATCACGGTGATCAAGATCGAAATGGACTATGCTCGCATCTATGATCCGAAGCTAGATAGCGCTGGTCTGATGCAGATCAAGTACAAGATAACTGGCCCAACTGCATCAACTGAATGGGATCCTAGGCTGGAGCTAACGGTTCTTGAGGATAGCACCTCAACAGAGGTGTCCTGCCTCGTTGGGAAACACGAAGCCAGCCCTGCCGTGGGAATTGAAATCACTAAGACGTGGAATGGCCGGTGGGGGATCAAGAAGGGGACGTGGGAACAGCCAGGTGCTGACACGACGAACAAGGACAAGTACGTCAACCCCGGCAGACACAAGATGGAAATGAAGATATACCGAAAACAGAATGCCGACTGCGTGCTTGTCAATCCCTACGACGTCTTCGTTGTCAGGCTTGCCTGCAAGGAGATTGCTCTTGTTGGCAATGTTGGCGCTGTCTTTCACAAGACTACAGCTACAGATACTGCCAACTACAACGTTGACGACATTGTCTGGAAGCTCAAGGACGTTGATTTCGATTTGGGCGCTACTGCCAAGCCTCGAACAGCGGCAAAGAAGGAGATACCGCCGTTAGGTGAGAACTTTGTCGACAGCAACAACAATGGCACGTGGGATGCGGGAGAGTACTATTACGATGCTGACGGTAATGGTACCCGGACCGCGGACCTACGGCAGGCGAACTTCCCCGGCCAGGTGCCCACAGCCAACAAGGACACCAGTGGTGGAGTCAACTCAGATGATTGGAATCGTCCGGTGGTGTACGTCCGAGAAACCAGGCCAAAACTAAAGGTCAAGTTTGGCGGATTCGCGATTTCCGATCTTACTGGGGCAAGTGTGGCAGCTGGATATCCTGTTGGCGGCGGAACTGCCCCTGTGTATCCGATACGAATCGCAGCCTCGTTCAAGAGCAAGCCCATGAAGGGAACAACGCAGACTGCGGCTACCAACACACTCAATATATCTCCGACTCTTGGGGCTTATGAGTTGGAGGCTGATGAGAAACTCGCAGATGATGTCGGATATGCTGTAGAGGCGATTGAGTTCAAGTTCCAGTATAATGTTACGGGTGAGAGCTTTGTTGATGCCAACGGAAATGGTAGCTATGACGCAGGTGACGTGTTGGATGATCGGAATGGGGATGGGAAGTATGACGAGAATTGGAAGGATGTCCCTGGTAAGCAGGCAACAACACACTTGGTCTACAGGGTGGCAGGCCCACCGACAGCCACATCTCTTGCGCAAGGAGGTGGCAAGACGTTTATGAAGATAGTGGACTTCACCTGTACGTGGGCTCCCGCGGGAACCAAGACGTCCCAAGGAGTCTTCAACGCAATGTGGGCCAGCAGCAAGTTCTGGACGCCATTCACGGCAAACCATCCTAGTAACGCAGCCGGGTTTCATGGCATTGGAGATCCCAAAGAAGCTCTGGAACCAGATCGCTGGGGCACTGCCCCGATGTGCTATACATACAGGCATGATCTTGGTCTTGGCCAGACCGTTGATGACTGGCTCGACCGGAACTACGGTCGTTGCGGGGGATGGTCGAGAGTTCTGCCAGCATTTGCTGGCACCCATGGGTTTGACTGTCGCCCCATAACACTGAATGTGCTTATCAGACGGGAGCGAGCAGGCACTGTGACCTATTTGACCATAGCGGATGTGAATGCCGGTGGCAATGCTGCGGGAGACGTCCTATGGCTGCATGGCAGTTATTTCGGCCTGCCAGATGATCAAACGGGCATACGAGTTAAGGCTACCATTGATGCGCAGGCGAATCCCGCTAGTGGGCCAGCTGGTTGGCTTGCCACATACTTCGACAATCATGCTGTGGCCTTCCACGACGGTAATGGGAATGGTGTTTTCGAGCCTGCCCTAGGGGAAAAGCTGTATGATGGCTCCTATGATCATAGCGCGGGTACACTCAACGCCAGTGGCTATGGGTCTGTCAAGGCTTTGGAAGATGCGGCCATAAGCGAGTACGTCTATAGATATCGGCTGACCATAACCGGTGTTGATGCGGCAGGGAAGATTACGACGGGTGTGCGTGCAACGGGCCCCTTCTCTTTCCCCAATGACACAAGCGCCTGCGAAATGGAGGCGACCCCATGAGAGTTGCCTGCATACTCGCGGTGTGTCTGGGGTGTGTCCGTGCGCTTTCTGCAGAGCCGTCTTTGGCCAAGGCAGACCTGGATCCTGCGCTCTGGGCATGGTTCGATTCGCACGAGGTCAATGACGAAGTGGGCGTCTATATCATCGCTAGTTCAAGATCGGAGGCATCTTCAATCTTCAAGAACTGGAGTTCTAGCAAAGACACCGAGCTTGACCTCAAAGGGGTCCCATTAGGTTCCCCTGAGGCAAAGAAGATCGTGAGGGCGGCTGAGTATGGGCAAGACATATGGTGTCCCCCGAATTGGAGTTCCAAGGCGTACGTGTCCAGAGTCCTGGCTTCTGCCTATCGCCATAAGGAGACTGAGAATACGATTTCCCCAACAGCCTTCTTCGTTCCCTGTCAGGATCCTCCTGACAGGGGGCAGATAGCACACCTTGGAGCCGGCAAGTCCTTGCTTGCCGGAGACAGATCTGCGTGGTCGTTCTGGGCTGGCTCTCGTCTCTTCCCCATGACAAAGGAGGCCTGGATATTCATAGGGGCTGATGCACACGCTTATATTATCGCTGCCCCGCCCAAGAGATATGAGATAAGCCCCAAGGCGGGTAATGTTCGCATGCCTATGAGATTGGGGGGTAACCCTATTATTCTCGGCTCAGACAAGGAAGTCCTCCCTCGACTCGTTTCGGCCGCATTCTTTCGAAGCAAGGTGTTCGTATCTACAGATACAGGAGAGGCTGCCGTTGTCGAAGCATCAGAAGTGCCAAAATGGACGTCGAAACAGTGGCCATTCCAGAATCGACATGTGAGATTCGTCAGCAGCAACAAGAAATTGTGCGCCTTTACAAGAGCAAATAGGACCGATGTCTGGGACTGCTATAGTTCGGATGATTCAGAAAGATGGGAACTGCAAGGAACGGCCAAGATTCCGGCAGATGCTATCCCTGTGTTCTTGGGCGAACGCTTCTTATGTACTTCATCCGAAGGCTTCACAAAAGAATACACCATATGGCAAAGAGATGACAAGAGCGGTGAATGGCTCCCGGTTAGCAGGATCAAGATCCCACCGGATGAGATTGGAATTGACTTCGCCGAAGGCAATCGTCGTATCTATCTATTAACGGGAGTCCAAAACAAGGATGGTAGCCTCGCGTTGCGTGTGAGATTGTATAACCCTGCCCCGGATACCGGGGCTCGCCCTGCAGTTGGTTCGGAGCCCACTGCGTTTGTTGAGGCGCATGAGGTGGTGGACCTAAAGACACCTAATAAGGCAGAACGAGGCAGCGAATGAGCATAGTGGATTGTGGCTGTGTGACCAGGCTCCACTGCCAGCAGCAGCAACATAGACGCACGGGACGGGATCGAGTTGAGCAAGGGTCGACATGGTCTTGTTGACGCCCCTGCCCATCAGCATACTGCAGATCACGGTCAGGTGTCTATTATTACTCATGATGTCTGCGATTCCAGCAGCCTTTCTCTCCTTCGCAAGTATGAGGGCGGTTGGTGGCGAAGCATCCATAGAACACGATGTGCGAAATCGCAGAGTTCTTTGGCAGATTACCCCCCGTGGCGGCCAGGATTGCTTCTCTCAGCTTGTGCCCGTTGGCGAACTGCTCCTGGTCGTTCGCGAAAACAACATCTATGCTCTCGATGCCCGGACCGGTGCGGAACGCTGGCGCCACGAAAGAACCCGGGTAGCACAGGACGACAGGGCCGTGATTCTCGGAGTGGTGGGCAATCGTGTCATAGTTCGCCTGCCGCATAAGGATGGCGTCGGGCTGGAGGGCTTCGAGGAGCTCAGCCTGGCTGACGGCAAGCCCGGCCGCAAGTTCCGCCTGGGCGTTGACTGTGCGCGCCCGAAGTACCGCTTCCACCACATTGGCAGCATCCGCGCCGGGCAGAGTCGCTTGGCCTTCTGGTCCAGGACCGGCGAGGAGAAGGAGAGGTGCGAAGCCATCGTTCTGGACGCCGACGCGTGGTCCGAAGTTGGCCGCTTCGATATCTCCGGTGGAGTCTACGACTTCCAGATCCTCGGCGACCAGGTCTTCGGCGTGGTCGCCATCGACTTCCGAAACTCTCGCGCGTTTACCGTGGACCTGAAGGGAGCAATGTACAGCCTGCCCCTGAGGGACACTCGTGACAGGGTAAGGTTCCGGCCAGATGGAACCAGGGAACTGAGCGAAGCCACGATCAACGCCAAGTGCGGCTATCTGCGCCCCTCGGAGTGGGCGGAGGTGAGCCTTGATAGGGACCTCCGCAAACGCGACGGCAGATCGCCGTCAGTCAGCTCTTCGGCCGGGGGAGTCGAGGCCGTCCTGGACGGCGGAAGAATCCTAATCCGCGATGCGGACGGCGGCAGACTGCGCGCCGTGGTGCAGGCGCTGTCGGACGAGTACGTGAGCGCCCTGGGTAGTTTCGACGACCCGCACATCGCCTGTGACGGCGAACGGGTCTACTTCGCGTGGCCCACCGGCCTGCGAGCTTACTCGACCAGACCGGTGGACCCGGCGCGGCCCGATCCCCAAGACCCTGGAGACCCGGCCTGGGGGCTGGCACGTTGCCGGGCGGCCCTGGTCGACGATGACTTCGAAGCCGGACTCAAGGCCCTGCGCGGCATCGCCATTTCCATCCGGCTGCGTCCCTCCCAGCGCAAGGAGGCCGCAGAACTGCTCTCGCAATTGGCGCGCTCCAACGAAGTCTCCCTGTACCCCGTCCTTTGGGAGGAGATCCTGTACAACGAGGGCCCGCTGGCCGGCGAACTCTTCATGGCCGACTACGAGCGCCGGACCGAGCCGCACGATTTCGCCCGTCCCCTGATAGCCGTAGGCACGGAGTCGGCGCTGCAAGCCGTAGCCAGGAAGCTTAGGCTGCCGGCCTCCGGCACCGGGGGTGCCGACGCCAAGGTTCCTCTGGACAGGCTGCAACTGCTCAGGGCGAATCGCTATCACTCCATAGCCAACGGCGTCGATCTGGGGCGCACAATGGACGACGCTGAGTTTCAGAAGGCTCTCCCCCGGCTCCGGGCCGCCAGGGTCGAGGCCGAGATGCTGATGAACTACATGTGGCCGGCTCAGATCAAGGCGCTGCTGGAGGGCCGGAAATCGCCAACGGCCGTGCGCATTGCCGGAATTGCGGAGATCCAGGAGGCCTCGCGGCAGAAGGGCGAAGGGGAGAAGGTGCCCATGGAAATCCGCCGGCCTGCCAAGAAGACCGTGGTGGAGGAGTTCTGACCGTGCGCTGCATGCTGGTCTGCGCGTTCCTCTCTGTCCTCTCGGCCGCGGCCTCGGCCGGCGAGCCGGCGGCCCCGGAGGCGCCGGCCAAGCGGGTCCTTTTCGAGTTTGAGGTGCCCATCGGCGAGGAGGCCCCCTGGGTCGCGGTGGAGGGCAATACGGCGGCCTTCCCGGCCGGCAAGGAGATCAGGTTCGTCGATGTGCGCACCGGCAAGGTGACGGCGACGCGCACGGCCATCCCCAAGACCACCAAGCCCAAGGGGCAGATCGAGACCAGGGTGCTGGGGATGGTCGACGGCTGCGCTTATGCGATGGTGCGCTACTACACCGATCCGGACCGGCCCGATCCTGCCGGGGAGGTGGGCGTGCTGGGATGGGCGCATGCCGGCTGGCAGGAGATCGTGGCCGTCAAGCAGGACAGCGAGGATTCGAGGCATATCGGCGACGTCTTTCCCAGCGCGCGGGTCGCCGACCGGCTCTTCGGGACAAGCGTCGTGTGCCTGGATGGCAAGACCTTGCGGATCCTGCCCGTGAAGGCGGGCGGAGAGGAGAAGAAGCTCGAACTGGACGAGTCCACCCCGGATCGCCCATTAGTCCGCAACGGCGTGATCCTGGGGGCCACCGGGCGCTCCGTGTACCGCTATCGCCCCGGCGATGCCGACGTGCAGTTGGTGCCTTTCCGCGGCACGGCGCTGGAACAGTTCGCCGGCCATAGCGAGACCATTTCGCTCGGCGCTTCCGGCGACCTGCTGGTGGTCTCCGCCATAGGGAGCGAGGTCGTCTGCTGCGACAGCGCCGGCAAGCTGCGGTGGAAATCGTCGTTCGGCGGCACCGTCTTGACCGGAACAGCCGGTGAGATCGTGGTCGTGGGCAGCAAGGCCTTCTCGGGCCACGATCTGGTGATTCGGTTCGACCCCCACGACGGGCGTGTGCTCTGGCGCCGATGCATTTACGCTTCTCCTTCCGGCAAGGTCTACGGCTACGAGGCGTTCGTCGGCGGCATGGCCATCTTCAACACCGAACGGCTCCTGGTGCTGGACCCGGCCAGCGGCAAGACGCTCGTGGAAGTCGAGCGGAAACAGCCGCAGGTGCGCGGCGTGGGCAACTCTCTCATCGCCTGGACCAGCATGGCTGCCTCGGGGGCCTGCCTGATCGTCGGTTTCGAGAAGAGCGTCTACGGTGTGAGCCTGACGCCCGATCCCCGGCCCAACTTGTCCTCCGTGCCGGTCTCAACGCCCGTGGGCCTGGCGCTTTCCCGCGGGCCGGAGGGGGTCAGGCAGTACCTCAAGGCCGGGAACTGCTCCGTCGACGAAGGCCGCGCCATCGTCAACGCCTTTGCCTGCGAAGGCGCTCCGGAGAAGGTTCAACCGGTCCTGAAGGCGGTTCTGTCCGATCCCGCGGCCTATCGCATTGAAGTAAGGGAAGCGGCTGCCAGGCTCCTGCGGTCCGACCCGGACAGACCCAAGCCTCCGCGCGCCGACCTGCTTCTGCTTTACGGCGGGGACAGCGGCAAGACCGCGGCCGAGTTTCGCCGGAGGCTGCTGGCGGCCGATGACAGCGAGCGCAAGCGCCTGGGCGAGATGCTGAAATCGGCTCCCGACTCAGTATTGGTGGAGCTTGCGCCAGACCTAGCTGGCGTGCCTGGAAGTTCTGATGCAGTCCGAGCTGCGCGTGAACGGCTTGCGGCGATGGCCAAGATGTAGGGGCTCTGGACAAAGTGGACGGCGGGGAGGCCAAGCGGAAGGTGGAGGATGACGCGGCGGATGGCAAGAAGCGAGGGAACTGAGGCCTGAGATGCAGTCCGGGCAGACTTTCTCCTCGCGGTTGTACGAGCGCTCGGATGTCGGGCGGCATGGCTCCTCGTTGCGCCCAGGATCTCGCCACGTCGGCGCCCCTGGCGCGACAGTTGGCCACCCTTGGTTGGGGCGCTATTGGGGCGGACTCGTGACCGGGCTACGTCCTCTGGCGTCCTGCCGTGACCGGCTTGTGCACGACATATCATCCGAGCATCGGTCGTATATATCGAGTTGTGGCCGAGATAGACCGGTTTTCGACCGCCTCTGACCGGCTCATGCACTTATAGCATATAATCGTGAGGCGGGTTCGATTCCCCCCGCCTCCACCAACACAATCCGTCGTAAGCCGCGACTACACCGCGGCTTGCGTCGTTTCTGCAAACAGCCTCATTTTCTGTTAGGGCCCTATTGGGGCGGACTCGGTCGTGAC
>Ga0302248_1000305_pt1 | contig 50453 bp, 35 predicted proteins | sample AAG_UR_Leu_MG_FD_193528 | JGI IMG/M metagenome (GOLD analysis project Ga0302248, IMG submission 193528) | Enriched activated sludge microbial communities from anaerobic digester in WTTP, New Holstein, Wisconsin, United States - AAG_UR_Leu | ecosystem: Engineered > Bioreactor > Anaerobic >...
GCAGAACGCCATCCGACTGATCGCCCAGACCCAGCTGGAGAGCGGCGGGTGGTGGTACCAGCCGGACCGGAACCCGGGCCAGACCTCCGACATCTCGGTGACCATCTGCCAGACCATGGCGCTGCGCGCGGCCCGGAACGTGGGGGTGAACGTGCCGCAGAAGACGGTGGACAAGGCCGTCGACTGCGTCAAGCGGGCCAACCAGCAGGACGGCGGCTTCGCCTACCAGGTGCCCAACCCGCCGGCCAAGGCGAGCGGCGGCTCGGCCTTCCCGCGCTCGGCGGCCGGGCTGTGCATCCTTTACGGCCTGGGCGAGTACAACGCCAAGGAGACCAAGGCGGGGCTGAAGTACCTGGAGAAGGCCCTGCCCGGGGCCGAGGGGCAGCAGCACGGCGGCTTCGGCGGCTTCTACTTCTACGGGAACTACTACGGCACCCAGGCCATGTACCAGGCCGGTGGCCAGTACTGGGCCAAGTGGTGGCCGGCGATCCGCAAGGACCTGCTCAAGAAGCAGCAGGGCGACGGCTCCTGGAGCGGCGAGGGCGGGGGCATGTACGGGACGGCCATGGCCTGCGTGATCCTGTGCATCCCCTACAACTACCTGCCGATCCTTCAGCGGTGAGAGAGGGTGTCGGTTTGAGGCGCTTCGCGGGCTTGGCTCTGGCGGCGGTCCTGACCCTGGCCGCCGCGCTGCCGGCCGGAGCCGGCGAGGACCGCTCGGACGAGCCGCTGACCGGCGAGGAGTTGACCCCCGAGGTGATCGCGGCGGTGGGGCGCGGGCTGGACTACCTGGCCCGCAACCAGGACCGGGACGGCAGTTTCGGGGGCGGGGGCGGTCCGGGCGGCGCCAACGCCGCGGTGACCGGCATATGCGGCATGGCCTTCCTGGCGCAGGGCAATGTCCCCGGGCGGGGCAAGTACGCCAAGAACGTCGAGAAGGTCGTCGACTGGATGCTCAAGTGCGGCGACCAGCGCACCGGCCTGCTGCACGGCCCGCAGACCTCGCACGGGGTGATGTACGAGCACGGCTTCGCCACGCTCTTCCTGGCCGAGGCCTACGGGATGACCCAGGACGACAAGATCAAGAGGCGGCTGCAGAACGCCATCCGGCTGATCGCCCAGACCCAGCTGGAGAGCGGCGGGTGGTGGTACCAACCGGACCGCAGCCCGGGAAAGACCTCCGACATCTCGGTGACCATCTGCCAGACCATGGCCCTGCGCGCGGCCCGGAACGTGGGGGTGAACGTGCCGCAGAAGACGGTGGACAAGGCCGTCGATTGTGTCAAGCGGGCGGCCCAGGCTGATGGGGGGTTCGCCTACCAGGTGCCCAACCCACCGGCCAAGGCCGGGGGCGGTTCGGCTCCCCCGCGCTCGGCGGCCGGGTTGTGCATCCTCTACGGTCTGGGCGAGTACAACGCCAAAGAGACCAAGGAGGGGCTCAAGTACCTGGACAAGATCGGCCCCCAGCAGATGGGCATGTTCTACGGCACCTACTACGGCACCCAGGCCATGTACCAGGCCGGCGGCAAGTACTGGACCAAGTGGTGGACGGGCATAAGCAAGGACCTGGTCAAGAAGCAGCAGGCCGACGGTTCCTGGACGGGCGACGGCTACGGCACCTACGGCACGGGCATGGGCTGCATCATTCTTTGTGTGCCGTACAACTACCTGCCGATCCTGCAGAGGTAGGCCCGGGTGATGGGCGGCCCGGGCGAGCGCCAGACGGAAGAGTCTCTCGACCTCCAGGACATGCGGGAGCTGGCCGGAGGGTCGCACGCGGCCCTGGAGCGCCTGTACGGACGCTACGCTTCGCGGCTGGCCGGCTTCTTCTGGCGGATGGGCGCGGGTCGGGCGGAGACGGAGGAGCTGGTCCAGGACACCTTCGTCCGCCTCTGGCGGCACGGGGCTGGCTGGCGCGGGGAGGGGCGGCTCTCGACCTACCTCTTCGGCGTGGCCCGCTCGGCGTGGATCGACTCGCGCAGTCAGGCCAGGCGCCCGCCGCCGCCGGCCGGAGGGGCCGGCGACAGGTCCGGCCCGCCCGAGCCGGGTCGGGAGCTCGAGCGGCGCGAACTGGGCAGAGAGATCGGCCAGGCGCTGGCCTCGCTGCCTGACGGGCTCCGAGACGTCTTCTCCCTGGCCACGGCCGGGGGACTGAAGTACCGGGAGATCGCCGACGTCCTGGGCATTCCGGTTGGGACGGTGAAGAGCCGCATGGCCGCCGCCGAGGAGAAGCTCCGGGAGCGCCTGGCCAGGTACGTCGGCGGAGACTGATTTTCCTCCGAACCTTTTCGGGGGTGCGGCTGTCATACAGGCGGTTTGCGGGAGGCTTTTCGGGCTTCCTGCGGTAAGAGGGCAGATGACGGCGATGGACGAATCCTGCCGGCGATTCCGCGAAGAGCTTGCCGCCCTGCGGCACGGCGAAGAGTCGTCGGTGGATGCCGCCGAACTGCGGGAGCACCTCGCCGGCTGCCCGGAATGCCGGAGGGCCGAGGATCAGGCCGCGTTGGTGGCCGAGCTGCTCAGAGCCTGCCAGCCGCCGCTGCCCCCGGGCGGGTTCGATCGTCTGAGCGCGGCCGTGGCGGCCCTGGCCGAGGAGTCGCGCGGCGGCGAAGCCCGGCCAGCCGGCCGCAAGCCGGCGCTGCCCCTCGGCGTCTTCGTGGCGGTGGCCGCGGCGGCGGCGGTGCTGATCGCCTTCTGGATAGGATTCGGCCTCTCCGGCGGCCGGGATGGTGGCGGCCGGGAGCATGCTCGGCCGGTTGCCAGGGTGCTGGACGCGCGGGGGGCCTCGGGCCTCTCCGACGACGGCACGGTGGTCCCCGGCCAGTCACTTGGCACCGGTCCCGGCGGGAGCCTCAGCCTCAGGACCGAGCGCGGCGCCCGCTTGGAACTGGCCGGCGACGGACTCATCAAGATCCTGGCCCCCGATGTCGTGGAACTGACCAGGGGATGCCTGGTGGCCGCGGTGGAGAAGGGCGCCGACCCGTTCCGGGTGGTGACTCCGGACGCCGAGGTCCGCACCCTGGGCACGCGCTTCTCGGTGCGGATCGACAGCTCCGGGACGCAGGTCACGGTCATCGACGGCCGCGTGCTCTTCAGGGGGTCGTCCGGAGCCGGGATCGAGGTCGCGGCCGGGCAGACCGCCCAGGTGGCCGCCGGCGGCGCGGCTCCCGGGATGCCCCGCGCTGCTTCGCCCGGCGACCTTGGCCAGCTGCTGCCGGTCCCGGCGCCCGCCGTGGACATGTCCCTGACGGCGGTCCGGAGCGAGGCGGCCCCCGGCGCGGCCCTGTCCGCCAGACTGGAGCTGGTCAACAGGTCGGGAGGCGTCCTGACCCTCGAGAACTCGGCGCGGCCCATGCCGTCCTTCTTCCTCAAGGTGGCCGACGCCGCTGGGCGGAGCTCCTTCGCCTGTCCGCTGATAACCGCGGTGACCGTCGACGGCCGTCCGGCGGACCAGGGGACGATCGTCATGCAGCCGGACTCGGTCTGCCGCCTGGAACTGGATCTGGGGACGCCGCTGGAGTCCCCGGGGGAGTACCGTCTGGCCGTGATCTTCTTCGGCTCGCTGCGCTCTGGCGCGGGAGCCTGGTCCGGATCGTTGGAGAGCCGCACGGCGACCGTGCGGATCAAGGCCCAGGAGGCCCCTCGGGGGGCGGCTCCTGGGACATCGCGTGGCGAAGCCCGCCGCTGAGGCGCTCGCCCAGGAGGGACCCGAGATGGCACCGATCGAACTTCAAGGCAAACTCAACGCCCTGCGCACCAGACTGCGCGCCTTCTTCCTGCTCGACGGGCTGAGCCGGACGGTGGCGGCCTTCGTGGTCGTGGTCACCGCGTCGGTGCTCTTCGACTGGGTCAGCCGGTTCCGGGGCAACCTGCCCGCGGGGATGCGCCTGATCCTGCTGCTCGGCGGGATGGGGGCCTGCGGCTACGTGATCTGGCGCTACCTGCTCTCGCCGCTGGGCATCAGGTTCAGCGCCGACGACATGGCCGTCGCCGTGGAGCGGGCCCGCCCCGAGCTGCGCGACCGGCTGATCAGCACCGTGCAGCTGGCCCGCGAGGCCCAGGGCACGGAGTTCGGAGCCTCCCGCGAGATGGTCAGGGCGCTCACCGCTGAGACGGTGGCCGCCACCGCCGACATGCGCTTCGAGGAGGTCGCCCGGCTCGGCGCGCTGCGCCGCCAGCTTCTGGCCGGAGGCGCGGCCGTCTGCTTCGCTGTCCTGATGTTCGCTCTGGCCGGCGACTGGGTGCGGCCCGGGCTGCTCCGCTACTTCGCCCCCTTCGGCGGCACGGCCTGGCCGGCGACCACGGCGATGGAGCTCGGCGAGGTGGATGCGATAGTGCCCCGCGGTGGACAGACGATCTTGACCGCCAAACAGACCCGCGGCTTTCAGCAGCACGGAGAGATCTGCTTCCGGTATGAGGGGGAGCGCGGCTGGGCCAGCGAGCGCCTGCTGGCCGATGCGGACAACACATTCCGGAAGGAGTTTCGGGGCATAGCCGGGAACCTGGAGTTCTACTTCCGCGCCTACGACGGCTACTGCGGCACCAAGGATGCGCCGCACCGCGTCACGGTCGTGGATCGGCCGGAGGTCGAGCGGGTCACCCTGCGTTACATCTACCCGGGCTACACCAAGCTAACCCCTGCCGACGGCGAGAAGGGCATCGGCGAGGCCAAGGCGGTGGTGGGCACCAGGGTGGTCGCCAGCGTCAAGTTCAACCAGAAAGTCACCAAGGCCGAACTGCTGGCCCCGGCGCCGGCCGAGGGCGCCCCGGAGCGCACGGAGCGCACGGAGCTCAAGCTGGCCGAGGACGGGCTCTCCGGCGAGGGGCGGTTCACCGTCGTCAAGAACGGCAGTTACGAAATCAACGCCACGAGCCTCGCCGTCGGCAGGAAGTCTGACGGCAGCAGAGTCGAGCAGCTCCTGGACAGCGCGCGCCCGGCCAAGTTCGTGATCAAGGCCGTGCCGGACGAGGCCCCGCGGGTGCGCATCGACAAGCCCGGAACCGACCTGGACGTCACCGTCGACTGGGTCGGGCTGGTCAAGGGCGAGGCCCGCGACGACTTCGGCGTGGCCGGGGCGGATGTGCGCTTCGACGTCAGTGGCCAGCCGGGTGACCAGGTCATCGCCCTGAAGAGCGACGACTTCGGCGTGCACCGCGCCGGCTTCGAGCACACCTGGGATCTGGCCGGCCTGAAGCTCGCGCCGGGAGTGGTGGTGACCTACAAGGTCGAGGCCCGCGACTTCCGCGACCAGCCCGCGCCCAACGTCGGCATCTCCGAGGTCTACCACCTGAGGGTGGTGAGCAAGGAGGCCATGGCCGTCCTGCTCACCCAGGACAAGGAGAACATCCGCAAGGGGTTGGAGGAGATCATCCGGCGCGAGGAGGCCGACAAGGGCATGGTCGATGTCCTCCAGAAGCTGGCGGCCTTCGACGCCGGCTCCCGGACCAAGGCGGCCACCGCCGAGACCGAACAGCGCAGCATCGCCCGATCCTCCGGCGAGCTCCGCCTCAAGGTCGAGGCGCTCATGGCCAAGATGGCCTCCAACCAGATGTCCAGCACGGAGGAGGAGACCAGGCTGGGCACCATGGCCGTGACCCTCGGGGAGATGGAGAAGCAGAAGATGCCCGAGGCCGCCGAGACCATCCGCGCCGGTCGCGGCGCCGGCCAGGACGCCGAGCGCCAGAAGACCCTGGCCGTGGCCTCCGGCCAGCAGCAGAAGATCCTGGACGAGCTCAACGCGCTCCTCGAGCAGGTCAAGAAGTGGGAGGCCACCGAGGAGTTCCTGCGGCTGGCCCGCGAACTGCTCAAGAAGCAGCAGGGCATCGCCAAGGACACCACCGACCTGGCCCGCAGCGGTCGCCTGAGTGGCGCGCGCGAGGTCAAGGACCTCAAGGACGACGGCGCCAAGGGCTCCCTGGCGGCCATCAACAAGCAGCAGGGCTCGGCCGCCGAGGACATGAAGACGCTCGAGAACAAGATGACCGACGCGCTGCCGAACCTCAAGGGCACCGACGCCTTCAGCGCCCAGAAGGTCCTGGACGCCGTGGCCATCGCCCGCGACGCCGACTACATGAAGACCGAGGGGGAGGGCCAGCAGCCCTCCGCCGCCGACCGGCAGAGCGTCGAGAAGGTCATGGAGGCGGCCGCCGAGGCCGTCGGCAAGATGCAGATGGGCCGCGCCACCGGCGAACAGAAGCGCAGCGAGGAAGCCCTCAAGCGCATCGTCGCCTGCCTGGAGCGGCGCAAGGAGGCTGATCTCAAGAAGCTGCTCGATGAGCTGAACAAGGCCGAGAAGGAGCTCGGGCAGCTGATCGAGCGGGAGAAGGACCACATCAAGGAGACCCAGAAGGTCGGCGAGCAGGACCTGTCCAAGCAGGTCGCCGAGATGCAGAAGAACCTCGAGAAGCTCCTGGCCGAGCAGGAGAAGCTCCACGCCGAGACCCAGAAGCTCGGCGACCCCAGCGAGATCGACAAGCTCAAGAACGAGCTGGCCCAGGCCGAGAAGGACCTGGACAAGCTGATCGAGCGCGAGCAGGAGGCGCAGAAGGGCACCGAGGGCGCGCTGGGCGAGGCCGAGAAGGCCGTGGCCCAGGCCCTGGCTGAACTGGCCAGGTTGGAGACCGAGCAGCAGAAGCTCTCGGCCGACACCAAGGCCACCGGCGACAATCCGCCGGAGATCCAGGACCTCAAGCCCCGCCAGGCGCAGCTGGCCAAGGACTCCGCGGCGCTGGGCGAGAAGCTGGCCGATGCCGCCAAGAAGGCCGCGGCCGGGGAACAGTCGGCCGGTGGCAAGGAGGCGGCTGGCAAGCTCGGCGAGGCCAGCGCCTCGACCGGCAAGGCCGGCGAGTCCATGAGTAAGGCCGCCGGAGAGATGGGCAAGGGCGACGGGCCGCAGGCCCAGCCGAGCCAGGCTCAGGCCTCCGAGCAGCTGGCCGCCGCGCGCAAGGCCCTGGAGGCTCTGGCCGCCCAGATGGCCGGCAAGCGCGGTGCGATGGACAAGGCCGCCGCCGGGCAGGAGGGCATCAAGAAGGACACCGACTCGCTCGCCGGCAAGATGGGCGAGCTGGGCAGCAAGGTTGACAAGCAGACCGGCCAGCAGGGCTCCATGGGCCAGGCCGGCCAGTCCATGAAGAACGCCTCCGGACAGATGAGCAAGGCCGGCGAGCAGCTCAAGCAGGGCTCGGCGGCGGCCGCGTCCGGTTCGCAGAGCCAGGCCGCCAAGGACCTCGCCGAAGCCAAGGCCGCGCTCAAGGCCGCCAAGGATGCGCTGGGGCAGAACAACCCCTACGCCAAGGCCTCCGACAAGCAGGGAGAGCTCAGCAAGGAGGCCCAGGCTCTCGCCCAGAAGCTCGGCGAGATGGGCAAGCAGCTGGACAGCGCCAAGGGTGCCCAGGACAACGTCGGCAAGGCCGGCGAGAACATGCAAAAGGCCGAACAGGCACTGGGCAAGCCGGGTGAGGGTAAGCCTGGCGAGGGTAAGCCTGGCGAAGGCAAGCCTGGCGAGGGCAAGCCTGGCGAGGGTAAGCCTGGCGAAGGTAAGCCTGGCGAGGGTAAGCCTGGCGAAGGCAAGCCTGGCGAAGGTAAGCCTGGCGAAGGCAAGCCTGGCGAGGGCAAGCCTGGCGAGGGTAAGCCTGGCGAAGGCAAGCCTGGCGAGGGTAAGCCTGGCGAAGGCAAGCCGGGTGAGGGCAAGTCAGGTCAGCAGGCCAACAAGCAGCAGGCGCAGCAGCAGCAGCAGCAGGCCATGGAGAACCTCAAGAAGGCCATGGAGGGCATGAAGCAGGCTGCCGCCGAGGCCGCCAAGAAGGAGATGAAGCCCGAGCAGAAGAAGGACGCTCTGGCCAACATCTCCAAGGAGCAGGCCAAGACTCGCGAGATGACCGAGAAGCTCAAGAAGATGCTCGAGGAGATCGCCAAGAAGAGCGGCGAGCAGAAGGCCGCCAAGGCGTCCGAGCACGCCGGCAAGTCCAAGAAGAGCCAGCAGAACGCCGAGGGCGAGCTGGGCCAGGGCAAGCCCCAGGAGGCCCAGGAGGAGGAGGAGGACGCCAAGGAGGAACTCGAGCAGGCTCAGCAGGCGGTCAAGGACGCCAAGAAGGACGCCCAGGACAAGCAGCAGGAGGAGGAGCTCTTCAAGATCGAGAAGGAACTGAAGGAGCTCCTGGCCATGCAGGTGCGGATCAACGAGGCCACCGTCGAGGTCGACAAGGGCCGCGCCGGCGCCGAACTCACCCGCCAGCAGGAGAACCGCGTTCTCGATGCCGGCCGGGAGGAGACCATCGTGCTGGCCCGCTCCAAGGCCACGGTCAAGCGGCTGGCTGACAGCCCGGTCTTCGCCTGGGTCCTGGACGACACCTCCGGCGACGTGCAGGAGGTCTGCAACAAGCTGGACAAGAAGGACACCGGCGTCTACACCCAGGAGATCGAGAAGGACGTGGTCCGGAAGCTCGAGGAGCTGATCGACGCCCTCAAGAAGGAGCAGCAGCGCCGCAAGGAGGAGAAGAAGGGCGGCGGTGGCGGCGGTGGTGGCGGTGGCGGTGGCGGCGGCAAGAAGCCTCTGGTCCCGCCCCTGGCCGAGCTGAAGATGATCCGCAAGATGCAGGGCAACGTCAACGACACCACCAGGCGGATCGACAACGCCGTCAGCAAGACTACCAGCAAGAAGCTCACCGAGGAGTTCCGGGCGCTCCTGGAGCGCGCCGCGCAGAAGCAGGGCGACGTGGCCAAGGTCACCAAGGACCTGGCCGACCTGCTCGAGAAGCAGCAGCAGCAGGAAGAAGACCAGAAGGGGAGGCAGTAACCATGAAACGCACGATGCTCGCGATCGCCGCCGTCCTGTCGATGGCCTGCGCCCCGGCACTCTCGGGTGAGGAGCCCAAGGCTCAGCCCAAGCTGACGCCCGAGCTCTACCGGCAGCTGGCCGAGAAGTCCCTGGCCATGCAGGACCGGGCCACGGCCACCAAGGAGAAGGCCGCCGAGCTGCAGGCCGAGGTTGAGAAGCACCGGGCCGAGCTACTCGGGGCCCTCTCCGGCGGGGAGGCCCTGGAGCGCTCCCTGGCGGCCGGGCTGCTGGGCATGGTCAAGAGCGACCAGGACAAGGTCGCCGAGGCCCTGGCCAAGGCGCTGTCCGACGACGACCTGGATGTCCGCCGCGGCGCGGCCGTCAGCCTCTTCCGGCTCAAGAAGCCGGCCGGGACCGACGCCCTGATCAAGGCCCTGGAGGACTCCGACGAGCAGGTGCGGGCGGCTGCGGCCGCGGCCCTGGGCGTGCTCAAGGCGGCCAAGGCCCGCGACGGGCTGCTCAAGCTGGTCGAGGACGACAGCTGGATGGTGCGCCTCCAGACCGTGCGGGCGCTCGAGGCCGTCACCGACAAGGACGGTGTCAAGGCGGTGGCCGAGAAGCTCAAGGCCCTGCTCGACGACGAGAACGCCTACGTGCGCATGGCCGCCACCGCGGCCATCACCAAACTGACCGGGGTCAAGCCCGAGGGCGCCCCCGATGCCGCCGACAAGGAGGTTCTGCACAACCTGGCCAAGGAGATGGGCGGCGTCAAGAACGACCTCGACCGCGAGCACCACGGCAGCGAGGTCCAGGTGGCCCAGGGCAAGATCACCGAGAAGCTCGACAAGCTGATCCAGGCCATCCAGGAGCAGCAGCAGCAACAGCAGCAGAGCCAGGGCAAGCCCAAGGAGGGCGAGCCGAAGCCCGGCGATCCCAAACAGGGCCCCGGCAACAAGGGCAAGGGCAAGGCCCAGCAGAACGACAAGCCCACCGAGGCGGCCACCAGCGAGGCCATGAGCTCGGGTTCGGTCAAGGAGGGCGCCCGGCAGGCCGCGGACGTTTCAGTGGTCGGTGGCAAGTGGGGCAACCTGCCCCCCAGGAAACGCGAGGAGCTGGAGCTGGCCGAGAGCCAGGGCCTGCCCGAGCGCTACCGCAAGCTCCTCGAGATGTACTTCATGAGCGTGGCCGAGGAGGAGAAGTAACGCTCCTCGCCAGACCGGTCGTCAAAGAGAAGGCCCCCGCACTCGCGGGGGCCTTTCTCTTGGGGGGGGAGAAGGATGCACCCATGCCCCGCACGGCTGCCCGGTGGCGCCGGTCTGCCGGCCCCGGAATATGCACAGCTGGAACCTTGACCACCCCTGCGGGGCGGGCTATAGTCTTCGGCGGACGTGCTTGGTCCCGGGCGGGCGGACGGGCGGGATAAATGGAGGAATGATGTTAACTGTTCGCTATTCCAGACCTGACCCCGATAGCCAGGATGGAAAGGTGTGGAAGGCTGTGAAATGAGTGACAAGATGAACATTCCCAGCCCAGAGGAGTTCGCGCGGGCATCGCGGCTGACGGAGGATCGTTTCCGAAGCCTGGATCGTGTTCGCGCATCAGTTCTCGTGGCGTTCACAGTCACTTGTCCACTTCATGATTTCCGTATCTTGCCTCAGGGCGTTGCTGATTTTCGGGCCTATGTCTTCTTCAAGAAGAGGGGGGATATCGAGGCTTGCCACAAGAGTGGCGTAACCGCCCAAATTGAGGATTATGTATACGCGGAGCTTGAGCGCGTAGGGCGTGGGAAGAGGGCAGATATCAAGGTGGCATTTGAATTTGACTCAGATGAAGATGTGAGCGCGGAGTACGGGGGAGACTACTTCTTGCGTCTACGCTAGTGAACCAGAAAGCTCTGAAGACTTTGCGGGGGGGCTTCTTGTCCACGATGCATAGCGTCTCCAGCCGCGAAAGTGTAGTCTGAGCCGGGAACACATAGATGAACCAAGATGTGCCGGAGCCATCTACAAAGGGTTCGTTGGAGGACGGTTCTAGTCAAGATGCCAAATGGGCCTGCCGAGCGGGGACCAGGACGCGATTCTGCTCCGGAAACGACGAAGCGAGCCTGAGAGAGTACGCATGGTATTGGCGGGGGCCCAACCGTGGCGCCGCGGCAAGTCCGGTCAGCACTAGGACGCCGAACGCGTGGGGATTGCACGATTGCCATGGAAACGTGTGGGAATGGTGTGCTGACTGGTACTCAACTGGTTACTACACAAATGGCCCCGGTCGTGATCCGGCAGGACCGGCTACCGGTTCCAGTCGAGTGTTGAGAGGCGGATCATGGTTCAATGAGCCGGGATCCGCCCGCTCAGCGTGTCGCGGCAAGAACACCCCAACGGCACATAGCAGCGACACGGGTTTCCGAGTGGTCTTGACGACAGTGTCTGTTGTGGTAGCCCATGACAAAGGGGACGGCTCGGGGGCCGGAAAGAAGGCGAAAGATGACGGGGCTGGCGGTCAGAACGGTGAGGGACGAGGGCTGAAGTGATCCTGTAGGCAGACCTCCTCCTCGCGGTTGTGCGAACGCTCGCCTGTCACGTCGCTGGCGTGCCGCCGGCTCACCCCTCATTTCTCCGGAAGACATTATGCAACCGTCCATGGCGCTGTTGTTGGCCGCCCTTGGTTGGGGCGGTATTGGGGCGGACTCGTGACCGGGTTAAGCCCTTTGGCGTCCGGCACCGACCGGCTTGTGCAGAGCATATCACTTGGGCATCGGTCGTTCATATCGCAATGTGGCCGAGATAGACCGTCTTTGGCCGGGCTCTGTTCGGGCTTGGCATGAACGCGATATAATCGTGAGGCGGGTTCGATTCACCCCGCCTTCGGCGATGCGACACTCGTTTTACATAAGTCGTAACCCACGCAAAATCAATGCGACACTTCTCTTACATAGGTGGCCGGCAGCCTTGGCCGACGCTCCTCATCCCCCCCGCTTCACAAACTCCTCCAGGAACTCCCGGAACTCCGGGCCGATGTCCTGACGCCGGGCGGCGAACTCCACTATGCAGCGCAGGTAGTCGATGCGGCTGCCGATGTCGTGGCGCACGCCGTCGAACCTGAAGGCGTGGACCGGCACCTTGCCGACCAGGCTGCGGATGGCGTCGGTCAGCTGGACCTCGCCCAGGACGCCGCGCTTGGTGCCCTCGATGGCCGGGAAGATCTCCGGGGGCAGCACATAGCGGCCGGCGATGGCCAGCCGGCTGGGGGCCTTCTCCGGGGAGGGCTTCTCCACCAGGTCGGTGACCTCCCAGAGGTCCGTGCCGACGGGCTTGCCGGCGACGATCCCGTAGCGGTTGACCTTGTCGGCGGGCACCTCCTCGACAGCCAGAACCACCCCGCCGTGGCGGTTGTGGATGTCGATGAGCTGGCGGCTGCAGGGCAGGGCGGCGTCCAGGACCGTGTCGCCCAGGAGCAGCACGAAGCTCTCCTTGCCCACGTGGCTTCGGGCGGTGAGCACCGCGGTGCCCAGCCCGGTCAGCTCCTTCTGGCGGATGTAGTGGATCTCGGCCATCTCCGCCAGGTGTCGGATCTGGCGGAGCTGCTCGCTCTTGCCGCCCTCGGACAGGGCGGCCTCCAGCTCGAAGGTGCGGTCGAAGTGGTTCTCGATGGCCGACTTGCCGCGCCCGGTGACGATCAGCACGTCGCGGATGCCGCTGGCGACCGCCTCCTCCACCACGAACTGGATGGTGGGGGTGTCGACTATGGGCAGCATCTCCTTGGGCTGGCTCTTGGTGGTGGGCAGGAAGCGGGTGCCCAGCCCGGCGGCGGGGATGACGGCCTTGCGGATCATGAGTGGACCTCCTCGGCGTGGGCCGACGAACGGCGAATTTCAGGTTGCCGACTGCAGATTGCTGGTTTCTGAAGTGGGGCTCCGGACCTGTCCGCGTCCTTCTGCAAACGACAATCTGCAATCAGCAATCTGCGGTTCACTTCTCGTCTTCCCCGGCAACCACCCTGGGCCGCACGGTCACCGCCCCGATCTCCGCCAGGGCCGCGGACAGCTCGGCGAAGGCCCGATCCCCCTCGCAGATGCCCACGATGGCTCCGCCCGAACCGCAGAACGCGGCGCTGGCGCCGGTATTGCGGGCGGTGTTGACCAGCCGCCAGTTGGCTTCGCTGATGTGCACGATGCTGGCGCGGAGGTCGAAGTTGCGGTTCATGAGCGCGTGCAGCTCGCTGGTCCGCCCGGATTCCAGGGCCGCGCGGAAGCGGTCGGTCAGGTCCGCGAACTCGCGCATGGCCCGGTGCACGGTGCGGTCTCCGGCCTCGAAGCGCTTGCGCAGGTCGGAGTGGGGCACCTCGGTGCCCTCGCCGAGCTGGCTCGAGTGGGCTACGTAGAGCGGCGGCAGCCTGGCCGGGTCCAGCCGCTCGTAGCGCCCGTGGCCGTACTCCTCCATGATCTCCCGGGAGAAGTCCATGTAGACCAGGCCCTCATAGGCCTGGACCACCCGGTCCTGGAGGCCGGCGGGGATGCCCAGTTCGCGGGTCTCCACGGAGAGCACCAGATTGGGGCTCTCCTCCAGGGGCACTTCCACGCCGTAGAACCGGCACAGGGCGCGCATGGCCGCGGTGATGATGGCGCTGGAGCCGGCCAGGCCCACCCGCACCGGGATTGCCGAGTCGTAGCGGATGGTGAAGTTGCGCACGGGCAGTTCGATGCCCCGCTCGCGGCAGTATCGCGAGAAGCGCACGATGGCCCCCTTGATCAGCCGCAGCCCGCCGTAGTAGCCGCCCAGACGCACGTCCTCGAGCAGCTCCGAGACGTTCGCGAAGGTCGTCCGGTCGTTGCGGTGGGGTTCGATGACCAGTTCCGGGCTCTCGAAGAGGGTCACCCGGGCGGCGTAGTTCCGCACCGAGGCCGAGATGGTCTTGCCGAAGAAGCCGTCGGAGGGGTTCCCGATCAGCCCGGCGCGGGCGAAGGCGCGGGTGTTGACGATCACGGCCTGCTAGGCGATCATCCGCAGGGCGGACATGGCGCAGATGGTCAGTACGGCCGTCTCGGCCACGTCGGTGACCGCCCCCAGCTGGCGACCGGTGATCCCGCCGAAGCGCTTCTCGAAATACAGGGAGGCCAGGTAGGCCGTGCCCAGGGCGGCCAGCACGGCGACGATCACCTGCAGCCAGCCGAGCTGGGTGTACTTGAGGAGGCTGGCGGCCACCGCCGCCCCGGCCACGGCCGCCACCGGCACCAGCACCCAGCGGAATTCGCGTGCGCCGCAGTAGCGCACCATCCACTCGTCCTCGCCGCCCTCGGGGCGGACGTACTCGGAGTAGGCGGCCAGAACCACCGCGGCCCAGCGTCCCAGCGTGCAGGCCAGGAGCACGGCGATGACCGCCCCGGCCAGGCTGGCGGCGTAGGCGGCGCCGGACTCGCTCGTGACCGCCACCGGCAGGGTCAGGGTGGTGAGGGCGCCGAAGCGGATCAGCAGGCTCAGGGCGATGGCCACGGTCCCGTGCGGGCCGATGTGCCGGCCGGGATCCTCGGTCAGGGCCTCGGCGCCGGGACGGTCCGAGGCGGCGGCGTCGACGGTGGCCGCGAGGTCCATCAGCCCGGCCGCCCCGCTGACCAGCACGAAGGCGGCGGCGGTCAGCGCGGCAGCCAGCCACGATCCGCGGGAGGTCGCCAGGGTGGCCAGGACCAGGATGGCGGCGGGGACCATGCCGATGAGCAGGCCGGCGAACGGGAAGAAGACCAGCACCTCGCCCTCGCGGCCCTCGGGGACCTTGCGGAAGCGTACGCCGACCGGGATCACGCTGAGATGGCATACTGCCGTGCGCAGGCTGGTAAGCATTAGAGCGGGTTGACCTCCGCCTGGCGCCGGAGAACGGCCCAGTTCCTGTCGACTTCCGCCTGGATGCGCCGGACGTCGTTGGCGTCCAGGTTGGAGAAGCGCCCCTGCCTGGACAGGAAGTCCTCGACCGGCAGGTTGCGCGGCTCGACCGTGATCCTCCAGCGCAGGCCGTTCTCGACCTCGTAGAGCGGATCGAGCTTGGTGTCCACCGCCAGGCGCGAAAGCTTGACCGTCTCGGAGCTCTGGCATTTCCAGCCGGGAGGGCAGGGGGCCAGGACGTGGATGAAGCGCGCGCCGCCGATGTCGCGGGCCTTCTTGACCTTCTCGCGCAGGTCCTCGGGGAAGGCCAGCGAGACTGTGGCCGCGTAGGGGACGCGGTGGGCGGTGATGATCTCCATGATGTTCTTCTTGGCCATGTCCTTGCCGCCCGGCGTGGTGGTGGTCCACGCCCCCGGCGGGGTGGCGCTGGAGCGCTGGATGCCGGTGTTCATGTAGGCTTCGTTGTCGTAGCACACGTAGAGCATGTCCTCGTTGCGCTCCAGTGCGCCGGACAGCGACTGCAGCCCGATGTCGTAGGTCCCGCCGTCGCCCACCCAGACCATGACCCGGGCCCCCCGGTCGCCGCGCACGCGCAGGCCTGCTCCTATGCCGCTGGCCACCGCGGAGGCGGCGGCGAAGAGGCAGTTGACCGTGGGCACGGTCAGGGCGGCGTACGGGAACTGACCGGCGATGATCGCCCAGCAGCACGCCGGGATGACCACCACCGTCTCCGGCCCCATGGCCCGGAGGAAGTGGCGCATGGCCAGGGCTCCGCCGCAGCCGGGGCAGGCCACGCTGCCGGGAGTGAAGTACTCGGTCTCCGCCAGGCGGCGCTCCATGACCGCGCCGGAGGGCATCCGCTCGGCCTGCTCGGCGGGAGCGGCCGGCGCGGCGGCCCGGGCCCGCGGGGCGGTGCGTTTCTGCTTGCTCATTTCTTCAGGTCCACCCAGGTCCCGCGCGGCTCGGCCCGGCCGGCCCAGGCCGCGGACAGGATCCGGTCGATGACGTCGGGGGTGATGTCCCGGCCGCCCAGGCCGGCCACGTAGCTCAGCACCTCCGGCCGGGAGCCGGACGGCAGGCCGTAGAGGGCCGCGCGGGTCTCGGTGGCGAAGATGCCGCCCGAGCCGAAGGAGTTGTTCCGGTCGATGACCGCCAGCCGCCGCGCCAAGCGGCAGGCCGAGCGCATTTCCTCGATCGGGAAGGGCCGGAAGAGCCGGGGCCGGACCAGCCCGACCCGGCGGCCGCGGCGGCGCCAGGCGTCGATGACCTCCTTGGCGGTCGAGGCCACCGTGCCGGTGGCCATTAGCAGAAGTTCGGCTCCGGCCGCGCGGTAGCGCTCGACCAGCCCGTAGCTGCGGCCGAACGCGCGGCCGTAGTCCCGGTCGGCCTCGGCGGCCACGTCGAGGATGCGGCGGGAGTTCTCCTCCAGCAGCCAGCGGTGCTCCATGTAGTGTTCGGGCATGACCAGCCCGCCGAAGAAGCGCGGGTTGGCGGTGTCCACCCGCACGGCCGGGCGGTAGGGCGGGAGGAACCGGTCCACCGCGTCCTGGGGGGGGATCTCCACCCCCTCGGAGGTGTGGGACAGCGAGAAGGCGTCGAGCACCACCATCACCGGCACGAGCACCGACTCGGCGATGCGGAAGGCCTGGATCACCGTGTCCAGGGCCTCCTGGTTGCTCTCGCAGTAGAGCTGGGCCCAGCCGGTGTCGCGCTGTGAGAGCGAGTCGGTCTGATCGGTCCAGATGTTCCAGCCCGGGCCGAGGGCCCGGTTGACGTTGACGAGGACTATCGGCAGGCGCTGGCCGGCGGCCCAATGCAGCACCTCGTGCATGTAGGCCAAGCCGTGCGAACTGGTGGCGGTGAAGGCCCGGGCGCCGGTGAGGCTGGCGCCTACCAGGCAGCTCATGGCCGAGTGTTCGCTCTCCACCTTGATGAACTCGGCGGCCAGTTCGCCGGAGCCGCACATCTCGCTGAGCTTCTCGACGATGCTGGTCTGCGGGGTGATGGGGTAGGCGCTGACCACCTGCACGCGCGAGAGCTTGGCGGCGTAGGCCACGGCGTAGTTGCCGGTGATGACCTTGACCTCGCCGCGGGCGGCCCGGGCTGAGGATCGGCTCCTAGGGGCTGTCTTCACGCGCGCCTCCTCAGCGGTTCTCGCGGATCATGGAAATGGCCCCGCGAGGGCACTCCGCCGCGCAGATGCCGCAGCCCTTGCAGTAGCTCAGGTCGATCTCGTAGTCGCCGCAGGCCTTGCCGGGCTTGTGGCGGACGATGCCCTCCGGGCAGAAGACGAAGCAGTTGTCGCACCGCGAGCAGACCGCGCAGTGGAAGCAGCGGCGGGCCTCAGCCTCGGCGGTGGCCCGGTCGAAGCCCTGGTTGACCTCGGCGAACGAACGGATGGCCTCCTCGGAACTGAGCCGGCCGGCCGAGGCCCGGGACAGCTTCGGAAAGTGGTCGAAGTTGATGCTGGTGGCGTCGACGATCTCCGAGCTGCGCGGCGGGGCGCCGGCCTTCTCCAGCCTTGCCACCGAGAAGCTGGTCGGGGCGTGCTCGAGCTCCGCCAGGGATTCGGACCAACTGCGGCCGGACAGGTACTTTTCGATCACCCAGGAGGCGGCTTTGCCGCTGCCCACCGCATTGGCCACCATCTTGCGGCTGGTGGTCAGGTCGCCGCCGGCGAAGACGCCCTCGACCTCGTGGCCGGTGGCTGGATCGAGCACGGCGCCGTTGTCGCCCAGGGTCCAGCCGCTGGGCAGGAAGGAGAGGTCAGCGTCCTCGCCGGTGGCCAGGAGCACAGTGTCGGCGGCCAGGTCCTGGAAGGAGTCCTTGATGGGCACCGGGCGGCGCCGGCCGGAGGCGTCCGGCTCGCCGAGGCGGCAGCGCTGGCAGCGCACGGCGGCCACCCGCCCGCCCTTGCCGCGGACTTCGGCCGGCTGCATCAGGAAGAGGAACTCCACGCCCTCGCGCTCGGCCTCCAGGACTTCCTCGGGGATGGCTGGCATCTCGCCGCGGGTGCGGCGGTAGATGACCAGCGGGTGGGAACCAAGGCGCAGCGCGGCCCGCGCGCAGTCCATGGCGGTGTTGCCGCCGCCGATGACCACCGACCGTCGTCCGGGGGTCACCTTCTGTCCGTAGTTGATGCGCCGCAGGAAGTCGAGGCCGTCCTCGACGCCCTTCAAGCTCTCGCCGGGCACCCCCAGGGCGCGCGGACGGTGGTAGCCGCAGGCCAGGAAGACCGCGCGGTAGGCGGAGCGCAGGTCCTCGAAGGCGATGTCCCGGCCGACCTCGACGCCCAGGCGCAGTTCCACCCCGGCCTCGACGATCCTGGATATCTCCATGGCCAGGACGTCCTTGGGCAGACGGTAGGCCGGAATGCCGGTGCGCAGCACGCCGCCCGGCTCGGGCTCGCGGTCGAAAACCACGGCCTCGATGCCGCGCTTGGCCAGGTGCCAGGCGCAGGTCAACCCAGCCGGCCCGGCGCCGATGATCGCTACGCGGCGGTGCTTGCGGCCGGACTTCCCGGCGCGCGCGGCCGGCTTCTCGGCCGGGAGACGCAGGGCCAGGTCGCCGAGATAGCGTTCGACGGAGTGGATGGCCACCGCGCCGCCCCACTCAGCGCGGTTGCAGCCCGACTCGCAGGGGTGGTAGCAGACCCGCCCGCAGGTGGCCGGGAAGGGGTTGTCTTCGCGGAGCAGCCTGGCGGCCTCGGCGTCGCGGCCGCGGGCCAGCAGATCGAGGTGGCCCTCGATGTTCTCGCCGGCGGGGCAGCGGGGCAGGCACGGCGGGGTCTTATCCTCGAAGACCGGCCGGACGTTGCGCCAGGATCCGGTCTCGCAGACCAGCATCGACCCGCCCGGCACGGAGACCGAGGCCGCGGGCATGTCCGATGCCCCGCGGAAACCCTTGGCGTCCGCGGCCGAAGCCGGCAGCTTCGGGTTATAGCGTTTCGGTGAAATCGTACGCTTGGCGCGCCGCATGCACGTTTTCCTGGGCCTTGACCGGCACGGATTCGCTGATGGCGGAGACCACGGAGTCTATGCCTACCAGATCGGTGGCCTTGGCAAAGGCCCCCAGTATGGCGGTGTTAACGATGGGGATGGACGTGGAGCCCAGCCGGTTCATGGCGGCGATCCCGGAGGCGTCGACCACGGCCAGGCGGAAGTCGGAGGGTACCCCCAGGCGGCCGTCGTGGTGGTTGCAGTTGACGATGACCCAGCCGCCGGGCTTGAGACCGGTAAGGACCGCGGCGGTGTGCAGCAGGTGGTGGTCGAGCACCACGATGTGGTCCGGGGCGTAGATCTGGCTGCGGAGCCGGATGGGACGATCGTCGAAGCGCACGAAGGCCGCCACCGGAGCCCCGCGCCGCTCCATCCCGAAGGCCGGGAAGCTCTGGACGTAGAGCCCCTCCCTGAACAGGGCCGCGGCCAGGATCTGGGCGGCCACGACCGCGCCCTGTCCGCCGCGTCCGTGGAAGCGGATCTCGGTCATGCCGGCGACTTTCCTGGCCCGTTGCTTGCGCACGACGGCATTGTACGTCAGGCGCGGCCGGCTGCAACGCCAAGAAGGTACCGGGTAACCTCGCCGGGGCTGTGCGGAACGGCAGCCGCCGCGCATTCCGAAAACCAGTGTCATAAACGGCCGGGGAAGGCGTCCTATACTTAGTCCGGCCAGCCGTTTGCGGCGGTTTGACACCGCCCGGATGGCCGGCTACAATGTCATTGGGAGATGACTTCATGGCCGGCAGAGGGATCGATCCGCTGATCTTCCCCGGCTTCCGTCTGATAGTCGAAATCGGCAGGGGCGAGGGCGGAGAGGTCTGGCGGGCGCGCGAGCTGGAGAGCCAGCGCCTGGTGGCCCTCAAGGTATACCGCCCCGAACTGGTCCGTCGCCCCGGGTTTGCCTCCGCGCTGGATCAGGCCGTCCTGGCGGCCCGCGGCTTCAGCCATCCGGCCTGCGCCCAGGTGTACGGTCTGGTGGAGGCCAGGTCCGGAGGCGGCCTGGCCCTGATCGGCGAGCTTCTGGGCGGCGAAGTGCTGGCCCGCGCCCTCCAGCGCAACGTGCGCTTCTCGCCGGAGCGGGCCCTGCGGCTGGCGCGCCAGCTGGCCGGCGGGCTGGACGCGGCCGGCACCCGGCGGCTCACCGCTGGCGTGCTCCACCCGGGACACGTCGTGGTCTCCGGCGAGAGCGCCAGGATGATAGGCCTGGGCACCAGCGCGGTCGAGGGCTTGCCCGGCCGCTACGACCACTCTCCCGAGGATGGCCGCTTCGCCGCCGCGGTCTACGCCGCATCCGAGGTCATTTCGGGAGGGGCGCCGGACCGGCGGTCCGACGTCTTTGCCCTGGGCGCGCTGCTCTACCACATGCTTACCGGGCTTGCCCCGTACAAGGCCAGGGACCTGGCCGGCCTCAAGCTGGAGCGCGCCGAGGGGCTGCGCTGGCCGCGTGGTGCGGATTCGCTGATACCGTCGGAGGCGCTGGGCCTGGTCGGGCGCTCCATGGAGAACGACCCGGCGCTCAGGCCGTCGGCGGCCGATTTCGCGGCCGCGGCCGGCAGGGCCCTGGCGGCGATGGGCGAGGACGGCCCGGCCGATGCCGCCGACGACCGCGAGTCCACCCGGGTGGACCTGGCCGCCGTGGGCGGTGGCGGTCCGTCGATGCCTCCGGCCGAGCCCTCCGCGCCAGGCGCCCGGGGCCGCCCGGCGCGGCCCGCGCGGCTGCGCGACGCCCTGATCGGCGCGGCCGCCGCCACGCTGCTCATCGGCGCCGGCGTGGCGCTTGGACGCTACGCCTGGACGCCATCCCGGCCTGAGGTGACGCCCGTTCCCACCCAAGTTCCGGAACAGGGACCATCGGAGACCGCCAGGCCCCCGGTGTCCAGGACTCCGTCGCCCGACGGACGGACGGTTCCGGACGCCGCCGCCGCCGAGGACGAGGCCGCGCGGCGGGAGTACGAGGCCGTCCTGGCGGTCCTGGCCGAGAAGCCGGCCGCCTCGGGCGCGGTGCGCGAGCGCCTGGCGGAGTTGGCCCGCCGGCACTCCACTTCCCAGTGGGGCCTGCGCGCGGGGCTGAAGCTGGCCGAACTCAACGAGGCCGATCGCCTGGCGCGCGCCGCCGGTTTCGCCAGGATCGCCGAACGCGCCGCCGCGCTCGAGAAGCGGGAGCGCTTCGGGGAGGCGGCTGCGCTCTTCGAGAAGCTGCCCGCGGATCTGGCCGAAGGCGACCTGCCAGCCCGCGCGGCGGCCGAGGCCGCGGCCGTGCTGCGGCGCGCCGCCGAGCGCTACGAGGCGGTGGCGCGGCGGGCGGAGCGTTCGGTGGCCGACGGCGATCTGGCGGCGGCCATGCTCGACTACAAGCGGGTGGTGGATGAGTACGGCGTTCCGGCGGTCTGCGCGGAGGCCTCCCGGCGGCTCGGCGAGTTGGGGCGGCTGCAGGAGCAGAACGCCCAGGATCTCGCCCGGCGCCAAGCGGAGCAGCGCCGGCTCCGCGCCGATGAGGCGCTCCGCAGTGCGCTGGAGTCCGCCCGCGCCAGTCTGGTTCTGTTCCGCCATGCCCAGGCCATCGAGGCCGTCGAGGCCGCCGCCGCCGGTCCGGACCAGCCCGAGGACTCCCGGAAGCTTCTGACCGGCTACCGCGACCTGATCCGCGGCGAGCGCAAGCTGTTCGAGCTGGCCTCCCGGCGGGTGGCCGGGGGCATCCGCGAACTGAACATCACCGTTGGCGATTCCGAGGTCCTGACGGTCAAGAAGCTGGACGAGAAGGGGCTGGTGGCCGACGGCAACCAGATATCCGGAGTGGTCTTCACCTGGGAGCGGATAAGCAAGTCGTCTCCGTATCAGGCGTACCTGGCCGTCAAGAAGACCATCGACCTGACCAGCGCCGAGGAACAGATGCAGCTGGCCACCTGCGCCTTCCACCACGATCAGCCCATGGAGGTGGAGAACTGCCTGAAGGTGGCCGCCGAGCTCGACCCGGCGCAGAAGGACGCGGCCGCGGCCCAGCGGGAGCTGCTCCGGAGGGTCGAGGCCGTGCTCAAGGCGCGCCGCGAGGCCGGGGATGCCCCGCGCCGCAGGACTGCGGAGGATCCCGCGCAATGAGCTCTCCCGACAGCCAGGACCTGGCGGCGCGCCTGGCGCGCCTGGCCGCCCAGCGCAACGCCATACTCGATGCCATGGCCGGCACGGTGGTCGGCCAGGAGGCGGTCATCGATCTGATGATCGCCGCGCTCCTGGCCCGCGGGCACTGCCTGCTGGTGGGCGTCCCGGGTCTGGCCAAGACCCAGATGGCCAAGGCCCTGGCCTCCAGCCTGGACCTGTCCTTCAAACGCATCCAGTTCACGCCGGACATGATGCCCTCGGACATCACCGGCACCAACATGATTCATGACCTGCCCGGCGGCGGCCGCGAGTTCCGTTTCATGCGCGGGCCGGTCTTCGCCAACATCGTGCTGGCCGACGAGATCAACCGCACTCCGCCCAAGACCCAGGCGGCCATGCTCGAGGCCATGCAGGAACGCCAGGTCTCGGTGGCCCGGGAGACGTACCCGCTCGATCCGCCCTTCTTCGTCATCGCCACCCAGAACCCCATAGAGCAGGAGGGCACCTACGAACTGCCCGAGGCGCAGCTGGATCGCTTCATGTTCGACGTCCACGTCGACTACCCGCCGCTGGCCGAGGAGGAGAAGATTCTGGCCGCGACCAGCGCGGAGGAGCCGCCCCGCGGCCGGCCGGTGCTGACCCGCGAAGAGGTCCTGGAGGCCCAGAAGTTGGTCCGCTCCGTGGCGGTCTCCAACTACGTGATCAGCTACGCGGCCCGGATCATCCGCAGCACCAGGCCGTCGGACGAGTCCGCCCCGGCCTTCGTCCGCCAGTTCGTGGAGTGGGGCGTGGGCCCGCGCGCCGGCCAGATGCTCCTGCTGGGCGCCAAGGCGCTGGCCGCCGTCGACGGCCGGGCCGCGGTCGGCGCAGCGGACGTTCGCCGGGCGGCGGTGCCGGCGCTTCGCCACCGGGTGGTCACCAACTTCCAGGCACAGGCCGAGGGCATCGACTCGGTGGCGGTGGTCAAGCGCCTCCTCGAGACCATCCCGGAGCCCAAGGTGCCGAAGTATGGGTGAGGCCCGGGGTTCGAGGTCCAAGGTTCAGGGTTCAAGGAGGAGGCGCTGGACGCTGCTGGCGGCCTGCCTGGCGGCGGCCGTCGCCGGACTGCTCGTCGCTGGTCCCGCCCACGCCACCTGCCGCTGCGGGTCCGGGACCACAGAGATCTGCATCGTGCTGGACACCACCAGCTCCATGGACCTGATGATCGGTACGGTCAAGGAACAGCTCTACCGCCTGCTGGCCGCCCTGGAGGGCTCGGCCGAGACCCTGCGGGTCGGTGCGGTGGCCTTCCGGACCGCCGAGGGCCCCGAGTACGTCACCCGCAAGATCGATCTGTCCGAGGACCGCAAGGCACTGCTGGCCTGGATCCGGGAGGCCAAGGCCGTAGGCGGCGGCTTCGAGGCGGTTGGCGAAGGGCTGGATGCGGCTGTCAACGGCATGAGCTGGACCAAGGGGGCCAGGAAGCTGATTATCCTGGTGGGCGACGAGGGGCCCAAGGCCGACATGGAGGATCGCTGTCGGGCCCTGGCCAGGCTGGCCAAGAGCCGGGGCATCGCCGTCAGCGCCATCACCTGCTCGGACACCGCCTGGCGCTACTGGCAGCTGGCCCACAGCGACGAGTGGCAGGTTCGCAAGCGCGAGCTCGGCGAGGAGCGCGCCAAGGCCGAGTTCCAGCTCGACATCTTCCGGGACGTCGCCCGGGAGGGCGGCGGCCTGGCCGTGCCCTCCAAGGACACCCGGGAACTGCTCAAGTGGCTGCTGGTCATCGCCTCGGGCGCTCAGGACATGAGCCGGGAGGACATGAAGAAGTTCATGGACTGGGAGCCGTCCGCCGGTGCCCAACCGCCCGGCCGCGCGCCGATGATGGCCTGGCTGCGCCACTCCGGCGATTGGGCCGTGCCCCGGAACTTCGAGGCGCTGCGCTCTGCGCTGGGCCAGAAGGTGCGCCTCGACTTCGACTCCGGCGTCGAGGCCGTGTCCGCCACGGACCGGGACCTGGCCGGACGCCCGCTGCTCTACCTGTCGGGGCACGGCGAGATCGGGCTGGACGCCGGCGGCAAGGAGGCTCTCAAGCGCCACCTGTCCGGCGGCGGGTTCCTGTGGGCCGACGCCTGCTGCGGCCGCCCGGAGTTCGACGCATCGTTCCGGAAGCTCATGGCCGAGCTCTTCCCGGATGCGCGGCTGGCGCCGCTGGGCCCGGAGCACGCCGTCTTCCGCTCCGGCTACGCCATCGAGAAGCCGCGCTTCGCGGATCGGCCGCGCGCCGCCGGAACCGGTTTCACCCCCGGCCCGCCGCGACTGGAGGGCCTGACGCTCGGCGGCAGGCTGGCGGTGGTCTACTCTCCGGACTCGCTGGGGTGCGGTTGGGCCGAGTATCCGCTCGGCCGGCCGTGCCGGATGGCCGACGAGGACGCCCTGAAACTGTCCATCAACATTCTGCTTTACGCGCTGATCGGCGCCAGATAGCGGCGGGGCGTCAGCGCGCCGGGGCCGGCTTGACGGTCTCGGGACCGCCCCAGGCCGCCTCGGCGAAGGTTTCGATGTCCAGGGTCCGCGCCCCGCGCAGATTGAAGGCCAGCCCGATGAACTCGCCGCGGCGGACCTCCCTGGCCTCGGGAGGCGCGGCCGGCGCCGCCGCCGGGGCTCCGGGGACCGCGGGCCCGCCGGCCGGAGCCGGCGGAGGCGGAAGAGCCTCCAGCCAGGTCCGGGCCGCGCCCGCGGGGCGCTCTCCGGTCCAGCCGATCAGGTTGTAGCCGCGCTCCGCGAGGAAGGCCGCGCTGCGGGTCATCCGGTCGCGCCCGTCCTCGTCGGCGGCCGGCAGGTTGACGAGCAGCAGCAGCCTGCGGCGCAGCGCCGGATCGAGCAGGTCGGCGGCCGCCGTCGGGGGGTCCTCGGGCATGGTCAGGCCGCCGCAGGGGTTGAGCAGGTCGGCCCACAGCAGCGGGGACGCGCCGGCCGCGCCCTTGTCGACCTCCGCGCACAGCTCCGCGATGCGGTCGGCCAGCATCCGCCCGTTCTTGAAGCGGGTCGAGGCGGTGCGCCGGTCGGTGCGCATCCGTGGCACGAAGGCTCCTCCCAGACCCACGCCGGAGACCCGCGCGGAGCGGCCCAGCTCGCCGAGCGCGCCGCGGAAGGCGGCCAGGGCCTCCTCCGAGCGCGGGCAGGCCACCGGCTCGGAGCCGGCTGGCGGCAGGACGTTGTAGCTGACCGTCACCCGGCCGCCGTCGGCCAGGTCGGCGCCAGGGATGCGGCGGAGCAGGCTGCGCGGGGCCTCCTCGCCGGACGCTCCCCAGCGCGGGGCCGCGGTCTCCAGGCGGTAATCGCGGGCTTCGGTCAGGATCCTGCCGTCCGGCGCGGCCACCTCCACCGGAGAGCCGGAGGCCAGGAGCACGTTGCGCCCGGAAAGGTAACTGCGCTCGGTGCCGCGCAGGAAGTGGCTCTCGCCCTGGACCCAGAGGCACTCGGCCGACTGCGGCGAGCGCGCGAGCAGTTCGGGAGCCGCGCCGACCGCGTCCAGGAACCCGACCAGGCCGCCAGGGGCCGCCCCGCGCGCGAACTCCGCCAGCTCGCGGAGGTCGTTCCTGCCGCGGGCCTCGGGCAGCCGCCACAGGCCTGGTCCGGTGACCAGCAGGTGGCTCAGGCGCCAGGAGCCGAGCGAGCCCAGCAGCTCCCGGTCCGTGGCGGACAGCCGCCCGTCGAACTCAAGCGCCGCAGCCCTGAACGGATGGGCCGGCCAGTCTTCGATGCGGCAGGCGAATATCTCCGGCTCCGGGCTGTCGGTGGTGAGCCATCCCAGGGTCGAGGCCGCGGCCACGAAGCCGGCCGGGGAGCGCGAGGCCACCACCACCTCTTTGGCCGAGACCGCCAGGGAGTAGGCCCCCGGGCGGTCCGGCACGCTCACGGCGCGTTCGGCCAGCCACTTGGCCTCGGATTCGCCGGAAGGGTCGAGCAGGAAGACCGTGCCGGGTTCGAATCCCTTGGCGACCATGGCCGCGAAGGCCGACGGTTGGTGTTCCAGGGGTTTGGAACTCCGCCAGAAGCGCCAGGAGCTCTGGGGCCGGGACAGGCTCTGGCTGAGGATGGCGGTGAAGGCCGCCGCAGTGTCGGCGTCGTTGCGGCCGCCGCCGGTGACCAGGGGCCTCCGGCTCCTGGGACGGAAGTTGTCGTCGGCGTCTCCGGGCGCCAGGCGCCGGGGGCCCGGGACGACGCGCGGTCCGGACAGCTTCAGACTGTCGATCTCCACCGCGGCCGGCCCCTCCAGGCGCAGGGTGAATCGCAGCCGGCGGGCCCCGCGCAGGGCGAAGCCGACCCGCAGCGGCCGCCAGTCCGGCCCCAGCGCCCCGGCCTCCGGGGCGGCCGCGGCCAGCAGGGTCTCGGTGCCGGCCTCGTCCAGGGCCGCCACTTCCACCCGCAGGGCGGGGCGGTCGCCGGTCTCGCCGCGGGCCAGCAGCTCCAGCGTGTAGTTCTTGCCGGGGACCGCCGGGCAGTCCAGCCTGGCCAGGCGCTGGGCTCCGCGGGGGGCGGAGAGCCGGCCGCAGAGCCCGCTCCCGCCCGAGAGCGTCGAGCTGCGGAGCCTGGCGGCGGTCAGGAGCGCCCCGGTCGAGTCGCCCCCGGCCTCGAGAACGGACAGGGACAGCGCCCCCGAGGTGACCTCGGCGCGGACCCGGACGTGCAGCTGGTAGCGCCGGCCGGGTTCCAGCATCAGGACCTGGCGCGCCGCGGCCCGGCCGGTCCTGGGAAGTTCCATGCGCAGGCCTGCCCGGCCCTCCGGGGCCGAGGGGGCCTCGGTGCGCACGGCCGGGCCGGAGAGGTCCCAGGCGGCGGCCAGCGTCGTCTTGGTTCCAGCCTCCTCGAAGCCCGGATTGGTCAGCATGCGGCGCTGAGGCACGGGGCCCCGCGCGGAGATCTCGAAGAGGTCCAGGTCGTCGAGCTCGGCCCGGCCGGAGCCGTCCAGGGTCAGTTCCACGGCCGCGCGCCCGGAGGCCGGGGCGGTGAAGTCGGCCGTGAGGCGCTCCCATTCGGAGCGCCCGGCCTCGCGCGGATCGGCCGGCACGAGCTCCCACCCGTCCCAGGGCCTGGCCGATTCGAAGTCGGCGTTGGGCGGCGGCTGGACGGCGGGCACCGCCGGTCCCGGGGAGGGCTCGGCGGGACGGGCGGCCGCGGCTCCGAGGAGCAGGGCGGCGAGCACGGCCGGCAGATGGCGCATGGGCGGGATTATCGTCGCGGCGATGGGCGCTTCAAGACAGAATACCGGGGCGGCCGCCGGCCGGGCCGGGCGGACGTTGCATCCGCGCCCCCCGCCGGCTATTCTTCCGCCATGACCCGCGACGAGAAGTTCATGCGCCTGGCCCTGGCCGAGGCGCGCCAGGCCCTCCGCGAGGGCGAGGTGCCCATCGGGGCCGTGGCGGTGCGCCGGGGCGAGGTCATCGCCCGCGGCCACAACCGCCGGAACGCGCTGCGGGACCTCACCGCCCACGCCGAGATGATGTGCCTGCGGGACCTGTCGCGCCGCGAGGGCCTGGCCAAGCGGCTGACGGACGTGACCATCTACTCGACCCTGGAGCCCTGCGCGATGTGCTCCGGCGCCATGATCCACCACCGCGTGGGCCGCTGCGTCTGGGGCGAGCGCGACACCCTGCTCGGGGCGGCCGGCAGCTCCCTGGACTTCCTGCGGCGCGGAGGGGTCCGGCAGCGCGCCGGCGTCCTGCGGGCCGAGTGCCGCGGGCTGCTCCTGGAGTTCTTCGAGAGACAGCTGGGCCGGCCAACGACCGCCTGGGAGGACATCCGGCTGCCGGCGAAGTAGGCGCCCACGGAGGAAGCCATGCCCAAGAAGCCGCGTTCCAAGACCGTCCCCGTCCCGGCCGAGGAGCCCCGCGACTGGCAGAACCCCCGGCTTCTGCACCGCAACCGCCAGCCGGCCAGGGCCACGCTGATCCCGTTCGCCGACGAGACTTCGGCCCTCTCCGGGGAGCGCGAGCGTTCGCCCTACCTCCGGCTGCTCAACGGCCGGTGGAGCTTCCTGCTGGCTCCCCGGCCGGAGCTGGCCCCGGCCGGCTTCGAGCAGCCCGGGTTCGAGGAGTCCGGCTGGGGCGACATCGCCGTGCCCGGCAACTGGCAGATGCAGGGGCACGACCGGCCGGTCTACACCAACATCAACTACCCGCATCCGCTGGATCCGCCCCACGTCCCGGACCTCAACCCGACCGGCTGCTACCGCGTGGAGTTCGAAGTCCCCGCGGCCTGGGCCGGGCGGCGGATCATGCTGGTCTTCCAGGGGGTGAATTCAGCCTTCCACGCCTGGGTCAACGGGGAGCCGGCCGGCTTCAGCAAGGGCAGCCACATGCCCGCGGAGTTCGACGTCACCGCGCTGGCCAGGCCCGGCCGCAACCTGCTGGCCGTGCGGGTCCTCAAGTGGTGCGACGGCAGCTACCTGGAGGACCAGGACTTCTGGCGGCTCTCGGGCATCTTCCGGGACGTGTACCTGCTGGCCCTGCCCGAGGTCCACGTCCGCGACGCGTTCGTGCGCACCCGCTTCGACCGGCACTTCCGCGACGCCGCGCTCGAGCTCGACCTGGAACTGCGCAACCTCGGCGCGCACTCCGCCGAGGGGCTGGGCGCCGACGTCCGGCTGGTCGACCCGGCCGGGCGGCTGCTCATCGAGGAGACCTTCGCCCGGCGCGTGCGGGTCCCCGCCGGCCGCGCCAAGACGCTCCGGTTCCACGCCGTCCTCCGCGCGCCGCGCAAGTGGTCGGCGGAGGACCCGGCCCTCCACACCCTGCTGGTGACCCTGCGCGGCCACTCGGGCGCAGTCCTGGAGGTCCACCGGCTGCGCATCGGGTTCCGCTCGGTGGCGATCCGCAAGGGCCTCTTCACGATCAACGGGGTTCCGGTGAAGCTCCAGGGCGTCAACCGGCACGACAGCGACCCGGAGACCGGTCACGCCGTCTCCCGCGAGGCCATGCTCCGCGACGTCCTGCAGATGAAGCGGCACAACATCAACGCGGTGCGCACCTCGCACTATCCCAACGACCCGTTCTGGTACGAGCTCTGCGACGAGTACGGCCTCTACGTGATCGACGAGGCCGACCTGGAGACCCACGGCTTCGGCTACGAGGCGCCGGACATCCCGGCGCGGGTGCCGCTCTGGCGGGACGCCTTCGTGGACCGCGCCGAGCGCCTGGTGGAGCGCGACAAGAACCACGCCTGCGTGGTCCTGTGGTCGCTGGGCAACGAGTCCGGCTACGGCCCGAACCACGCGGCCATGGCCAGGTGGATCAGGCGCCGGGACCCCTCCCGGCCGGTCCATTACGAGCGCGACCTGCAGGCCCGGAGCGCCGACGTGGTCAGCCGCATGTACACCGGCGTCCCCGAGTTGGTCCGCGAGGGGCGCCGGCGGCACCCCAAGCCGTTCTTCCTGTGCGAGTACGCCCACGCCATGGGCCAGGGGCCGGGCAGCCTCAAGGAGTACTGGGAGGCCATCCGCCGCTACCCGCGGCTGATGGGCGGCTGCGTCTGGGAGTGGGCCGACCACGGCATCCGCATGCACACCCCCTCCGGCGTGGAGTGGTACGCCTACGGCGGCGACTTCGGCGACGAGCCCAACGACGGCAACTTCTGCATCGACGGACTGTGCTTCCCGGACCGCCGGCCGCACACCGGGCTGCTCGAGCTCAAGCAGATCCTCGCGCCCGTGGCCGTCGAGGCCGTGGATGCCGCCGCCGGCCGCTTCCGGCTGAGGAACCGCCTGGCCTTCCGGAACCTCGACTGGTTGGAGGGCTTCTGGCGCCTGTCGGCCGACGGGCGGCCGGAGGCGGAGGGGCCTCTGCCCCGGCTGGACGTGCCGGCTGGCGGGTCCCTGACGGTGACCGTCCCGGGCGCCGAGCGGCTCTCCGGGGAGGTCCGGGCGGACTTCGTCTTCACCCTGCGCGCCGACGAGAGCTGGGCCCCCCGCGGCCACGAGGTGGCCGCCGTGCAGGTGGACATCCCTTCCCGGCGGGCGCCGGCCGCGCCGGCCCGCCGCGCCGTACCGGACCGGGCGCCGCGGCTGGCGATGGAGGAGCTCGACAGCGAGCTGATCGTCCGTGGCGACGGCTTCGCCCTGGCCTTCGACCGGCTCACCGGCGCGGTGCGCGACTGGCAGTGGCGCGGGCGTAGCCTGCTGGCCTCCGGCCCGCGGCTGCAGCTCTGGCGCGCGCCCACCGACAACGACCGCCACTTCGCCGTCCGGTGGCGCAAGGCCGGCTACGACCGGCTGGTCCCGCGGGTCGAGAGGGTGGAGGTCCGGACCGCCGGCGACTCCGCCGTCGGTGTCGAGGTGGAGAGCGTGCTGGCCGGCTACCAGCTGCCCCCGGGCTTCCGGGCGGTGACCGTCACCACGGTCTCGGCCGCCGGCGAGCTGACCGTGGCCGTGAGGCTCACTCCGATGGCCAGGGACCTGCCGCCCCTGCCGCGGGTCGGGCTGGAGCTGGTGCTGCCCGCCGGCTTCGACCAGATGAGCTGGTACGGCCGGGGGCCGCACGAGAGCTACGCGGACCGCAAGGAGAGCGCCCGGGTCGGCACCTACTCCGGGCCGGTCCAGGACCAGTACGTGCCCTACATCCGGCCGCAGGAGAACGGCGGCAAGGCCGACGTGCGCTGGGTGACCCTGACCGACTCCAACGGGGAGGGCCTGTTCGCCGCCGGGCGGGGGCTGCTCAACGTCAGCGCCCACCACTACACCGTCGAGGACTTCACCCGGAGCGCCCACGCCCACGAGCTGACCTGGCTGGCCCAGACCATCCTGCACCTGGATCACCTGCAGGCCGGACTGGGCAGCAACAGCTGCGGGCCGGGCCCGCTGCCCCAGTACCTGATCCAGCCGGCGAGGATGGAGTTCGCGTTGCGGCTGCGGCCGATCTCCCGCACGGACGATCCGGCCGGGCTGTGGCGCGCCGGCGAGTGACTCCCTCGGGACGGGGGCAGTTTCATAACCCCATGCGGACGCTCCCTGCCATCCGGGAGGCCGGCGCGGTGCGCTCGGCCCTGGTCCTGTCCCTGGCGCTGACGCTCCTGGCCGGATGCGGCCCGGAGCTGCCCCTCTCGACGCCGGAGTGGAGCGCGGACGGCTCCCGCATCGCCTTCGTGCACTACTCCTCCGAGGGGGCCGGGACGCTCTTCGTGGCCGAGCCGGGCGGCGACCGGCCGCCGCGGAGGATCTCCGAGGATGCCGAGCGCTGCGCCTTCTCCGGCGCCAAGCTCTACTTCCTGCGCCGGCCTCCCGAGGGCCGCAAGGCCGGCGCTCCCCGGTCCGGGCTGTGCTCGGCGGCCCTGGACGAGGAGGGCGAGCCCCGCGTCGACCTGGTCCTGGGTTCGGGCGATGTCCGGGCCTTCACCCGCCTGCAGGCCGGGCCCGGCGGGCTCCTCTACATCGAGTGCCGGGAGAAGGACGGCAAGCGCACGTTCTTCGAGTTCGACCCGGCTGCCGGCAAGCAGCGCCAGATCACGCCGGAAGGGGCGGAGTGGAGGGCCGCGAGGCTCTCCCCCCGCGGGACGGAGCTGGCCGCGCTGGTGCCCGGCAAGGACAAGGGGCTGGACCTGGTCGTCGCCCAGCTGGCCGGAGGCGAGCCGGCGGTGGTTGGCCGGCTGGAGTCGGCCCAGGCCGACGGCGCCGGCCTGGCCTGGAGTCCGGCCGGCGACCGGCTGGCGGTCTGGTACACCGAGGAGTCCGATGACGACGACCCCGCGCCGGCCGGCCTGGTGCTCTTCGAGCCGGCCCGGGGCGAGAAGGGCCGCCGCCGGCTGGAGCTGCCCCGCGCGGACTCGCCGGTGCTGGTGGCCGGCTTCTCTCCCGACGGGCGGAAGCTGTTCTTCACGGTGCTGGCCAGCGAGAAGACCGCCGAAGGCGAGCGCACGGCCACCGAGAGCCACGAGATCGACCTGCCGGCCGGCAAGCCCCGGCTCCTGGCGAGCGCTCCGGGCAAGCTGGTGGGGGCTCGCGGGTGGTCGGCCGACGGCCGGCGCCACGCCGAGTTCACTCCCACCGGCCTGGCTGTCTTCGAGGCCGGCCGGGCCGAGCCCGTCCGGCTCTGGCCCCTGGACTGCGCCGAATGCCTGATGGCCGCCCGCGCAGCCCTGGCCGGCGGGCGCCACGAGGCGGCCGCCGAACTGGTCACCACCTGGCTCGAGAATGCCGCCCCGGCCGACGACCGCGCTGCTCTGCTGCGCCTGAAGGCCGCGGCGCTGGAGGCCGGCGGCAAGGCCGGCGAGTCCGCCAACGCCTATCTGGAGAGCCTGCTGCGCTACCCGGTGTCGACCGGTCGGGAGACGGCCGCGCAGACCGCCAAGCGGCTGGCCGGCTACTCCGACGCGGCGCCCGACAACCGGTTGCTCTTCGCCGTGGCCGAGGCCTGGAAGGCCCGCGCCGACGGCAAGCCCGAAGCGGCCGCGGCTGGGCTGAAGGATGCCGCGGCGATCGCCAACGACCGGGCCTGGAGCGCCGGACTGAACTTCGCCGCCGCCGAGACGCTGCTGGATGCCGGCGGCGCCCTGGCCGCCGGCGGGCTCTTCCGCAAGGCCTCGGAAGTCGCCGATTTCCCGCAGAACGACTGGGCCGGAGCGCTGGCCGCCGCGGCCTACTCCCTGGCCGGGCGCGACGACCTGGCGGCCGAGGAGGTCGGGCGCTGCCGCGACCTCTTCCCCAAGAGCCTGCTCTCGGCTGATTTCGGGGCCATGGCCAAGACGGTGGCCGCGCCGGCCGGCAGGCTGCGGACCGCGGAGGAGGCCAAGTCCGCCGACGGCGCCGCCTCAGCCCGGCTGGAGGCCCGGCCGCTGACCGGCGTGCACCTGTCCTTCGCGCCATCCAAGACCCCGGCCGGAGAGACCGCCCGGGTGGCGGTGCTGCGCCACGAGCAGTGGCGGCTCCTGCTTTCGCCGGCGGCCGGCGGCGACCGGGTATTGCTCGACAAAGTCCCGGTGGCGCTGGCCAGGCTGACTTTCTCCCCGGACGGGCAGAAGCTGGCCTTCCTGGCCGGCGAGGGCGAACGCCGCAGCCTGTACGCCATCGACCTGGCCGGCCGGCCGCTGCTCGGCGATCTGAAGGCTCTCTCCGCCGGCGAGACCGACGCCAATACCCGCGCGGCCGGCTTCCGCTGGCCGGAGGGGGCCGCGCTGCCGGCGGCGGTAAAGGAGCCGTAACGGAAAACCGCAGATTGCAGAATGTCGAAGGCAGAATTTCGAAGGACGAGGGGCTGCGGCGCGCTTACTTCTGACTTCGGCGTTCGATATTCGACATTCTGCGGTTCGCCGTTGTCACCCCTGCTCCTCCGGTTCGTAGAAGGTCTTGTGGATGGCCACCCGCGCGTCGCGCAGCGCCAGGCGGACGGCGATCGCGGCCAGGGTCAGGCGGGTGACCAGGGTTCCGGCGCACAGCACCAGGACGTAGGTGATGTCCCAGTGGCTGTCTGCGATAGTCCTGCCCAGGACCATGGTCGCAAAGAAGGCCGTCATTGCGCCAAGGTACATGGATGTCGGGGTCAGCAGGAAGTTGACCAGGTAGGTCCTGATCAGCGCGGCGGCGGTGTTCGCGGACGTGGACGTGAAGCGCATGCCCACCGCGGCGTCGACCAGCAGCATGGCCGGCAGGTCGATCAGGCTGAAGGCGATGATCACCGCGGGGAGCAGGAGATCGGCAGGTCTCCAGTCGCTGGAGGGGGCCCAGGGCTGGTACGATGTCTCCCGGTTGTCCAGGGCGAGGAGCAGCGCCGTTCCGAGCAGGACCGGCATGACGACGAGGCCCACGACCAGCAGCCCCTTGAGCCGGCCGGCGAGCCTGGCCAGGCAGAAACGCCAGGAGTCCACCGGCGTGAGCAGGAACTGCTCGAGCTGGCCGCTGGCGCGTTCCGGGGCGATGCACAGGGCCGCTCCGGTGGAGGCCATGTAGGTGAGCGGCGCGCGGCCGAGGAGCGCGAGCCACAGGGTGAACATCACCGGGAAGTCGGGCCCTCCGCCGCCAAGGGCGACGGCGGCCAGCCAGTAGGCGACCAGGCCGGTCCAGACGAGGAGCACCGCGGTCGTGGCTATGTAGCGCGCCGGCGTCCAGTGCCGCCGCGCCTCGTAGCGGTAGAGCGGGTCGGCCAGGAGCGGCGGGCCCTCCGGCTCGACGCCCAGGACCCAGCGGCGGAGGGGGCGGATCATGCGGCCTCCCCCGGCTGGAAGCAGATGCGTTCGGTTCCTCGGCGCGACCGGGAGAGATCATCGGTTAGGATGACCAGCCCCATGCCCATCCGGAACAGGATCGCCCCGGCCACCCAGAGCCAGGACGGCTTGGTCCATCCGATCATGAGGCCCGCCAGCATGCCCATGATCATGCCGGAGGCGGCGGCAATGGCCAGCATGAGCGGGATGGTCAGGAAGCTCCGCAGCAGGGACTGGACCACCGCGGACGGGACGCCTTTCGCGGTGGTCGAGAACCGCAGCCCGTTGGCCCCATCGACCAGGAGCATCAGCCCCCAGTCGAGGTGCATGATGCCCAGAACGAGGCACAAGGTCAACCAGGTCCTCCATGTAGTGCCCAGCGCATTGCCCGGTCCGGCTTTGCTAGATAGGAGGAGGGCTCCAGGCCAAAGGACAATCAACGGCAAGCCGACAAGCACCCATACCCGCAGGGTTCCCTGGACTCTGGCGAAGTATCGCGCGCGGGCGAGTCGCCAGGGATCGAGTGGCGTGAGCATGAACTGCTCAAACTCCCCCGTGGAGCGCTCCGGGACGACGCTCAGCGCCCCGCCGAGCACGGCCGTGAACTCCAACGGGATGCGACAGATCAAGGCGAAGAGGGCGCTTGCGCTTGCGGCAAGGGCTGTGTCCAGGTCCCAATAGGGCCGCTTCAACGAGCCGATCACTACCAGCGCAGCCATGACACAGCCTGCGACGGCGGCGCCGGCGACTGCCGCGTACCGCCGCCAGGTCCAGTACCTCCGGACCTCCCACCGGTAGAGCGGGTCGGCCAGGAGCGGCGGCCCGTCGGGCTCGACGCCCAGGAGCCGGCGGCGGAGGAGGCGGATCATGATTCCGCCTCTATGCCGCAGAACAGCTTCTCGGCGGCGCGGCCGGTGCGGCGCATCCACAGCTTCAGGGCTATGTAGGTGCCGGCAAGGTGCAACAGCACCCCGGCGACTTCGAAGAGGGGGGCGTAGGCGTGTCGGGTGCCCGGATTGGGCCAGGTCATGGCAAGCGAGATGATGCTCAGGATGAGGGCGGGGGCGTAAAGAATGATGGGCAGCACCAGGAAGGACATGAGCAGGGACATGGCCACCGCTCCGGCGGTGCTCCTGGCCCGTGCCGAGTAGCAGGCACCCACGACCAGGTCCAGCACCAGAAGCAGTCCCAGGTCAAGCTGGGTGACCAGGGTATTGGCGATGGTCAGGCTGGCTCCGCGCTCCTCCATCAGCGCCGGGAGGCCGTAGACGGCCATGCCCAGGATCGTGACTCCCAGGATGGCGCAGGTGGCCAGCCAGAACAGCAGCAGCCCCCTGAGCCGTCCGGCGATGCGCGCGGCCACGAACCTGTTGGGGCTTACAGGCGTCAGGACGAACTGCTCGAGCTGGCCGGAGAGCCGCTCTGGGACGAACAGCAGCGAGCCAGCCAGGGATGCCGCGAAGCAGAGCGGATACCTGGCGGTGGAGGCGGCGTACAGCCCGAAGATCGTGACCAGGCCCGGTATGTCGGTGAAGTCGGCGGCCTGTCCCGGCGCGGCTTGAGTGGCGAGCCACACGCTCCAGGCAATGCACCCGCCGCCCAGTGCCGCGAAAGCCAAGAGCGCCAGGGCTATCCACAGGTACCGCCGCCACGTCCAGTACCGCCGCGCCTCCCAGCGGTAGATCGGGTCGCGGAAGACCGCGCGGAGGGCGGCGGAAGACAATGCAGAATTATGAATGCTGAATGATGAAACGGGCCGGGGAGACCGTCCGTCGTCCCTCATTCATAATTCATCCTTCATCATTCTGCATTGGCTGTCAGGCCAGTTCGCCCTTCGTCAGCCTCATGAACAGCTCTTCGAGGCTGGCCTTGTCCTCGGCCAGGCGTTCGATGGCCACGCCGGCCTTCACCAGCGTCGCCGATATCTCGGCGACCTTCTCCTCGCTGCCCTGGTATTCGACGAGCAGCGAGTTCCCGGCGAGTTGGACGTTCTTGACGAACTCCAGGGCGGCGAGCAGCCCGCGGGCCTTCTCCGGATCGGAGGCCACGTCGATGCGCACCGCCGGGTTCTCGCGGGCCGCCGCCAGGGCGGCGTCGAGCTCGCCGGCGTGGACCAGCCGGCCCTTCTCGAGGATGACCACGTGGTCGCAGACGTCCTGGAGCTCGCTGAGGATGTGCGAGGAGATCAGGATGGTCACCCCGCGGGACTGGAGCGTCTTGAGCACCTCGCGGAGCTCCACCCGGGCCCGGGGGTCGAGGTTGGCGGCCGGCTCGTCCAGGATCAGCACCGAAGGGGAGTGCACCAGGGTCCTGGCCAGGAAGAAGCGCTGGCGCATGCCCAGCGACAGCTGGTCGGCGGCCTTGGAGGCCAGGTCCTTGAGGCCGGTGAGTTCGAGCAGCCCGTCGATCAGCAGCCCCTGGTCCTTCTCGGGCACGCCGTAGGCCGAGGCGAAGAGCTCCAGGTACTCGCGAACGGCCAGGTCGCGATAAAGGCCGTAGCGGTCGGGCATGTAGCCCATCTTGGCGCGGACCAGGCGCATCTGCCGCCAGCAGTCCAGGCCTTCGATGGCCGTCGAGCCGGAGGTCGGCCGGCTGAGCGTGGCCAGGATCCTCATGGTGGAGGTCTTGCCGGCCCCGTTGGGGCCGACCAGCGCGCAGATCTCGCCGCGGCCCACCGAGAAGGACAGGTTCGAGACCGCCTCCACGTCCTTGAACCGCTTGGTGAGGTTGCGGACCTCGATGGGCGGCCTGGCCGCCGCGGGAGTCGGGGCGGTCACTGTCGTGGGCACGGCCACGGGAATGGCCTGCGGGGCGGCCGGGAGCTGGTTATCGGCGTTCATCGGATACCTCCTAGCATTCCGGGTGGAAGGCGGAGGATGGAAGGCTGAAGGCCGGGCTAGAGGCCCGGGCCCACCACCCGCAAGCTTCCGCCTTCCGCCGCGTTTCCCTGCGTCACTGTCCGCTCTGCGGCTTGAGCCGTCCGGAGAGATGCTTCTCTTCCTCCTCCAGGCGCTTCTCGATCTCCTTCTGGATGCGGTCCTCCTCGGCGGCCTCCTCGGGGGTCGGCGGGGCGACGGGCTTCGGCGCGGGCTTGGCCGGAGCCGGGGCGCCCGGCTTGTCCGGGGCGCCGCCCGGCGCGGCGGCCTTGGCCTTGCCCTCGGCATCGGCCTCGCGCGGCAGGTGGGCCACGGAGGTGATCCGATCGCTGCCCTCGATGGTCATGACCCGCACGCCCTGGGCGTTGCGGCCGGTGATGCGGATGTCCCTGACCGGCGAGCGCACCACCTGACCGCCGGCGGTGGTGACCATGATCTCGTCCTCCTCGGCGACAGCCATGCAGGCCACGACTGGGCCGTTGCGCTCGCTGGTGTTGATATTGATCACGCCCGACCCGCCGCGGCGGATGAGGCGGTAGTCGTCGATGGGCGAGCGCTTGCCGTAGCCCTTCTCGCAGACGGTCAGGATCATCAGCCCGGGGGCGGCCAGGACCAGCGAGACCACCCGGTCCTTCTCGTCCAGCCGGGCGCCGCGCACCCCGGCGGCCCCGCGGCCCATGGCCCGGACGTCCTCCTCCTTGAAGCGCACCGCCTGCCCGTCGCGGGTGGCCAGCAGCAGTTCGTCCTTGCCGCCGGTCAGTTCGACGCCCACCAGGGTGTCGCCTTCGGCCAGGTCGATGGCGATGATCCCGCCCTTGCGGGGGTTGGAGAAGGCGGCCAGTTCGACCTTCTTGACCGTCCCGCAGGACGTGGCCATGAACAGGTACTTGCCGTCCTCGAAGGTCCGGATCGGGACGACGCTGTTGACCTTCTCGCCCTGGGCGAGCTGCAGGAGGTTGGCCAGCGACCGGCCGCGGGCGGCGCGGCCGAGCTGGGGCAGGTCGTAGACCTTGACCCAGTGGCAGCGGCCGCGGTCGGTGAAGAACAGCAGGAAGTCGTGGGTCGAGGCGCTGAACAGGCGCTCGGTGAAGTCGCCCTCCTTGAGGTCCTGGCCGATCACGCCCTTGCCGCCGCGGCGCTGCGAGCGGTAGGAGTCGAGCGGCTCGCGCTTGACGTAGCCGGCGTGGCTGACCGTGACCGCCACCATCTCCTCGGCGACCAGGTCCTCGATCTCGAACTCGCCGACGTCGCTGATGATCTCGGTGCGGCGGTCGTCGCCGTACTTCTCGCGGAGCTCGAAGAGGTCCTCGCGGAAGATGTCGAGCACCAGGCCCCGGTCGGAGAGGATGGCCTTGTACTCGCGGATCTCGTCGCGGACCGCCTCGTACTCCTGCCGGACCTCCTCGCGGGAGAGACCGGTCAGGCGGGAGAGCTTCATTTCCAGGATGGCGTCGGCCTGCTTGTCGGAGAAGCGGAAGCGGGCCTTGAGCGCCGTCCGGGCCGCGGCGGTGTCCGCGGCCGCCCGGATGATGCTGATGATCTCATCGATGGCGTCGAGGGCGATGATCAGGCCCTCGAGGATGTGCAGCCGCGCCTCGGCCTTGGCCAGCAGCCACCGGGTGCGGCGCTCGATGACCTCCACGCGGTGATCGCGGAAGACCTCGAGCATCTCCTTGAGGTTCAGGGTCCGGGGCTGCCCGCCGACCAGCGCCAGGTTGCAGATGGCGAAGGTCTCCTGCAGCGGCGTGTTCTTGAAGAGCTGGTTGATGACCACCGCGCTCTCCTCGCCGCGCTTGAGCTGGATGACCAGGCGCATGCCCTCGCGGTCGGACTCGTCGTTGACGTCGGCCACGCCCTGGATGCGGTCGCCCTTGACGCACTCGACGATCTTCTCGATCAGCCGCTCCTTGATCACCTGGTAGGGGATCTCGGTGACGACGATCTGCTCCTTGTCGCCGCGCAGGTTCTCGACGTGCAGCTTGGCGCGGACCGTGATGTGTCCGCGTCCGGTGAGGTAGGCCTTGCGGATGCCGCTTCGCCCGCAGATCAGCCCGCCGGTCGGGAAGTCCGGGCCGGGCACGTGGCGCATCAGCTCCTCGACGGAGATGTCCGGCTTCTCGACCAGGGCGACCAGCGCGTCGCAGACCTCCCGGACGTTGTGCGGCGGCAGGTTGGTGGCCATGCCCACGGCGATGCCGGAGCCGCCGTTGCAGATCAGGTTGGGGAACTTGCCCGGGAGGACCACCGGTTCCTCGCGGGTCTCGTCGTAGTTGGGGGCGTAGTCGACGGCGTCCTTGTCCAGGTCCTCCATCATGTCCATGGCGACCTGGGAGAGGCGCGCCTCGGTGTAGCGCATGGCCGCCGGCGGGTCGCCGTCGATGGAGCCGAAGTTGCCCTGGCCCTCGATCAGCGGGTAGCGCATGTTGAAGGGCTGGGCCATGCGCACTAGGGTGGGGTAGACCACAGCCTCGCCGTGCGGGTGGTAGTTGCCCGAGGTGTCGCCGCAGATCTTGGCGCACTTGCGGAAGTGGGCCCGCGGCGAGAGATTGAGGTCGCGCATGGCCACCAGCACGCGGCGCTGGCTGGGTTTCATGCCGTCGCGCGCGTCCGGCAGCGCCCGCGAGACGATCACGCTCATCGCGTAGGTCAGGTAGCTCTGCTTGAGCTCGTCCTCGATGAGCAGGTCCCTGACGCCGCCGGCGGCGGTGGCCACGGCCACCGCACCGGGCGCCGCCGGGGGCGTCTGGGCTGGGCCGCCCTCGGGGGCGGGCGCCGGCTTGGGATCGGGGGACTCAGGCATGGGCGGTTTCCTTCATCAACGGCAGACCAGGCTGAAGAGCGCCGCGACCTCCCAGGTCAGCTGCAGGTAGGCCCGGGAGGCGGCGACGGTCAGGTTGAAGGCTTCCGGCGCCGAGGGCGGGTCGAACTGGCCGTCGGCGGCGGGGCGGTACCGGCGTTCGTCCGGAGCAGTCTGGGCTGCGGGCCCCGACCGGGGCGGCCGTGGGGACTCGCTGACGACCACGAGGTCCCGGGCCTCCGGCTGCCTCCCGCACCCTGATGCAGCCGCGGCGCAGAGCACGGCGGCGGCCAGGAGGGCCAGGCGGCGAAGGGACGGGACGGGGCGGTCCATGGGCGCTCACTTCCCCTTTGCCGGTACGGGCGCGGGTGCTGGGGCGGGGGAGGGCGTACCTGCCCCGGCAGGTGACGCGGGTGCTGCCGGCGCGCCCGGCGCAGGAGCCGGCCCCGGCCCGGGTCCAGGTGTTGGAGCCGGTGTCGCCGCCGGAACGGCCTTCTCCAGCGCCTCGAGCCTGGCGCGGAGCCTGGCGAGTTCCTTGCGGAGAGCCTCGACCTCGGTCAGCAGCTTCTCATTCTCGGCTCCGAGCTCCACGATCGCCCGGGCCTGGTTGGCCAATCGTTCCTTCAGGGGCTCGGCGGAGGCCACGGTGGGCGGCGCCGCCGGAGCGGTCCGGCCGGACGAGCAGCCCGCCAGGATGGCCGCGCCCAGCGCGGCAGCCAGGCTAATCAGCCGTTTCCAGCTCACCGATGTCCTCCAGGCAGCAGGTGGGCAGATCGTGACGCCAGGGCATCTCCGCGTCCGAGCGTCCGCCCTCCCTCGAGAAGCGCCGCTGCCACTTGTTCTTGAAACGCAGACCGTTCTTGACAGTCAGGTACTTGTAGTTGAGCTTGTCGGTCCGGCCGGTGGTGACGTTCTCGAAGTGGTACATCTCCACTTCCGGCAGGCAGAAGACCTTGTAGCCGGCCTCGCGCAGCCGGTAGCAGTAGTCGATGTCCTCGAACTGCACCGGGCTGTAGCCCTCGTCGAGGGGGCCGGCCACCTTGGCGGCCGTGGCCGGCATCATCCAGCAGGCGGAGATCAGCGCCTGGCATTCGCGCAGCCGGCTGAACTCGGGCGACTCGCGCGGCTCTCCGCGCCCCAGGAAGCTGACCTTGCCGGTGGGCGACACCTCGCACCCGGCGCACTGGATGAGGTGCGGAGGGAACGGATAGATCATCTTGGGTGCGACGGCGCCGGCGTCCGGGCGGGAGCGGAGGAATTCCACGAGCCTGGCCATCCAGGATCTGGTCCGCGGCACGACGTCGTTGTCCAGGAAGACCAGGAAGTCGCCGCTGACCTTGGACATGGCTTGGTTTCGCCCGGACACCGCGCCAACGTTGCGCTCGAAGTCGAGACGCTGGACGGATATGCCGGCGTCGGTCAGCAGCGCGGCGTACTCGTCGAAGAGCTTGCCTGTCGCGTCGGTCGAACCGTTGTTCACGGCCACGACTTCAAAGGGGCGGTAGGGCGTGGCCAACAGCCCGCGCAGGCAGCGCTCGGTGTAGGCGGCCTTGTTGTGGGCCAGCAGGATGACGGACACCGGCGGACAGGAGCCGCCCGGGCCCGCCGGTTCCGCGCTTGGCTGCGCCTTGTTTTCCTGGCCCAACTGGGTCTTCCCCGATGGTCGCAAACGTCCGGAAAAGGCTGCGATAGGCAGCCTTTGTTCGTGGTGAATTATAGGCGGAAACGCCCCCATTATCAAAGCATTTATTGCCGGTCTGAGGGCCTTTCCGACCTCAGCGCGAAGTACGAGGTCCGCAGTGCCGCCGAGGTGTGGATGCGCTCAATCAGGCCGTCCTTTTCCAGCCGCCGGAGGTAGCCGGTGGCGCTGTTCGGCGCGCAACCCAGGAATTCCACCACTTCGGCCCTGGTGAGCTCCTTCCTCTTGGCGAACAGGTCGCGCAGGGCGGTCAGTCGTTTGTGGAGCCGCGGTACCTGACCGGACGCCGCCCTTACGGCGCCCATCTCCGGAACCGGTTCAGCCGCCTGGGCCATCGGGGTGGCGGAGGGTGCCTGCGGCTGGCGCACGAAGAGCCCGGCGCCGAGCACCGGCTGACCGCCGGACAGGAGCACGATGCGCTCTATCTCGTTCTGCAGTTCGCGAACGTTGCCCGGCCAGGAGTGCCCGGCCAGAGCCTTGAGCAGGTCCTCGCCAACCGCCACCTGCCCGTAGTCGAAGGCCCGTCGCAGGAAGTGGCCGACCAGGAGCGGCAGGTCCTCGAGGCGCTCGCGCAGCGGAGGCAGCCGAAGGTGCAGGCGGGCCAGCCGGTAGTAGAGGTCCGCGCGGAAGCCACCGGCCTCGACCAGCGCCTCCAGCGGCTGGTTGCTGGCGGCGATGACCCTCGCCCGGACCTTGCGCGGCCGGCTCGAGCCCACCGGCCGGATCTCGCCGTCCTCCAGGACCCGCAGCAGCGCCCCCTGGAGCCGGGCGGACATGGAGGATATCTCGTCGAGGAAGAGGGTGCCATCGCCGGCGGCGCGGAACAGGCCCTCGCTGTCCTGGGTCGCCCCGGTGAACGCGCCCTTGACGTGTCCGAAGAGCTCGGATTCGATGAGCGTGTCGGAGATGGCCGCGCAGTTCACCGCGATGAAGGGATCGCCGGCGCGCGGCCCCCGGTCGTGCAGCAGCCGGGCGGCCAGTTCCTTGCCGGTGCCGGTCTCGCCGGTGATCAGCACGGTCTCGGCCAGCGGCGCGAAACGGGCGATCTGCTGCCGGACCTCGCGGATCGCGGAGCTCTCGCCAATCATGACCGCCTCCGCCGCGCCACTGTCCGACCGGCGCTCCGCCTGGCCTTCCGCCGCCGAAGCATCCGGCTCGGGCGGCAGCCCCTCAGCCAGAGTCCACAGCCGGGCTATCTGCAGCCCGGTGAGCGCCACGCAGTCCCGCAGGCTCTCGCGCAGGAAACACGGGTCCTTGCGATCCAGGATCCGCCGGAAGTGCCGTGCGGCGCGCGCCTCCTGCCCCTCGAGCATGCACACCTGCGCCCAGAGGGTGTCCAGGAACGGGTCCCGCTCTTCGGCATCCAGCATCTTGAGGAGCGTTCGCGCCGCACTTGCCCGACCGGCCATGAGTTCGGCCAGCGCCATCTGAGCGGCGTTGTCGTCCAGGAACATGGGCGACAGCCTGCCGGCCCGCAGCGCCCGATTGGTCCAGTCGAGCGCGCCGGCCGCGTCCCCGCGGTGCAGGCAGACGATCGCTCGCATGTACTCGCGGTGTCCAGCGGCCAGGTCGGGGCCGACATCATCTATGGCCTTGCCGGCTTCCGCAAAGCGCCCCAGGTACAAGAGCGAGCGCACCCGATACTGCAGGCGGCGCCGGCGGACTATCTCCGAAGCCTGGGCGGGCATGGCATCGAGCTGGGCCAGGGCCTGAACGGCCTGTCCCTTCAGCATGAGGAGGCGGATGCTGCGCTCCCTGAAGACCCGGAGGAGTTCCTCGTTGGCCGGGGGACGCGCCGCCACTTCGGAGAGCGCCGCCTCCGCCTCCCCGAGCTCGGCCGCATTCATAGCCGTGTGGGCCAGCGCCAGGCGTAGGGAGTACCACACGTTGCAGTGGACAGGCAGCTGCATGGCGGCCGCGCGCCTGGTCAGTTCGTGGGCGTCCTTCTTCCGGCCCAGACGGTCCAGCAGGAACACCTCCGTCATGATCACCGCGGAACCGACCGGCGGCGGCGGGTTGGCCGGTGCCAGCGCCTTGAGCAGCCGCAAGCTCCGCTGGGCTTCGCTCAACTGGTCCGTGTTCGCAAAGAAGCGTACCGACGCCATCAGCAGCACGAGCATCAGGTCGGCGTCGTCAGGCGGCGCCAGGTGCGCCTCTTTCAGTTGCCTGGCGGCATCTTCGGCTTGGACCATATCCGTCTGGGCCCGCCAGGCGGCAAGGATCGCCGAACAGTGGGGGCGGCTCACTTCGGCAGGTGGCATGTTCGCGACAATGTCTGCCGCCGCCTCCTTGTCGCCGAGCAGGTAGGCCTCGACGAATGCGTTGATCGCGGCTGACTCGGACATGCCTAACCCCACCTTTCATGTTGCGCGCAACTGCGCGCATAAATATCATATATGAATCTATTCGATAGTCAAGCCGTGGTGTTTAAGGCGCTCATAATTGTGGCTTATGTGAAATGTCCAACAAGGCATGCTACTAGCTTAATCATCAGTGCGTTCTGAATGGAGGTGGGTCGTGGTGAGGCTGCCGCGGAGATTCCTGGAAGCGAGAGAACGCGTAGCTGAAGCTCCCGGCGATGTCATGGCCGACGCGGCCGAGGCCGTCGCCTACCGCGGCACTGCCGGGAAGATGTGGCGCTGGGTACTGCGGCCGTTCGCCGACCGGGTCCTCGCCAGAGTCCCCTTTGGCGGACGCGTCCTGGATCTGGGCACCGGTCCTGGCCTGATGCCCATACACTGGGCCAGGCAGCGCCCGGATATCGAGGTCGTCGGCGTGGACCTCTCACCGGCGATGCTGGAATTGGCCCGCATCGAGGCCGAGCGCGCCGGGGTCGCTCGCAGGGTGCGCTTCATCCAGGCCGACGCCAGCAGTACCGGCCTGCCCTCCGGATCCTTCGACGTCGTCGCCAGCCACTACATGCTCCACCACTTCACGCGTCCGGCCGAAGTGCTGGGGGAGATGCAGCGATTGGCCGGCCCGGACGGTGCCGTCCTGGCCCGTGATCTGGTCCGGCCCCGGCCGATCCTGGCCAGGCTGTCGCTGGCCTTCACCAGAGTGTGCCTGCGCAACAGCCGCGAGCAGAACCAGCAGTACGCCGACTCGCTGGCGGCCAGCCACACCGCCGGAGAACTGCGCGGCGCTTGCAGGGTGGCCGGGCTGGAGGAACTCGTAGTCCGGGGCGGCCCGATCCACGTCACGGTCGAGCGGCGGTTCGCTCGCGCAGCCGCTCGGAGGACTTTCACGCACGAGCGCGCCGGCCGGGTGCTCGCCGGGGCGACCCTGCTGGCCAGCGTTGCCCTGGCCCATCTGGTCAGCCCCTGGTTCCTGCTGGCCGCGGCGGGCACGGCGCTCAACCTCGTGCTCTCGGGGATCACCGATCGCTGCGCGGTGAAGAACCTACTCCTCCGCCTGGGGTTGCCCGGCGAGCGCGATCTGGGGCGCGCCGAGGCTATCAGCCGGATCTCCAAAGCAGGGCCGTCCGGATCGGCGAGGCCCGCGGCGCCCCGCGATGAGACAGCCAGGCGTCTGGCCGCCCGGCTGGGCGTAACCGTCAACTGACTCCGTGGATAGGGGAGGGCAGAGCATGCGCATTCGCAAGGCGACGACGCTGAAGGACCTCGAGGCCGTCTGGCAGTTGACCCACGACATGTTCGTAACGGAGAGCTACGCCGAGCCGCAGCCCGACGGGATGCTCCGCCACTACCCGCACCTGGACCTCCTCCCCGAGACCACTGTGCTCATGGCCGAGGATGACGACGGGACGCTTCTGGGCTCGGTGAGCTACACGGTCGACGGCCCCGCCGGGCTGCACGTCGACGACGATTTTCGGGACGTGGTCGACGCGGTCCGCGAGGACTGCCGCGCAGCGGGTCGCCGCCTGGGCGCGTCCTGGCGGATCGTCACGCGGCCGGGCTGCCGGGAGCACCTCCAGGTGGTCATGCAGCTGATCAGCGCGACGCTGGATGGCGGTCGGCAGGTGGCCGACACGGTGCTCTTCACCTTCAACCCCAAGCACGAGAGCTTCTACGGCCGGATGCTTGGCCTCCGGACCGTCTGCGAGCCGCGCGCCGGGCACTCGGTGCAGAGCGCCCCGGCCATCCTGATGCGTGGCGAGATGGCCGAAATGCTGGCGCGTTGGGAGCGAGTGATGGCCCGGCGCTCGAGCGCCCGGCTGCCGGCAGTCAAGGCCCCCGCAGCCGAACTTGCCACGGCCTGAGCTCCAGACTCAGGCGTAGCCCAGTTCCTCCAGCCTCGCGTCGTCGATGCCCAGGTGGTGGGCGATCTCGTGGAGCACGGTGATGCGGATTTCCCCGGCGAGCTGCTCCTCGGAGTCGCAGGCGGCCATGAGCGGCTCGGAGTAGAGCGTGATGGTCGGCGGCGGTCCGGGCAGGTCGTCGATGTGCCGGTCGACCAGGGCCACGCCTTCGTAGTAGCCGAACAGTTCCTCATCCTCGGGCATCCCGAGCTTCTCCATGACCTCGCGCGATGCCCGGCGCTCGACGGCCACGACGCAGCCCTCGACGTGTTCCTGGAACTCGTCGGGCAGCTCCCGGACGGCCTCCAGGGCGATCTCCTCGAAGCGTCTGCGGCTGATGCGCATGGGCATGGAGGTGTTATAGATCGCGGCCGGGGGCGATGCAAGGCGCGGCTGAAGGGATCGACGCGGGGGCAGGCCTTCGTCCCCCATCGTGCCTTGGAGTTGCCCCCCGGGCCGGCTCTGGTAGAATCGGCCCCAAAGGAGACTCCGCCCCGTGGCCCTGCCCGAGATCCGCAGCGTCTTCAGCATCTACGACGAACTGCCCCTGTCGGTGCGCCCGACCTACTTCTACAACGTCCGAGCGGCCATCTTCGGCGGCGTGTCCATGGGCATCGGCGGCATGCTCGGCAACATCGCCGCCAAGGTGCTGGGGGCCAGCGAGTGGGAACTGGCCCTCTACGCCAGCGTGGGCGGCGCCGGCATGCTCATGGCCTTCTTCTGGGGCGGGGTGGCGCAGCGCCGCCGGAAGATGCCCATGGTTTTCTGGCCGTCGGTGATTTCCGCCAGCATCTTCTTCCTGCTTGGCCTGGTGACGGAGTCCTGGCTGTTCTGTCTGCTGGCCGGGCTGATCGACCTCGTCGGCAACGTGGGCGCTCCGGCCCGCGCCGGCATCCTCAGTGCCAACTATCCGGCGCGGATCCGCGGGATGATCACCGGGTTCGTCAGTCGCTGGGCCATGCTCATCGCCGCCATCGTGGGGTTCGCCGGCAGCAAGCTGGTCGGGCATCCGGACTACAACTGGACCTACAAGGGCCTGCTGCCCCTGGGCGGGTTCTGCGCGCTGGTTGCCGCCTTCATATACGTGCGCATCAGGGTGCGCGGCGAGAACCGGCTGGAGGAAGCCGAGGCGGAGGACGAGGCCGAACCGGCCACGTTCCGCCCCTTCGCTGCCCTGCAGGTGCTTCGCTCCGACCGGCGCTTCCGCACCTACATGATCGACTTCTTCATATTCGGTCTGGCCAACCTGATGCTCAGCCCGGTGATCCCCATCGTGCTGCGCGACGACCTGGGAGCCGATCTCAACGCCATGCAGATAACCACCAGCATCATCCCGCAGGTGCTGGGCGTGCTGACCATCGGGCTGTGGGGGCGCGTGCTGGATCGCTCCAACCCGATAGTCATGCGCGGCTGGATGAACATGGTCTGGGCGCTCCTCCCGGTCTGCTACTTCCTGGCCTTCCTCGTGCCGAGGACCGATCTCTCGGTCAACCTGTACTTCTGGCGGTGGGCTGTGCCCATGCCGCTGCTCGTGGTCTGGGTGGGGTCCTTCTTCCAGGGCGTGGTGGCCTCCGGACAGGGGTTGGTCTGGACTCTGGGAGCCATGTACTTCGCCAGGAAGGAGGACGTGCCCCTATACCAGGGGGTGCACATCGGTCTGACCGGCGTGCGCTCCCTGGGCGGAGCCTTCCTGGGGCCGGTGATGGTGGCCTGGTTCGGCGGCGGGGCGGAGGGCCGGCAGCGGCTGTTCCTTTTCGTGACCCTGGCCATGGTGCTGTCCGGCCTGCTGATGTTCAAGCTGGCCGTGCGCATGCGCCGGGAGGCCGGCGGCCGGCTGCCCAGCATTGCCGAGAGGGAAGCGCAGGAGACGGATGCGGGGTAACTGGATGCTGAGTGCTGGAGGCGAGTGACAGGGCCGGCCGGAGCGGCGGTCTTGCCTCATCCATGACTCGGCATTCGGGATTCGGCATTGTCCGCCGCTTGCTGAGCGGTTCGCATGGCGTATCATAGGGGCGACGACTCAAGACACCGGAGGGATGAACCGTGGCCACCGTCTACCCCGGAACCTTCGATCCCTTCACCAACGGCCACCTTGACGTGGTCCGCCGGGCCCGGGCACTGTTCGGCCGGCTCACCGTGGCGGTGGCCCGCGGCGGGAAGAAACGGCCGGCCTTCGCCCTGGCCGAGCGCTGTCGGATGATCCGCCGGAGCCTGGACGCCGCCGGCGTCACCGGGGTGGGAGTCGAGGGGTTCGATGGAGCCCTGGTCGACTACCTGAAGGCGCGGCGTGCGCGGGTGGTGGTCCGCGGGCTCCGCAGCTTCTCGGACTTCGACTACGAGTTCCAGATGGCGCTCTTCAACCGCCGCCTGGAGCCGGACGTGGAGACGGTCTTCGTGCTGGCCAGCCCGGAGCTGGCGGCCATCAACTCTGGACTGGTCAGGGAGGTAGCCGCCATGGGCCGGGACGTTTCCGGGCTGGTGCCGGCCCCGGTGGCGGAGGTCCTGCTCAGGCGGCGCGGGAAGAGGGCATGACCGACTGCCTCACCCGACTGCGCCTGTCGTTCCTGATGGCCGTCCTGGCTTCCGCCCTGGTCTTTGCGGCCGTCGCGGGCACGACCGGCATGCCCCTGGACGGCGACCTCATGCGCGCGGTCGCCGCGCACGTCCAGGCCAAGGTCGACCACCCCGTCCGGGTGAGGGTCGCGCCCCTGGGCGCCGGGACCGCGCTGGAGGTCAACTACATCCCGGGCGCCGAACGCTTCCGGCCGGAGGCCGTCGATGCCCTGCACGCACTGATCATGGAGCAGGCGCTCATCCGCTATCCGGGGAGCGCCGACGCCGTCGCGGTCCATCCCCTTAGGCCCGAGGACTTCCTGGGCGAACGGCAGGAATCGGCACCGGCTTCCGCGGCGCGGGCCAGCGACCTGCGCCGCCGGTTGGGTGCCGCCGGGATCCTGGCCTACGGCGACTTCCACTGGCCGGTGGAGGTCCCCATGCGCCCCTGGAGGTATCTGCTCCTGCACCACTCCGCTGCGGACGTCGGCTCGGTGGAGATCATCGACCGCGGCCACCGTCAGCGTGACTGGGCCGGCATCGGCTACGACTTCGTGATCGGCAACGGGCACGGGGCGGCCGACGGGGAGATCCGCTCCACCTTCCGGTGGACCGGCCAGATGGACGGCGCCCACGCCGGGGTTGACTCCTACAACCGCGAGTCCATCGGCATCTGCCTGGTGGGTGACTTCAGCAATGCCGACGAGTTGGTTGCCGAGTACCGCAGGCTGCATCGCCAGGGGGTGCCTCCGCCTCCGGCGCATCCCTCGGCCGAGCAGATGGAGAGCCTGCGTTTCCTGGCACTCTACCTGCTGCTGAAGCTCGATCTGCCCGCGGAGGCCATCATTGCCCACCGGGACATCCGGCAGAAGGCCTGTCCCGGCGAGAACCTTCCCATGCCCAAGTTCGTCGAAGGTATCCGCGCCGACCTCAAGAGGCTCAGGACCGGTACATGAGAGTCGCCAGTCTGCTCCGCCGCCGCCGGAAACCCGCGGCCCTGCTCTTCGCAGATGCGGCCGAGGCGGTGCGCTGGGCGGGGCTCCTGCCGCCGCCGGCCGCCGGGCGCGCCTGGTTGGGATACTTCGCCGAGACCGGCTCGACCCAGGATGAGGCCTTTCGGGCCGCCGCCCGGGGGGCGGTGAGCGGGTCGGCGTTCGTTGCCGAGCATCAGAGCGCCGGGCGCGGCCGGCGCGCCTCGGAGTGGACGGCTTCTCCCGGCAGCTCCCTGCTGCTGTCGGTGCTGATCCGGCCCGCTCCCGAGCCGGCGCGCTGCGGGTGCCTGGCCCTGGCTGCCGCTGCCGCCGCCGCCGAAGCCGTCGAGCGGGCCGCTCCTGGCGCGGAGATCCGCATCAAGTGGCCCAATGATCTCTTCCTGGACGGACGCAAGCTGGGCGGCCTGCTGGTGGAGGTCCGCCGGGGAGTGGCCGTGCTCGGCCTGGGCCTGAATGTCAACCAGGCGTCCGGGGACTTCTCCCCGGAACTGCGCGGGCGGGCGGTCAGCCTGACCTCGGCGGGCGTGACCGTTGACCGGCGCCGGCTGCTTGCGGAAGTGCTCTGCTCGCTTGGGGCCATGCTGCGTCCTGGACGGCCGGTGCCCGTCGGCTGGGAGCGTCTGCGGGCCTCCGCCGAACGGCGGCTGGCCTGGCGCGGCCAGCCCGTTCGCGTCACGGGTTGCCCCGGCGGGGCGCTGGCCGGTCGGCTGGCCGGGCTGGCCGAGAACGGCGGCCTGGTTGTCGAGACCGCCCCGGGCGCGCGGGCGGTCGTCTCCGCCGGCCGGCTGGAGCAGGCCTGACCGATGCTGCGCGCCCCCGCCGTCTCCGCGGTCGCCGTCCTGCTCTGGGCCGGCCTGTCCGGATGCATGGGATACCTGCGGCCGTTCGTCGTGGCGGAGAACGGCCGCGCGGCGGTGGTCCTGAGCACCGTCGGCGCCGAACAGGAGGAGGACCAGCGCACGCTGGTCTTCGTGCGCGGCTCCGGCGGCGATGGGGACTGGAGGCGGCTGGTGGACCGTCAGGGCGCGGCCCGGGCCGCCGCCGCGTGGCGCGGAGAGCTGTGGCTCTTCTTCCCCTCGGGCTGCGCCGCGCTGCCGTTCGATGAGGAGCGGCCCAAGGCTCGGCTGGTGCCCTTCGAGCCGTCCTGGCCGGTGCAGGCCGCCGTCACCCACCAGGGGGCGCTCTGGGCGCTGGGTTCCGTCTGCACCGGCGAGATGGATGTGCAGCTCTGCGCGGCCCGCCGGGGGCCGGCGAGCGACGCCTGGGAGGAACTGCCGCCGGGGCCGCCCCTGGGCGTTGCGGTGTCGCAGATGAGCGCGGCCGGTTCCGGCCGGCGACTGTGGGTGCTCTGGCGCAAGCGCGG
>Ga0302248_1000320_pt1 | contig 48790 bp, 60 predicted proteins | sample AAG_UR_Leu_MG_FD_193528 | JGI IMG/M metagenome (GOLD analysis project Ga0302248, IMG submission 193528) | Enriched activated sludge microbial communities from anaerobic digester in WTTP, New Holstein, Wisconsin, United States - AAG_UR_Leu | ecosystem: Engineered > Bioreactor > Anaerobic >...
CCAGAAACCCGCAGGAGTGTGCGAGACAAATTCAAATTCAACTTGATAAGATTAATAATAAGATAGCTTTATATCAGAAGAGATTGCAAGACGTAATTGGAGAACAAGCTCTTCTAGATGAAGCAGCTGCTTCTACTGCAGCAAAAGTTGCAAAAGGTGGAATGAAACTAGCTGGCGGGTTGGCTGGTTTCGCAAGATTGATGATAATTGGAATGATTGTTGATAAGGCTTTATTTGCTGCTTGGAGGTCTGCAGCTGCACTATTTAGTTCTTCTGTTAGAAAATGTGGTATATATAGAGAGGGACCAGATAGAGAAATTTGTATATCAAAAATAAAAATTAATGCATTAAAACAAAAACAATCCGTTTTACAAAGAATAAATGCAAGTTGTCCAAAACAGAAGAATCCAGAAGCTTGCAAAGAGAAAGTAGGAAAAGAACTTGAGAAAGTTCAAAGAGATATTCAATGGCATATAGACAATATTGCTGGTCAAAACAAGCTAAAATCTGATGAAGCAAAGTAAATAAAAATGAGAAACAAACTCAAATATGTGTTTCTTAAATTTTATAGAACAAAATTTAAATGTAACGAACTAACCATAGAAAAAGAATATAGGAGGAAATATTAACATGGCTAATTATTTACTTGAGATGCAACTATTGAGTGAACTTCCAACTGTCCATGAAATTGAGTATTTTGATACTTACTTAATGGAAGTTGACTACCTTACGGAGGATGAGGGTGTTGAGTTAATTCTAGTTCTAGAAAAAGCAACTAAGAAAGTTGCTAGATCTCTCGAAGCAAAGAGAGCTGCCAGAGTTGCAAAAGTTGAGTCTTGGTTCCAGACTGCTGTAAAAAAGATTCAGAATTGGTATAATCTTGCTAAAAAGAAAATAGTAGCTGCCGGTAAGTGGACTGCGGAAAAGGCTGCTGCTCTAAAAGCGTATGCTGTTAAAAAGTATAGAGCAGTAAAAAGACTATATACAAAAAAGATGGAAGCTATTAACGCTTGGTATAAGAGGACTAAACTAGCAGTTAAAAAGAGATATAGGATGCAAAAAGCCAATGTTGCCAAAAGAATTGAAGCCGGAAAGAAATTCATTTCAAAAGTTGGGAAAGGTGCTGTAAAACACAAAGGTAAGATTGCTGCTGGAGTAGCTGGTGCAACTCTTGCTGGTGCAGTTGGTGCTGGTATGTATAAAAATTATCTGTCGGGTGCTGCAAGAGCATGTGCTGGTAAGACTGGTGCGGAAAAAGTTAAATGTATGCAGAAGTTTAAGAGAGAGGCAGCTGAGATTAGAGAATCATATCTTAAATCATTCCTTCCAACTTGTGAAGAACTTGGAAATCCACAAGCTTGTAAAAAGATGATTAAAGAACAACTTGCTCTCAAAATTGAATAAGCTAGTTATATTTTCTTCTGGACTTGAGAAATTTATCACCACTCAAGTCCAGAAGAAATTTTTTTGTAAAAATCTAGTAGAACGGGAGTATAACATTGCCTCCTCTCAAAGATATCTACGATAAACTTAAAACTACAATAGTCGGAACGAGAACTAGTGATGTAGATACAAAGCTGGATAACGCAGTCAAGGATATTGTGTCGTTTAGAACTAACGTCGGAAGAAACGGATACATAGATTTAATTAGAAATCTTATTTCCAAATCTGGTGTCGGAGACTTAAGTCAGAATATGTTTCAGCAGGGAACAACTCCTGCTGCTATGGGTCAGGGTGGAAGATTACTAAGATATAAAACATATGAGTCTATAGTTGCAAATATCAACTATTGTTTTAGAGCACTAAATGTTATTATTGATAATGTTTTATCTCCAGATGATATTACAAAAATATCACTAGATATTAAACCAAAGAATTTTTTAGAGGATGAAAATGAAACAAATCCCCAAGTAAAGCAAATAAGAGAAATAATTACAAGAATAAAATTAGAAGAAAAATTGGAAACTGTCGTAAAGGGTGCATTAGAATTTGGAGACTTCTTTTGCGAAATAGCTGATTCAAAAACAGCTTTAACAAGTAAAGCATATCTAACAGAGTATGTTCAAACATATAATAAGAAAAATAGAAATTTAGAAATACTTGAAGCTATTTCTGAAGATAAGAAAAATTTAAAGATTGTAATGGATTATAGTCCACTAGCTGAAGACACCAAACCAAAAGAGAAAAGTATTGAAAACTTAGATCTTCACTTATTATTCTATGAACCAAAAAGAGTTGTAAAACTTCAGAGTGACCTATATCCTGTTTGTTTTGGTTACTTAGTATTTCCATTAACTACTGTTGCACCACAACTGATGCTTCAAAATCAACTAGTAAATAATGCATGTACTCAGATTTTGAAGAGTCTTCAAAAGAAACTTCCTGAAATGCCAAGTGATCAGATCAACCAGAGAGATTTAAAAGATATTATATCTACTATGGTGAAGGAAACAGATTTTGCTAGAGCAATGAATATTAGGTATGTACCACCAGATAAAATGCAACATTTTCAGGTTCCATCCACAAAGTATTATCCATATGGTGAGTCAATATTTGATCCTTGTCAATTTACAGCCAAAGTTTTAATTGCTCTAGAAACTGCACTAACAATTCACAGATTAAATAGATCAACAGAAAAAAGAAAAATTGCAATTGAAATTGGTCTTTCAAGAGATGCAAGAAAAGCTATTGAATCTCTTAAAGAAGAGTTTAGAAAGAGAAAAGTTAATCTAGATTCATTTGGAACAGTAGATACTATTCCAAGTATGATTAACACATTTGAAGATGTTTATATTCCTCAAAAAGATGGAAAACCTTTTGTTGATATTTCTACATTCAATGAAGGTGGTGTTGATATTAGAGGAAAAACAGATGAACTGAAGTTCCTCAGAGACCAATTAGTTGCTAGTTTGGGTGTTCCTGCTAGTTTCTTAAATATTGAAGAAAATTTATCTAATAAATCAGCTCTTAGTGAAGAGAATATTCTATTCGCTAGGACAATTATTAGACATCAGAAATATCTAGGGCATCAAGTAAAAGAGTTAGTACAAAAGGTCTATAAATTAGTAGATCCAGATAAATATTTTGAAGTTCTTGATAATGTTTTAATTGGATTTGCTCCACCAAAATCACTTCAGTTTGAAAGAGAAAGCAAGTATATGAGTGATTTAGCAAATTTAGTTGAGACTCTAGAAAGAATTGGAATTCCAAGAGAATGGTCTAAAAAGAGATATCTTAGTAATATTGATTGGAACGAAGTTAAGAAATATGAAATTGATACAAAGATTGATCAGACTCTTAATACACAACCAGGAACTTCTATGGGTGATATGGGAGCAGGAGGATTTGCAGCAACAGGAATGGTTGGTGGTGCAATGCCTGGTGTTCCTGGTGGTGGAGGTATGATAGAACCAGGTGGTGGTGGAACTCCGGGAGGATTTTAAATGAAAAAGAAAAAAGAAACTCAAGATAAAATAGTTTCTATACTTGAACAATATGTAATTAAAGCATATGCAGATGATAAAACTATTGATGTTCCTTATGTTGTAGATGCCGATCCAAAAGAGTTTATAACTAACAAACCTCTTGGGGAAGATACAGAAATAGAAGAAGATTTTTTAATAGATGATCCTGAAGAATTTGGTTATGAAGAAGGTGAGTTAGATGGTAAAGTAGGAAATGAAAAAGAACCAGATTATGAAGAAGGAGAACTAGATGGAAATATTGAAGACGAAGATGAACCTGAAAACTATAAAGAAGTTGATGACGAAGATGACGAAGATGAAGATTTAGATGATGAATATGATGAAGAAGAAGAAGATGAAGACGAAGATGACGAAGATGAAGATTTAGATGATGAATATGATGAAGAAGAAGAAGAAGATGAAGACGAAGATGAAGATGATGAATATGATGAAGAAGAAGAAGATGAAGACGAAGATGACGAAGATGAAGATTTAGATGATGAATATGATGAAGAAGAAGAAGATGAAGACGAAGATGAAGATGATGAATATGATGAAGAAGAAGAAGATGAAGACGAAGATGAAGATGATGAATATGATGAAGATTTAAATGAATCTATCATAATTGAGCAAAAAAAGATAGATGATGAAGATGAAGAATTAGATTTAGATGCAGAAGAGAAAAATATTTCTAAAACTCCTGAAACTCCAGAAGATTTATCTAACATTACGGCAGAGGAACCAACAGGTAAGGGAGAAAAGACTCCAGGAGATTCAACTGTTGTACCTGGTGCTGAAGGAAGTCCGGAAAATCTTGCTGCTGGTGGAGATGATGTTGGAGGTACTCCCATGGCTTGGGGAATGGATCCATCAATGGCAGGAATGACTGATCCATCAATGGGTGCAAATATTCCTGGAATGGGTATGGATCGAGATGAGATGGGACTAAGTCACCCACCAACTGCTGAACAAATTGGAAGAATCTTTGAGTTGAAAAAAATTTACTCAAGATTACTATCTATTGAACAGTACTTGGCATTTTCGTCTGATGAATTTCTTCTAAACTTAAAACTTTATATTTCAAAAGCAATTGAGCTTTTTGAAACTTTAATTTTCAATCTAGATTCATTTAAAAATAGATTGGATGATATTATAGTTCTATATTACACATTTGTACAGTCTGTTTATGACCTTCTTGAAAAGTACTATAAAAAGAAGGATAAAGAAGATTCGGAGGACAAATAAAATGAATGCATCATCTGCATTTATTATGGAATCTGCTATATTTCAAGAAGCTAAACTTGTTTCTAATGATCCATCTAAAGCTAGATTTAGAATGATTATGCAAACTGCAGACGAAGTCAACCAAAATAAAAGAATGTACCCAAGATCAGTTCTCGATAAAGCAATGAATAACTGTAGAGAGAGAATGAAGAGAAGAGCAATGCTAGGAGAACTAGATCATCCTTTTCCAATTGGAAATGAAACATTTGATGGTGTCAGGCAAACTACTGTTTCTCTAAAAGAAGTATCTCACATGGTAGTTGATTATGAATGGAGAGGAAATAATCTAATTGGCGAACTAGAAACTACAAATACACCAAATGGAAAAGTTCTTCTTGGACTTTTGAGAGACAAATCTGGTGTCGGTCTTAGTATGAGAGGAATGGCAGAACTGGAAAGAGGATCACAATATAACTTGGTCAAAGATCCTCTTTTGATTATCACTTTTGATTCTGTTTCACTTCCTAGTCATAAATCAGCAGTTGTTGACTTTAATGAAATGAAATTTGAGTCTGTAAATGTTCTTACTGAAAGTTGTGGAATGGTATGTACCCCAGATGGAAAATGTTTCTTACCTGATTATTTTGATAAGTTAGTTGAAAGTAAAATGATTCAGTTCTATAAAAGGTGGGTATAAATATGAAAAAGTTCAAAATTGCATGTATGATAACAGAAAGTCAGTTTTTGACATCAGATGAAAAAGAACTACTCCTTTTAGAACTCATTAAAATTGATGACTTATCTCTTTTACATGAAGGAAAAACAGGAAAAATACTAGTAGGATCTGCTGTTTTACTTTCTATGCTAGCATTATATTCTAAGTATATAGATCATCAACAAATTTTAGATGCAGAATTTAGAAAGTGTAGAGAATCATGTCTAAATAAATATGCATCTAAAATACGAAAAGCTGAAGAAGATGAAAAGTTAGAAGAATATATATATTTCAAGCATCTATATGAAGAGTGTAGATTAGTATGTTCAAATCAGTGGTGGAAACGTAAAGATGAACTAAAGAAGAAAAAGAAAGAACTAAAAGAAAAAATTAAAGCTGAAAGAGCAAAACTAAGGCGTAAGAAATTTGGAGTCTAAAATTATGAGAATTTTGATAGAGTATCTTATTTACTTACAAGAACAACCAATTACTAAATATGTTCTTCTAACTGGGGCGGATAAAGTCCACCAAAGAGTTCTCAAAAGTTGTTCTAGTAGATGTAGTACTGTATCAAGAATTCTAAATACAAAATGCCAAATGAAATGTAAAGAATCAGCAGCTGAAGCTGCAATAGATTATCTAAATAGTAGAGCAAAAGCGTGTGAAGCATTGAATGATCCAGAATCTTGCAAAGAATATGTTGATAGGTTAATTTCTAGATATGAGGAAAATGCTAACAAACTAAGAGCAAAAATTTCATATTTAGAGACTTAGAAACAAACTTAATATAATTTTATTGTTTAGAAACAAACTTAAAACAAAAAAATCTTTTTAGAAACAAACTGGAAAGAGAATATGAGAATTATTGAGAATGATTCCATTTTTGATTTAGAACATAAAACAAAGAATGAGGAGTTCCTCTCCCTAGTTTTTTCAGAAATATTCTTTATATGTTCTGAGGATAAGGAACTTCAAGGCAACAAACGAGAAGAGTTATCAAGTGTGATTAAAGAATTAGAAACTAGAATTTCAAAACAAAATGAAATTCTATCTAAAGCAGAGGGTTTAAAAGATAACATAAAAAGTAAATCTTCTTCTTTGGATGATGAAAACATGATTCTAAGAGAAAAACTTTTAGAAATGTTAGGAAGTGAATAATGAAAATAAGTATAACTAATATTCCAGATGTAAATGTAGAAAATTTAGATTTAGCAAAAGTTGAGTTAGCAAATAAAGTAATTAGAAAGTTTTATCCGATTGTAGATAAAGTTTATAACGATAAACAATTAAAAATAAAAAAAATGAAAATAGTTATTCAAAAGAATAAAGTTAAGATAAATAGAGAAAAAAGCGAAGCAGAAAAACTTCTGTCTGAGTACAAGAGAAAAGAAAAGATTAAAACACTTTTAGAAAGAATTTCTAAACTTGTTTCTTCTGGACTTATTAATGAATCAAATGCGAAAAGAGAAATGGTATCAATATTGAAGAGTATAGATAATCTTTCTGATGAAAAACTAAATTTATATTTAAATGAAACATTAAAAATTTTAGACAAAAGATTCTCACAAAAGTTATCTTAATTAATTAATTCCCGGGAGGAAATTAAAGATGAAAGAAATCTTGACAGAAGTTTACAGAACCGTAAAGAAGACTTCGGGTATCGATCCCTCGAAGCCTGGTAATCTAAAGCAAATTCTGGTTGACGATGCAGCTTTTAAGACTTATGTAACTGGTCTTGCTGAGTCAATCGAGAATAAAAGAGATCGAGAGACTTTCGTAGCATTGGCCGAGAATACAAGAATTAACCTTCTTGAAAACTCGATGTTCCAGATCAATCCATATGAAAGTTTAACTCTTCCTATTCTTCGCGTATTCTATCCAAAGCTCGTAGCTAAGGAAGCAATTACAGTTTCTCCTATGGATAAGCCAGAATGTGTAAAGGCATTCATTAGAGCTACATTCTCACCTTCAAATAGCTCTACTCAGTATCCAGCTCCTGTTGTAAATACTGATATTTCTGGTGGTCCAAGTATTGGTACTCCAGTTACTGCTACCATGGGTGTTCCACAGACTGCCTATGATGTTCTTGCCGTAGCTGGTATTGACAAAACTCAGGCTCACCTTGAAAGAGATTTCGAGATTACTGGAGTTAGTGCTGATGGTACTGCTTGGACTGATGTTTCTATCGTTCCAGCAGTTGAGGGGCATTTTTCTTCTAGCGTAGCTATTGGTGCTAGCACTGATGTTATTTCTGGTATGGTTGATTATCTCAATGGTACTGTTGCTATTTCTAGCGCAACTGGTCTGGTAACTTATATTCGTTATCAGGTTACTTGTTCACTAGAAGAGAACAGAATCAATCCAAAAGTAACTCTGACTGTAGATAAGGTTAGACTCTATGCTAAAGACAGACAGATCTCAGCAAACTGGACCATTAACATGGAACAGGATATGAGAGCACTGTTTGATGTCTCTATGCAGGCTGAGCTTGTTAACCTACTTGGTCAGCAGATTGCTCTTGATATTGATCGTGAGATTGTTAACGCCCTTATTACTGGTAACCTCAGACTCAATGCTGTAACTCACCAGGGTTCATTCAATAGAACTCCTCCAGTTGGTTACACCTGGGGAACCAAATATTGGCATGAAAACATTATTCCTGTTCTTAATACCCTTTCTGCCCAGATCTATACAGACACCAATATGGAAGCTGGAAATACAATTCTGGCTAACCCACTTGATGTCGCAATTCTGGAAGATCTTCAGGGATTCAACTACACCGGTACTTCAAGTGCCGATGGAGACCTTGGATATCGCTCAGCTACAGTTTCTGGTGGAAAGTGGAGAGTTCTTACCAGCGCAGTTGTAACTCAGGGTACAATGCTCGTAGTTTATAAACCAGCAGAAGAACTTCGCTGTGTATATCTCTATTGTCCATACGTTCCAGCAGTATTGCATCCATTCCCACTGGGCTATACCCCAGCACTAACCATTCTGAGTCGTTATGCGACCTCATTGGTTAGATCTAATGGTATTTGTACGCTCAGTATTGGTGCATAATTACTTTTTTAAATTTTGACGAAAAAAAAGACCCAGGAGAGAAATCTTCTGGGTCTTTTTCCGTTGTTAATCTATACATTTATCATTCTAAATTTTAAGTTTCCACAATCCCATATTATATTATATCCTTCTTTTAATCTTAAAACAAACTCTGAAACATTTTTTGGTTCATCTTTTCTTTTTCTTAAATTAAATCTATGGATTCTATTGAAATCTTTAACATACCAATAATTTAATCTAATTTTATTATCTGTAATAAAACCAAGTTTATGATACATATTTCCATTAGACCACCTTAAGTCAGCATATGTAAAGATTTCTTTCCATTTATAATTTAGTTTAAAAAATGATAGTAATTTACTGGCAATACCAGGAATATGATATTTATAATCTGAACAAAATCTACTTAACTCAAAAATATCTTCTTCATTTTTTGATCCTTTTGATATATTACCACGACTAAAAGTCATTACTGATATTAACTCATTATTATAAAATGCTCCTAGTTTGATAATTGATGCATCTTTTCCTTGTATATGGAATTTTTCTAGGAACTCGTTTTTGGTGGAAGAATCTATTTCTTTAACAATACAATTTCTTGCATGAATTCTATCAGAACTTGACTTTTGTATAATCTGACATATTCTATTCAAAACTATATCTTTTTTAAAAATCCATTCATCTTCAAATATAGTAATTAATCTATAGCCTTTTTCTAAACATAATTCTCTTTTCATAGAATGATATTTTTTAGGATCTTTTAAATTTTTTCTTGTTTCTCCTAACATTCTTTCATTATGATACCACAAACCAGAGTATTCAATTGCTACTTTTTCATCATGAATAATTACATCTAGTTCCCATGGATAAATAAAATTTCTGTTATTAAAAGATACATTATTAAACTTAAATGATAAAATAAATTCTTGAATTTCTTTCTCTGGTTTACTACTATTATAATTTCTTTTTGTACAGTTTGGACAAATAGCACCCTGCTGTAATAAATTCCATATTCTTTCAAATTCTGTTCCACATTTTTTACACCTAAATCTATGTAAATAATGTGCATGATTATAATCTTCTAATAGTTCTAAATCTAGTTCGTTAAGATATTCTTTTAATTTTGGTATAAATTTTATTCTATGAAGCTCCTTTATTTTATCTTTAACTTCTTCTGACTGTGTTGGCCATTCAAAACCATATTTTTCTAAGTTAGTTTTTTTAACTTTTTCTTTTACTTCTTCTTTTCTCATTGGATTGATATTATTTTTTTGAATCTTTTTTTGAACTTCTGGATTTTCAAATGGTGTATTATATCCTGTTTTTTCAAAATATTTTTTCGATGAAATTTTATAGAATTCTTCAACGCTACCATACTTTTCATTGATTGTTTCTTTTCTTTTTCTTTCTATTTCATTTAAATATTCAGGATCATTTTCAATCTTTTCTTTTCTTATATTTTTCTTTTTATCTTGAATAGTACTAAGAGAAGAAACATTCTCAACACCATATTTTTCAACTAATACTTGTTTTCTTTTTTCCTGTTTCATCAAACTATCTGGAGTAACTAATCCTTTCTTTTTGCATTCATTACATCTGACTTGGTTTGATGAGGCTAACCCAACTTCAACTATATTATCACAAAAATAACATTTTATAAATTTAGTTTTATTTCTATTTGGTATTTGTGGAGTTATTCCTTTGTCTTTACATTCTTGACAAATTGTGTATTTTGATGTATATTTAGAAACAAGTATTATATTTGAACAAGTAAAACATTTTATTTCTTTTCTTCTTGTTTTCATACATCTAAGTTCCTCGGTTAGTTTATTATATGTTCCAAACAAGTAAAAAAAAGACCAAGGAATTATAATTCCTCGGTCTCCTTTTCACTTACTTTATGGATCAATTAAGTAGTATGTTATAAACCAAGAGAACAATCCCCAAAAGATTAGGATTGGCCACTCACTTTTCTCAAGAAAGAAACACATTGGAAGAAACAGAATTAGAAATATTAAAGCAGTATTCATTCTGTCTCTCCAACTCATTAATTTTAAGATATATAAAAATCTGGACACTTTTTTCCTCACTCATTTTTCATAGATTGCAATAATCTTCCCTCCATAGGTTGTCTTTCCAATAATCTTCCCTTGGTTTTGTCCCTTTAGAAGGATAACAATATCACCTGTTTGGTTATTTCTGATAATTCCATATCCAGCAGGTGGTTGTGGGAGTTTTTGATCTGGAGATGAGAGTTCTTTGATTTTGTTTATATATTCCTTCTCTTGTGATGTAAATGCAAGAGAAACTGTGGGAACTATAAAAATAGAAATTAAAACTAGCAACATAATTTTTTTCATTTTATTATTTCTCCTTTTCAGTTTAAAAGTTTTATTTTTTTCTCTCTAATATTTTGAACTTCTTCTGTCTTCTGACATGAAAAGTTATAACAAAGTTTATGTAATTCATATAAGTGGTTTGGTGGTGAATCATGACAAAGAGATCCTAAGAGTGTATATAAAATAGCTTTTATGGATCTTTGAGTGGTATCTTTCTCATCAAGACTCTCTGAAAGTTCTCTTATTAATGAAACAGCTTTTTCTGTTTTTATCATAATTTTCCTTTCTAAAAAGTGGAACTGGTCGGCATATCTAGTGGACATGCTCACTATTTTGGACAGTCTGAATCATCTGAAGTATCGGCAATCCCCCATAAGGGCGGTTTAGCTATCATCAAATGTTATAAAGAGCAACGACCAGTTCCACAATTCTCAATTGATTTTTGATAATAATCCTTTAAACCCTTCTTCAAATAACTGACAAAAATATGCCAGAAAAATTAAAGAAGTTGCTGCTATTACTATAAGAACTGAAATTGGATTAAATGAAATACATGCAGCAATTATAATCGAGATTGAAATTATAAGAGGAATCATTTTTAAAATATAAGTCAATCTTTTCATTTTTTAAAATTGTCTCCTATTAATTTACTTAAGGTTTCAGATTTCCCAGTTATCTTCATCGAATGGTTTGTCTTTCTTAACCATGGAAACACAACCACCATCCATATAAAAAGTATAATTATCATATCTATTTCTGATGGTATGTTCTTTTCCTGACCAAAAATCTTTAATTCTCATGATTAAGTAGTCTTTTACTGCTTCGTTTTTCAACCACTCAATAGCATTTCTTTTAAAAAAGAATGTTTTGCTAAATCCATTTGAGTAGTAACTAACTTCTACTTGGTATCGTGTAAAATTCATAAGTTCTCCCATAGAAAATAAAAAATGGTGGGGGAGGACGGATTCGAACCATCAAGCCCGAAGGCGGCGGATTTACAGTCCGTTGAGCTCAACCATACTGCTCGACTCCCCCACACATTTTATTCTACTTTTTTCCTTTTGAAGTCTTCTATAACTTCCCTTGTTGCAATCATTCCTCCCCGGATAAATGCAGCTTCAATAATAAGTCTCTCACCTGCATCTGTTATTCCATTTTCCGAGCAGAATTTTGTTGCCTCCTGTCTCAGTATGTTTACAACTCTATCACTCGACATATTTAATTTATTCCTCCAAAAACTGTTTTGGAACTATAATCAAATTAAGTCCTCCTGAAGCTTTAGATGCCCCAGATGAACAGATTAGAGGAGCACCAACGATATCTGAAAATAGAAACATCTGATCTATCCATGATTCTCTTTGGAGTCCCCAAAATTCACCACCGCTTATAGTAACGGCGATTACATTTACATTCATCATACGATAGACTTCGGCAATTGCAGTATGAAGAACTTCTCTACATATTACAACACCTAATCGTATGTTATTGATATCAATTGCTCTTAACACAGGAGAAACTTTTGAGTTTTCTTCTGTAAAGATTGAAATTTTTTCTCTGTAACCATATACTTCTTTATTAGAACATATAGCTACTTGAGTATACCCTTCGTAGTTTCTTCCCAGACCAACAATATTTATCGTATCTGGTTTGAGTCCCTGCATGAAAGAAAATAGTCTATCCTGAGATATATGGTACTCAGGATAAACACAAATATTTTTCCATTTAACTGGAAAAGTACTAAACTCAAGAATTGATCGAAATTTCTTTTTCATTTACAATCCTTTTCTTCTATGAACCTCTGACATCTTACTCCAGTCTAGAAGGGATCTTCCAACTTTTGCATTACGTTGACCATCAAGCATTACTGCGTCCGCTGTGAAGTCAACAGTGAATTTGTTAACAATTGAACTTCCAATCCCGACCATGTCGTATGGAGCATCTGCTCTGTTGAAGAGTTTGAGTTTTTCTTCATCAAACCCTCCAGATACGACTATCTTCAAATCCTTGAGTCCAAGTTCATCGAATGTTTCTCTGGCCATTTTCACCAGAGGATAATTGACTCCAAACAATAGATGAGGACTCAGAGATTTGTCGATTAAGGATCCAGAGGTATCAAATCTAACACCAAACACTTTTCCTTTTCCAGATCCAATGACATGGTAGAGTTCATGACGATAATCTCGTAGAAGTCTTTTGCATTCATCAATATTATCATATCGTACGCGGGATCTTCCTCCCATCTGATATCTATGTAGAAATGCAGTGATAACTTTCAGAGAAGTCCCAATGCAATCATTGTCCCAGTCAACAAGAATAACTCTGTTGATAGATGGATCAATGATTTCATCAAACTTCAATGCTGCTTGTGCTGTGTCTCCCCAGTATGCTGCAATGAGAAGATGGGGAATAGTTCCGATTCCATTGTATCCCCAATATTCTCCATTGGCATCTGTGGACATAGCTTTTGCTCCACCAACTACACATGCAGCTCCATCAGGAGCCTGACTTGCATAATGCCTGAAGCGAGCAGGGAAGAACAACAGGGACTGGTTATCCTTCAGGTGTGATGTTGCTCTGCGAACGCTTGTAGCGACTGCAGACATCTGTGCAAGGACTCCAAGAGTGGGGGTCTCAAGATGAGCAAAATATTTTGGATTACCAATGATTCCAATTACTGGATCTTTTTCATCAACCAGATCTCCATCTTTCATTGCCCAGATGTCCATCTCGTCATAGGTGGAAATCCAGAGACTATTTAATAGTTCTCGCATTTCCCAGAATCTCTTCAGGTCTTTTGCATTGCAACTATAAAGATCTATAGATTGCATTTCATTGAAAACATCCCACGCTTGTAGTCTGTCTTCATAATAACCAATGCATTTTTCAAACATATCAATGCAGTGATCAATTCCACAGACAACAATGTTGTCCTTGCGAGGGAAATATTGATACCAGACTTTTTTATCATAGTTATCTTTCATCAATATTTCCTGAGTTCGCAAAAAATATTTATCCGAGTACCATCCTATTCTTAGTGCATGATAATTCATCTTTGGTATGTTCATAATATTCTCCTTAATAATTAGAAAAAATAAGGGTGTCAGAAAGACCACCCTTATGCCGTTTGTAACTCAAGTTCATTTATCAACTTAAACGCTTCTTCTCTATCCTTCCCACATATATCTTCCATTGCTGGAAATGAACCACAAACTTTTGGTCTTGAAGGATGGTCGAATATAGAGCATAGATTATTTTCTGTTAAATGGATGCATCGAACACCAGTAGGTTTTCCATTTGGCATTCCTGGAATTGGACTTGAAATGCTTATTACAATACAACAAGCACCACAACATCTGCATTCCATAATAACTATTCTCCTTAGTTAGTATTGTGGGTGCTCTAGTTTGGGCGATGCTATTGTCATATGACGTTGCCGTGCCTACTAGAGCACCCACCAAGTAGTGGTCGCTGGAAGGAAAATCTAATTAGAATCTGAATCCCGGGCAGTCGTAACCCAATTAGACATCCCTTTCCAGAGACGTTCGTTAGAAGTCTCGGTCAATCGGAATTGCTGAGAATCTGATCTTTCGAGTACCCTCACCCTCCAGATCACAAACCAACTGGAGGTCAGCAACAGACATTCTTCCTGCCTCAAGAAAGAGAACCTTGAAGAGTTTTACTTCATTACTCTCGACTCTATCTCGGAAGAGTCCGTGTCTGGTAGCCTTCACCTGCTGTGCCCAGATTTTGTAGTCGTAGTCGTTGATGATGAAAGTTCCATCCTTGACCACATCGAAGGTTCTGGCCTTGCCATGATTGAACACGTTGATATAACAAGTCACCGACTTGTCGATATCCTTCACGCACCGTTCAACCACGATCTCCCATCCACTTCTCATCTGTGTATTCATTCCCCTGGAAACCTTATACTTTGTAGCTTCCTTTTCCAGGTTGTAATTATACACATACTTTTCTTCGACGGAATACCTGTTGACATCTTCGTTGCGAACGTTCTTGTTTCCACCGCAACCATGCATGAAAGCAATGATAACTGCGAGTGAAAGCGCAACCATAATCCTTTCGAAAGTCCTTGCCTTTTCCATTGTTTATCTCCTTGCCAAGAATTGTTGTTTGTGTTAAAAATTACTCTTTCTCTCATTTTATTAGATATTAATATATATAGAATTTAAATCCATATCTGAAGAGATATAATTTATTATATCTCAAAAAATATATATAGATACAAAAAAAAATAACAAAAAAAGTTATCTACTATATTGAGGGGATTTCCCCCCGACATAATAGATAACTCTCTGGAAAAACTGATCCAGAAGGATTCGAACCGAATGATGATGTTTTTTCTCCGTTAAAATAATCAGAATTATTTACCTTGCCACTCATAGAGAATCCTCCTTTTGGAGATCTGATGTTTGGGGTTGAAGTTTGTAACCCTGCCGCTTTGTGTGAAACTAGAACCAGAAAAACATCATCATTCTCGGAGAAAAAAATCATCAAAACGAATCTCATCCTTCTAATTTAAGGTAGGCTTTTTCTTGCAGCCAGATCCTCGCCAATAACTAAGGTTTACACCTATTGGTAACTCAGTTAGATCTGGTTCCCCTCAGCAAGACTTTAATTTTTGACTCTCTGTCATTTTGTTTTGGGTTCGGGGCGGACTTGGTTTCCCTACGTCAATGCACGCCCGTCCCGAACCCAATCATCAAGGAGAAATATGAAAGGAAAATCAAAAAATCTAAACTAACTCTCTTATTCACTAATTAATATATATAGAATGGTATTAAATACAATAAAATATCTAATTGGAATAATCTGGAATCCCAACTGGGTATACCCTTCCATTCAGAGTAAGGAGGAGTCCAAACCCCTGAATCAGGTAATACCCAGTTGGGAATTCTTTATTCAAAACCATAGTCCTTCTTACCATCGTTGTTGTTCCCGCTGGTATTTCCGACTTTTGCATTGTGTTCATATCTTATTTCATATAGAACAACGTTTCCCCTTTGTCCTTTTGACTCTAGGATTCTTTTGTATCTCACGTCTTTAATTCTTTTCTTTTTCGGAAGATTGTTATCTGTATATATTTTTTCTAAAACGCTAGTGATATAGGCAAAAGGATCATTTCCTACTTTCTTGATAGCTTTTTTGTCAAGTGGAATTTCAACAACAAGTGGCCGAAGGTCAGACATCAGATTCCCCCCTAAGTTTATTGGTTTTCATACATTCTATATAAGGATATGAACTTGTACTAAAATACACTTTTTTTATTCCAACGTATCGAATATATTTCATGCAATGTTGGCAGGGTTTTGCTAATCTCAGTTGTTCTTTTTTATTAATACGAACTACTAAAAGGGAAGTTCCCTTTAAGTCAGTCATCGCATGAATGATTGCATCAACTTCTGCATGAATACTTCCTTTCCACCGTTGGAATTTTGAATGAAGTTTTTTTACAGATCTCTGACAATGATTGTGACCAGTTGAGAGGATTTTCTTTTTATCGAAAATTATACACCCCACTCTTTGTTTATGGTCACCATTTCTAGCTAACTTAATAGCCACTTCAACTAATTTAGATTCTATTGTAATCATTTTTCTTCCATTGTTACAGTCCCAGATACTGCAACTAGTTTTCCACCTCGGTAGAAAACTAAAAATCCATTTGACCAGTTTACATTATTATCATCTGTTATATATTCTTTGTTTCCTCCTTGTGGAATATAAACTGTTACTACAAATGTTCTTTTTGATTGTGTTGCTGTTTGTTTCTTAGGTTCCATTTTTGCACAAGAATATGCAAAACCAATTATAATAAAAACAATAAATATAAGAATTCCGCTTCTCAAAAATTCTTTCATGTTAACTCCTTTAAAAATTAAAGTGGGAGAACGACTACTACTAAAAGCCTTTCAGCTTACTACAAGTCCCATCACTACACACGGAAAAGAGGACTCTCGCGACGTCGAAGACTTTCAGACCACCAGAAATATTACTGGTTTGACCAGGTCTGCCGGTGTTTCACGTTAGATTTCGTTCTCCCACTTGACGCGACTAAATATCTTTTCGTTATGTTTTCCTTTTTATCATTCTCTCATTAAAATAACTTTTCAAATTCTTTGTCTGTAATAACCAAACAATCCCCTAGTTCGTAAGCAGTTAAGACTTCAAAATATAACCGACCATGAACTATAAAATAGACCTTTACTTTTTTCTTTGATGTAGAAGGCAATAATTTATTTCGAGTTTTAACTGAACAATTGATTGAAATTTGTTCACCTGGCCACATTATTTTTGACATTGTTATCTTATCTATTCCAAGATCAAGACAAAAATTGTCAATGTTTTTCCAACCCATTTCTTTTACTTCTTTTTGTGTATATCCTTGTTTTAGAGTATGAAGATTTAACATTACATCCTCACTCAATCAGTTGTGGTTTCGCACCTTTATCCCAATATTCTTGACCAACAACAGGATCAGGAATTTGAATTCCTGTTAAGAATCCAGAACTGTGAGATATATCAAATAGATGTGGTTCATCACCAACCATTTTTCTAATTTCTTCAATTCCGGAAACCTTTACTATTGATGGTTTAAAATACGAATTATTTATACAAGATGATATTGATTCTTTATAATTTTTTCGGTGCCACTCCATGTATAATTCTTCAAATGATTTCAAACCATCCTGTTCAGTTTTGAATGCTGATATTACTCCCTTTTTGTCAGTTGTAATATAAAACTTTTCATCTGACAACATAATTGAAATGTAAAAATCACTCATTGAGTATCGCTCCTTTTTTCCTCATCATTAAACTCCCTCGTCATGTCCAGACTATTTCTATTTTGAATCTTCTTATATATTTTCATAAACTCTTCATAGAGTTCTATATCTTCGTTTTGAAATTTTCTATATCTTTTTTTATCTCTTTCATCCTCTTCTGGATCATTTATATACTGGTTATATTCCCCTTCTTCAAACTTATCAGGAAATGTTTCCAATAAGAATTTGTATGGAAGATCGACTCTTGTTTCTTTTGTTTTTTTCCACTTTAGTTGAAATACTGGATCATGTATATAAACATGAACCCACCACAACCATTTATGTGAGCACTTATCGCAAACCCACCTAACAATTCCTTCTAAAATATAGATCCAAGTTGGAATCTCTTCAAGTGACAGGTGTGCTTTATAGTAAATATTATTTCTTGCGACGAACCAGTCTCTTCTCATTTAGTCTCCTTTCTTAAACTAATTTGATTTGTGCTTCTTTTAACTCTTGTAGTGACTTGTATTTAACTATTAACTCTAACTCCTCTCTTGTAAGTTCTAAGTCATCATCTGATGTGAAATGACAAACCATTAAATTTTGTATTCTAGCTCTTAGTGATATTCCTGCCCAATTATTAGCTAGAATAGAAACACCATAAGCTTCTAATGCTTCTTCTGGTTTTGTTTTCCACAGTTTGTTATCAATCATTGCTTTTGCCATTTTAACTTTTTCAACCTCATCATCTCTATATGATAACATAAAGTCCAGATATCTTTCACCAGGATTTTTTGCTGTCATTGGATGATTACCAATACCAATTATATAATGAATTGCCATTTTACCTCCAGATCTAGAACAAATAAAAAATGGAGAATAGTATTTTTTAAAAAGGAGAATCTATGACTGATCCTACTTATTTTGATGAAAGAGGAAATGTTATTTGTCAATTATGTAACAAACCTTTCACTGTAATAAGTCCAACACATCTAAAAAAAGCACATGGTATAAAGTTTGATACATATCGTGCACAATTTCCAGATGCTCCTATTACAGGTGAAAAGTTTAGTAAAACAATGAAGTATGTAAAAACAGACTTTTTCAAAAAAGATGAAGAAGATGATGAAGATGACATTGATAAACTACCTACTATAGAAAAAAGTTTAAGTAATAATTTTGAATCCAAGTTGAAAGAGTTTATCTCAAAAAGACCAAAACTATTTAAAGATGAGTCTGGTTTAGTTCCAAAAGATAAAGCTGATATCATAAATTTTTTGATGCAACATTTTGATAATATAAAGTATAACTACTTTATTGAAAAATTATCTATTAGCGGTCATTTGGATTATAGGTTAGTAACAGATATTGTTGATGTTGAAAGAAAAATAAACTTTGAGTTTCCAGATGCTTTTTGGCATAACAAAGACGTTCAGAAAAATTATAGAGATTCTAAACTCCAAAGTGATGGTTGGTTAATCGTAGATATTTATTCAAAAGCTCCATCTGTTAGAGATGTAGAATCAGAATTGAAAAAAAGGAATCTAATCTAGTGATTATACTAGAACATATTATAAATTGATAGTTAAAACTCTGATGAGTTACAGAATTGTTACAGGGGAATGCTTGAAGTTGCATTCCCCTTTATTTTTCGCTAAAGTATTTCACTATTTCTAACATAAATCCTTCCTATTTATTAGTAATTAATATATATAGAACTATATCTAGAAACTAATCTCAAATCGGAAATAAATTAGAACAAATTTTAAATGATTCCGTTATTTTTTCTATCTAGTACACAAATTTTTTAGAACAAAAAATAAAGACTGGTGTGTAACTCATAATATTTTTATTTTAGAATGAACTCGTAAGGGGATTTATATATAAATGATGGAATACTCTCAAAAAGAAAGAAAATGTTCAGAAGAAACAAGAAAGAAAATGTCAGAATCTCACAAAGGGAAAAAATTTACAGAAGAACATAAAAAGAAAATTGGTTTATCTAGTAGGGGAAGAATACTATCTGAAAATGCTCGTAAGAAAATTAGAGAAGCAAATATTGGAAAGACATTATCTATTGAAGTAAAACAAAAGATAAGTGAAACACAGAAAAAATCTGGATATTACGAGAGAAATAAAATTAGAATGTTAAATGGTGGTGCAAAGCATGCAGTTAGTTTCGTAAAGAGAGAAACATTTGAGAAAAAAAGAGAATGGATGTTAAACGGTGGTTCTTCTTATGTAAATTCTTTCAACAAGAATCCATCTAAACCACAAGTTAAACTGTTTGAAATAGTTAATAAATTATACTCTTCTTCTATAATGAATTATTCTTTCTTAAACTATAGTTTAGATATTGCTATTCCAGATTTAAAAATTGTTATAGAATCAGATGGTTCTTATTGGCATCAAGATGAACAATATGATATAAAAAGACAAAAAGTAATAGAGAAAGAAGGGTGGAAATTTATAAGATATAAAAATATAGATTCTATTAAAGATGTTCCACCAGCAAGTAAAATAAAAAGTGATATAGAATTAGTGTGTAAGGAGATAAACATAAATGGCTAATATTTATCCAGCACAAACACGAAGTGTTGACCCATATGCTTCTTATAATAGTAACTCCGTAAACAGACTCACTAGAATGATAACTAGAGAGACTAACTGCCTTCACGATATCTACTCAATTGATGTAGAAGTTGACTCAACTACCCCTCTTACATTCGTTGTAGTTAAAGAGGGAACAGCTTTCATGAGTGATGTATATATTAAAATAGATGCAGATTTTAGAGTAGATTTTGAAGATAGGGATTTCTATTTGGATGTAAATCCATTTAATGAAGATGGATATTACTATGTAGTTTTAGATTATTATTATGTAAAATCTAAGCCAGCACCACAAGCTTCAATAAAAATTCTCAAACCATCTCAACGTGCAATTTTAGATACTTCTTCAAGGTATATTTTACTAAAAGTAGTTGATGTAATTTGGAATGGATCAACATTCCAAATTAATCCTGGTTTTCTTGACTACGACCCAGACTATCCAAATCATAAAAGAATTTATGCTAGTTTATATTGTGGTGTTGAAGATAATCTTCCTACTTTTGATATGTCAAGAGATGTTTCAAGACTTATTTACGTGAGAAATCTCCAGGAATTTTACTATGGAAATGATAATGGAGATTGGGAAGCATTTAGTGCTGTTAGAGATGTTGTTGATGATGTTGGCTCGTGTACAGTGGGTCAAATGGCTTATATGGATGACGTTGGTACTCTGCAACCAGCAATTAGTGGTGATAGCACTACATTTGCAACATGTGTAATACTTAGCACATCTCCAAAAAAAGTTAGGCTTGTTGGTAAATGTGATAATGTTCAAATTGAAACTGGTATTTCTCTTTCTGTTGGGGACAGACTATTTCTATCAGCTACAGAAGCAGGAAAGGTAACCAATGTAATCCCTCCAGGAGAGAAAATTCAATATTTAGGATCTTGTATTGAAATAACAGGTTTAACTTGCTCAATTTGGTTCGTTCCGAATGGTGGCTTAGACCTTAGAATTGACGATTTAGCAGCGAGAGTTACACAACTTGAAATTGATGTAGCAGATCTTGAATCTAGAGTTACTGTTTTAGAATCTAGAATCTATAGAACAACAATTTCTTCTGGTGGAGATTGGACACTTTCAGGTGGAAATTATTATCATCATATAGATCTTCCTTCAGTTTTCACTGAGCAATTTGTTATTGTTCAATGTTATGATATGTCTTCTAATTCTCAAATTCAACCTTTAGAAATTTCATGTACACTTACTCCACCAACAAGAGTTACAATTTGGATGCCTACAAACACAGTTTCTCTTAGAGTAGTTATAATTGGATAACGGAGACTAATAAATAATGCAAACAACCAAATTGTATGGTATTTCTGGATACTCAGGTCATTCTGGTTACTCTGGTTTACAGGGTCCCTACGGTCCACCGATTGGTGTTTTTAGTAGTGGATTTACAGGTTCATCTACATACATATTTACACATGATTTTGGATACCAAGAAATAGTTACTAACTTCTATGATGTGTCATGGAATCAAGTAATTCCTTCTAGTGTAACTTTATATAATGAACATTCATTCGGTGTAACTTTTTCATCTAATGAATCTGGGTATGTAGTTGCTGTTTGTGGTACTTCGGTTTCTGGTTATTCTGGTTTTTCGGGATTAGATGGAGCAGCTTCAGAATCTGGATACTCAGGAAGATCTGGTTATAGTGGTTACTCCGGATTTTCTGGATCATCTGGTTATTCTGGACTTCAAGGATATCTTGGTTACTCAGGAAGAAGTGGGGCTTCTGGATATAGTGGATATAGTTCATATTCTGGTTTAAGTGGTTATTCTGGATATAGTTCATATTCTGGTTTGAGTGGTTATTCTGGAGCAAGTGGTACTAGTGGTTATAGTGGGCAATCTGGTTTATCTGGACTATCTGGTTATAGTGGTATAGTTGGTCCACAAGGAATTAGTGGTTATTCTGGTATTGAAGGTGCATATAGTGCATCTGGATATAGTGGATATTCTGGTATTGAAGGAACAACAGGACCTATTGGAGTAAGTGGTTACTCTGGAATTTCTGGATATTCTGGATCTACTGGTTCACAAGGTATCTCTGGTTTTTCAGGTTATTCTGGTATTGAAGGTGCATATAGTGCATCTGGATATAGTGGTTACTCTGGAATTAGTGGTTACAGTGGAGTTCAAGGGATTTTAGGTATCTCTGGTTACTCTGGTATTAGAGGATATAGTGGATTCTCAGGGATCTCTGGTATCTCCGGTTATATTGGTATTAGTGGGATTTCTGGTTACTCAGGTGTAAGTGGATATTCAGGTATTATTGGAACTACAGGAATTTCTGGTTATAGTGGAATCTCGGGATACTCAGGAACAAAATCCTTTACATACTCACTGACACAAGAAGATTTTACACAACCATTAGTTGGGTCATCTGAATCTATTTTAGTTAGTAATGTAGACTGGATAGGAGAAACGCAAATTATTTATATTGTAACTGGAGGATATTATGAAGTAGATAGTATTATATCAGAAACAGAACTCTCTATTATAAATTTGGGTTATCCAGGAAATTCTACACCAGGTAGTACAATCTTATCAGGATCTGATGTTTTACCCTCTGGAATAATAGGTCATTCTGGATATAGTGGTTATTCTGGTATTGAAGGTGCATATAGTGCATCTGGATATAGTGGTTACTCTGGAATTGTAGGAAGCAGAGGAATTTCTGGATATTCTGGAATTTCTGGATATTCCGGATATTCTGGAATTAGCGGATACTCTGGAATTCAAACATATACATCCAGCGAAATTCAAATAGACTTTTTACAACCAAATGTTGATTCCACAACTGAAATTGTTGTAGACAACATTAACTGGATTAGTTTAGACATAATTATATTTATTGAGAATGGAGGGTATTATCAAATAACAGATATTGTTTCAAATAATGTACTTAAAATTCTAAACTTGGGATATCCACAAAATTCTGCACCCGGAGAAACTATTCCTGCTGGATCTCTGGTAGTTTCATCTGGAATTAGAGGAGAAATGGGATATTCTGGTTACTCTGGTATTAGTGGATATAGTTCATATTCTGGTTTAAGTGGTTATAGTGGAATTAGTGGTTATAGTGGAATTAGTGGTTATAGTGGAATTAGTGGTTATAGTGGATATTCTGGACAATGGGGTGGTCAGGGAGATTCTGGATATTCCGGAAGAAGTGGTTATTCTGGTATCTCCGGTTATATTGGCATTAGTGGTATTTCTGGTTACTCAGGAATTAGTGGATACTCAGGAATTTCAGGCTATAGTGGCATTAGTGGTTATTCAGGTATTAGTGGAATTAGTGGTTATTCTGGAATATTTGGTCCAGCTGGAGATAAGGGAGATTCAGGATATTCTGGATACTCAGGTATAAGTGGAATTACTGGAATTTCAGGATACTCAGGTATAAGTGGATTTAGTGGTATCTCAGGATACTCAGGTATTAGTGGATACTCTGGTATTTCTGGAATTAGTGGATACTCTGGTATTAGTGGTTATAGTTCATATTCAGGTATAAGTGGATACAGTGGATTAGCAGCTACTTCTGGATATTCTGGAATAGTTGGTATTTCTGGTTATAGTGGTATCCAAGGAGTTAGTGGTTACTCTGGTATTGAAGGATTAGGAATTTCAGGTTATTCTGGTATAGCTGGTGCTGCTGCTGCTTCTGGTTACTCTGGAATTAGTGGTTATAGTTCCTATTCTGGAATTTCTGGATACTCTGGTATTATAGGAACACCTGGTACAAGTGGTTATTCTGGTATTCAAGGTATTTCTGGATATTCTGGTATACCTGGTGCTGTTTCTGCTTCTGGATACTCTGGAATTAGTGGTTATAGTTCATACTCAGGTATAAGTGGTTATTCTGGTATTGAAGGAATGTCTGGGTATTCTGGTATTCAAGGATTTAGTGGCTACTCAGGAATACAAGGGTTTAGTGGATATTCTGGATTACAGGGAACTTCAGGATATAGTGGATTACAAGGTACAAGTGGATATTCTGGTGTTGTAGGAACTTCTGGTTATAGTGGGTACTCTGGTCTAGAACCAAACTGGGCATCACCATCAGGAATTGGAACTTCAACTCCAAACTCTGGATATTTTACATCTATTCAAATTACAGAAGATAGATCTGATGGAACTGTTCCATATGTTCCAAATATTATTTATGGAACTGGAGATCCTCCTGCTGCAAACACTGTACCAATAGGAACATTATATATTAAGTATACTGCATAAGGAGACGCAATTCATGTCATATATAGGAATGAAAAAAACATACTCTACTTTGGCTGAAGTATTTACTGATATATGTACAATTTTGACAACTGTTGGTTGGACTCTACATGATGAACTTAGTTCTACAAATAAAGTATTTAAATCTCGGGGAGAAAAGGATGTTTACGCACCTGCGTATTTGAGAGTTTATAATAGTGGGTCTTATGTTGAGTTTTATGCATGGCAATACTGGAATTTGATTACACACTCAGGAATACTATCTGGTTATACTACACCATCTAGAACGACTTATGGAGAAAATTTTATTGCTGCAAATAAGGATTTTATAGTTTGTGCTAATGCGACTTACTTCGGTGGTGCTGGATTTATTCCTAACTTATTTCATACATTATTAACTACAACAACTAATTCTATATCAGCTGGATCAAATGTTACAATTCCTGTTGTTAGTTCCTCTGGTTTCAAAGTCGGAAATAGATATCAAATTCTTGGTCAGAATTATGAAGGAAGAGAAAGAGTAACAATAAATTCTATTCCAGATAGTACATCCGTAGTTGTTGCAAGTTTAGCGTCCAGTTATGCATCTGGAGCATATTTAGGAATAAATCCATGTCCATTTGGTTTATGGTCTCCAGGTAATGGTGGGTGGCATGGATTTATTCCATTGAGTTGGTATGACTCTTCTGGAACAACAAGCAATTCTTCTTCCCAATGGTTATATTTTACACCAATTATTGATAGTAGTCAAAATGCAGATATGTGGCCAGATAATTATGCTGATGAGTATATACTTGCACCAGGATTATTTTACTCGCAGGTATCTAACAGGAGTGGACTTTGGGGATATACTAAAGAATATTTATTAGCTTCATATCCAGGGGGAACAAATCCAACACAGGGAACTCTATTTGATATTGTCGGTGTTTCTTCAAATTCTCCAGAATCTGGTCAAGCAACATCGGGAGGAAATACAACATTAACAGATACTTCAAAATCATGGACCACAAACCAATGGCAAAATAAGTGGATAATAATTGTTAATGGTACTGGTGTTGGGCAATCAAGAAAAATAAGTTCCAATACAAGTGATACTATAACAGTAGTAACACAATGGGTAACAAATCCTGATCCAAATTCTGTTTACAGAATTGTTGACGAATCATGGAGACATTTAACAAGAGGCCTTTATGCTCTAGAAACTCAAAATAGTTTATAGGATTTTAAAGCATGAGTAATGATGCTTATTTAAAAACAGGATCAATTTTAGATTTTTCTGATTTAGATACTATTAAAAAAGGAAAGTATTTTAGTGTCTCAGGATGGACTGGATTTTATAAAGGAACTAAAGTGGTAGATGATAATATGTTATTCACAAATGTATCTAAATACTTCGCTCCATGGTCTGGATTTTATAAAGGAATAAAAATAACATTTAAATTATCAAGAAGGTAATAAAACATGGGAACAGATCCTTATCTTAAAGGTGGAGTTATACTTAATTTAGAGGATAACGAAGATTCTTTTGGTTTAATAAATATAAGTGATTCCTGGAAAACAATTTCATCTATACAAATCAATATTGGTGATTCTTGGAAAGAAGTTTCACTTATTCAAATTAATATTGCTGATTCTTGGAAAGATTTAATACAATAGTAGTTTGTTTCCTACCAAATTTAGTATGTAACTTCAAACTCTAATTTATTCTAATTTGTAATTTTTATTAGAACAAATTACTGAGTTTGGAATGATACATAAATATTTTGTGATACGGTTAAAAATTTAAATAAAATAATGGAGGATTTTTCTTATGAGAGACCAAGGGACGACCATGAAAGGTCCCTTTATAATCCAGATTCTCTCAACACTACCTAGCTGGCAAACATCAGATGAAGGGCGAATAGTTTATACTTCAGATACCCAAAATCTGTATTATGGGGATCATAGTAAATGGGTGAACATGTCCGGATATTCCGGAATTAGTGGCTATTCAGGTATCTCCGGATACTCAGGTATCTCCGGTATCAGTGGCTACTCAGGAATTTCGGGTTATAGTGGAATTAGTGGCTATTCAGGAATTTCTGGTATCTCTGGATACTCTGGTATTTCAGGATACTCGGGTGTCAGTGGCTATTCAGGTATTTCTGGTTACTCCGGAATAAGCGGCTATTCAGGTATTTCTGGTTACAGTGGTATTTCTGGTATTAGTGGTTACTCTGGAATTTCAGGATTCTCTGGAATTTCTGGTTACTCTGGTATCTCTGGAATTAGTGGCTACTCAGGAATCTCTGGTATCTCTGGTTATAGTTCTTACTCAGGTATTAGTGGTTACTCAGGTATTTCTGGTATTTCTGGTTACTCAGGTATCTCTGGTATTAGTGGATACTCAGGTATCTCTGGTACTAGCGGTTATAGTGGAATCTCAGGATATTCAGGAATTTCTGGCTACTCAGGTATGGCCAATCTCCAGTATGTGTTTACTCAATCTTCACCTGCTACTCAGTGGAGTGTTGCTCACAACCTGAATATGCAATATGTAAACGTTGAAGTTATTGATACTGCAGACAACAAAGCAATCAGACCACTTGATATTACATTTACTGATGCTAACAATCTAGTTATTGACTTTACCGAAGCTGTTGCTGGTAAAGCCTCGATTGTTGGTAGTGCTTCTTCATTAGTTACTGGCGTAAGTGGTTACTCTGGTTACTCTGGTACTGCTGGTGGTATTGATGGATCTGGTGCTACCGATAGACTAGCTAGATGGACAGATGCTGATTCTATGGGTGATGGTGGTGCTTCTGGTCCAACCATGAGCAGCTCAGGCGATGTTGATATGAATGATAAGGTCCTTGAAGCTCCAGAACTCAAGGATTACTCTGAATCAGTTAATGCTCTTGGTAGTGTTTCTGGGAATCCAGTTAATATTGATTATACATTAGGTCAAGTAGTAACAGCTACAATTGGTGGCGCTACTACATTCGCAGTTACTAACCCACCTGTTTCTGGTAAGGCTGGTTCATTTACTCTAGTTCTCACTAATGGTGGAACTAATGTAACTTGGATGAGTGGAACCAAGTGGCCAGGTGGATCTGCTCCAACTCTGACCGCTTCTGGAATTGATGTTCTTGCATTCTTCACTACGGATGGAGGAACAACTTGGAGAGGCGTTCTTAGTATGAGTGATAGTAAGTAAAATAGTTAAAAGAGAATTGGGTGGGGACTTCGAATTGGAGTTCCCACCCTTTTTCCGTTGAGAATATTATTTATATGTTGGAACAAATAAATGAGGTAATATGAGGATTTTATTATGTATCTTCAATACAGAGATAAAATAAAAACAGGAGATGCAATTCTTTTTAGTTCCAATAATAGCGTTATAGGATGGATTATTCAAAAGTGGACTAACAGTATATTTAATCATGCTGCTGGTGTTGTAAGACTAGAAGAATTTAGTGGGATGATTGATAAAGTATATTTAGCAGAAGCAAAATTCAAGGTTACATTTACAAGACTATCATGTGAGATAGACAAATATAACGGAACTATTTATTGGGCAAAACTAAAACCAGAGTTTGATCCTATTCGTCCATATATTGCTGCATCTTTGTTAGACGATCTTGGATGTTTATATGATTTTAAAGGCTTTTTTGGAAATATTATTGGAAGAGCTCCAATGGATCCTAGCAGACCATTCTGCTCAGAGTTGTGGTGGCATGGAATATTAGATGGATATGATAAATATAGGAAAGAATGGGGAAGTGATATAGAACCTGTTAGGAAATTAATAGATGAATCTCTAACATTTTTAAGCGGAGAAGCACCAACCCCAGCAGATATTCCAAACTTAAGTGTGATATCTGGATTATTTAATATTTCAAGAAAGGACTGCTGTGAAGAAGGAACTGTTTGTAGTAGTTGTGAATGATTATTTTCCAGAATTATGCAAAATAACAATACCTTCCTTAAAACGATACGCAGATAAGATCAATTCTAAATTTACAATCATTGAGGAAAGGAAATTTCCCACCTTTCCTCCGACATATGAAAAACTACAAATATATGAACTTGGAAAAGATAATGATGTTAATATTCTACTTGATTGTGATATGTTAATTAAAAAAGATATGTATGACATTACTGAGCTTGGAAAAGAAATAAGATGTATGGATGATTATGAAGTTAGAGATTTATTTAAAGATGAAATTTTTAAAAACAAAAAAGCTTTAGCAACTAATTTTATTTCGGTTCCACAAAAATATCATCAAGTTTGGAAACCTTTAACACAATCTTTTGAAGAAATTAGAACAAATTTAAAAAGGGAATTTATTGTAGATGAATATTGTGTTAGTAAAAACTTGATTGAGTTAGGGTATAGTTATAACGGAATTTTAATTGGAAATGCTTATGGAAATCTACTCTATCATTTAAATATTAATACAGAATCGAAAAATGTAAATGAGCTGTTAAGTGTAGCAAAATTATTTCTTGAATAGAAGGGGTGAAAGATGAAAAAGAAGAAAAATGCAGTTTTAACAATAGCAATTGGTGAGAAATTTCAACAGATAGCAAAACTTACACATCCAACTCTAAAATTTTACTCTGATAAAATTGGAGCAGACTTTATTGTAATAGATAAAGATGATCCGAATCTTCCACATTGGAATAAATTTGAAATTTTTAACCTTTTAAAAACTTATCAGAGGATAATTTATTTTGATACAGATATAATAGTTAGAGAGGATTGTCCAAATTTATTTGATATTGTTCCTGAAAAGAAACTTGGTCTTTTCAATGAAGGAAGATTTGATAATAGACTTGGTTCAATGCAAGAAGCATGCAAAGCATATAGAGAAGATTTACCAAAGTGGGATGGAACTTACTATAACACTGGAGTTATGGTTGTATCAAAATATCATAGATCTTTATTTAAGACTCCAGAAAAGATTATCGATCTTGGAATGTATGAACAACCATATTTGAATCTTAGAATTTTAAAAGATGATTATAAAGTTCACGAGTTAGAATATAAGTTTAACAGAATGACTATTTTAGATCCTTTAACTGGTGAACCAAGACATGCATCATATATAATTCATTATGCTGGGGCACCAAATCAGTTTGAACTTTTAAGAGTTATAAGTGAAGATTTAGAAGAATGGAAAAATAAAAAACAATCTGGATGGGAATATAAAAGAAATATTATAATTACTGTTGGTGGTGGGTTAGGAGACCAACTTTGTGCTGAACCAGTTGCTAGATATGTTATTAATAAAATCTATCCAAATCAAAATATCATAATTATTACTCATTGGCCAAGATTATTTAAACATCTGAATGTTCCATGTATGAAACAAGAAGATTATAATATGAATCCAATTAAAGGACCTGTTTATATAATGGAAACAATGCCAGATGTGAATAAACCTGTTTGGGCATTTATTACACATACACTTTCACATTCAATTGATTTTTCTAGTATCGCAGCTATTCATAGAATTATTCCAGATGAAGATAAAACAATTAAACTTCAAACTAGTCCAGATGGGATGAGAGAAATTTATGAAATTATTGATGATATTAACGAATATGTTTTAGTTCATCCAGGAAGAGGATGGCCAAGTAAAACATTTCCAGAAAAGTGGTGGAATGACGTAATAAAAGGATTGAAAGATTCTGGTCTTAAAGTAGCCGTAATTGGAAAACATATCTCTGATGAACAAGGATATGTAGATGTTGAGATTCCAAAAGATGTAGTTGACTTAAGAGATATGTTAACTCTTGAAGGTTTAATTGGAGCAATTTCTCAAGCACGAGTTCTAATATCTAATGATTCAGCTCCAATTCATATTGCTGGTGCATTTGATAACTTTATTATTTTAATTCCAACTTGCAAGCACCCTGATATGGTTCTACCATATAGATTTGGAAGTAAATCATATAAAACAAAATCATTATATAAAAAACTAACTGTTGATTATATTGACTCGTCTCCTACTATGGTTCATGGTCAAACTTTAGATTATGTTAATGGAGATATAATGGATTATCTTCCAGATCCAGAGGTAGTAGTCGAAGAAACAAAAAAATTATTTTAGGAGAAAAAGTTATGTTATTTCATAGAATGTTAGTCGGTTTATCAAAAGAATTTAGTAAAAATTTTATTCAGATTTCTGGTAGTAACGCGCCTTTTGGATCTCATTCAGTAGGTTTATGTTCTGATGGTTCTGGCTGGGCATGGGGAAGGAATAACTGGGGCCAACTTGGAACCAATAATACTGTTGATTGTTCATCTCCTGTATCTGTTGTTGGAAAAAACTCGTTTACTAAAATTTGTGCTGGTGATATGCATATAATATTTTTAAAATCTGATGGATCTATTTTAACTTGTGGAAGGAACGACTATGGTCAGCTTGGAACAGGAAATTTAGATTCTAAATCTTCTCCAGTATCTATAATTGGAAACCATTCATTTACTAATATTTCTGGAGGAAACCTTGCCTCATATACTCTTAAATCTGATGGTTCTATGTGGGCATGGGGATATAATTTTTTTGGGACTCTAGGAGATGGAACTACAGAATCTAGGAGTTCTCCAGTATCTGTTGTTGGAAATCACAGTTTTTCTTCTATTGTTTCGAGTTCGAATAATCACTTAGGAGCTTTAGAAAATGGGTCTGCTTGGATGTGGGGTGTAAATAGTTCTGGTCAACTTGGAACAGGGAATAGATCAGATTATAGAATTCCAACTTCTGTTATTGGAGGACACAGTTTTGTTAAAATATCAGTTGGGGCAGCATTTTCAGCATTTCTAAAGAGTGATGGTTCTGTTTGGACTTGCGGAAGAAACTTATATGGAGAACTAGGAACAGGAAACTCAAATAGCAGAAGCTCTCCTGTTTCTGTACTTGGAAATCATTCGTTTATAGATATATCTTGTGGTGGTACATGGACTTTAGCTCTTAAAGCTGACGGTTCCGTTTGGGTATGGGGAAATAACGATTATGGTCAGTTGGGAACTAACAATCTCGTTTCTTATTCGAGTCCAGTTTCTGTAGTTGGTGGACACTCATTTATAGCAATTTGTGGTGGTAGCGAGTGGTCACTCGCTCTTAAATCTGATGGGTCTGCCTGGGCATGGGGAAGGAATATTTGGGGAAAACTTGGAACCGGAAATACCATAAATTATAGTTCTCCAGTATCAGTATTACGATAAAGGAGTGAATATGGAAAAAACATTAATCTCTGGTGGTGCGGGTTTTATTGGAAGTTATCTATGTGAATATTTCGTTGAGCATGGACATTATGTTATATGTATGGATAACTTATCAACAGGAAACAAAGATAACTTAGATAAAATTTGGAATCATCATTATTTTGCGTTTATTGAACATGATGTATGTGAACCATTTACATTCGATTCTGAAATAGTTAAAATTGATAATGTTTTACATTTTGCCTCACCCGCCAGTCCAGTTGATTTTCCAAGGATCCCAATTGAAATAGCCATGGTTAACTCAGTTGGAACATTTAATATGTTAGAGATAGCAAGAATACATAATGCAAAATTTATGTTTGCATCTACATCAGAATGCTATGGTGATCCTCTAGTTCATCCACAACCAGAATCTTATAGAGGAAATGTTAATACAATTGGTATTAGAGGTTGCTATGATGAGTCAAAGAGATTTGGTGAAGCAATAACGATGGCATATCATAGAAAATATGGTGTTGATACAAGAATAGTTAGAATTTTCAACACGTATGGACCAAGAATGCCATATGATGGAAGAGTTCTAACTGCATTTATCAGTCAGATTCTCAATAATGAAGATTTAACTATTTTTGGTGATGGGAAACAAACTAGATGCTTTTGCTATATAGATGATATGATAGATGGAATAGTTAAGTTATTAGAATCTAATGAACACGAACCAGTTAATTTAGGTAGTCAATTAGAAATAACAATTAATGAGTTTGCGAACGAGTTACTTAAAATTTCCAGAACAAATAATAAAATAGTATATAAACCGCTTCCACAAGATGATCCGAAGCAACGGAGAGCTGATATAACAAAAGCAAAAAATCTTCTTGGATGGGAACCTAAAACAGAACTTAACGAAGGATTGAAAGAATCCTTCGATTTTTTTAAGAAAGGAGAAATATAAGATTTAGTAATTTTATTAAGTTCCATGAAAATAGAATAGATAATCAACATGAATAGTAAATACATTACGTAATATTTTGTATACATAAACGGAGGATGTTTCTATGAGAGATCATGGGACTATAATGAAGGGTCCCTTCATAATCCAGATTGTTAGTACATTACCTTCTTGGCAATCATCAGATGAAGGGAGAATAGTCTATACAACAGATACTAAAAATCTGTATTATGGAGATAATACCCATTGGGTCAACATGTCGGGTTATTCCGGCATAAGTGGATATTCTGGAGTAAGTGGATATTCTGGAGTTAGTGGGTATTCTGGAATTTCTGGATACTCTGGTATCTCTGGCTTTAGTGGTGTTTCTGGTTATTCAGGAATCTCTGGATTAAGTGGATATTCTGGTATTTCTGGATACTCAGGTATAAGCGGTTACTCTGGTATCTCTGGATATAGTGGTATAAGTGGTTACTCCGGAACTTCAGGTATTTCAGGATATTCTGGAATTAGTGGAATTTCAGGTTATTCCGGAATTTCTGGATACTCAGGTATAAGTGGTCACTCCGGAACTTCAGGTATTTCAGGATATTCTGGAATTAGTGGAATTTCAGGTTATTCCGGAATTTCTGGATACTCAGGTATAAGTGGTCACTCTGGAATATCGGGAATTTCTGGATATAGTGGTATAAGTGGTATCTCAGGATATTCAGGTATAAGCGGTTACTCTGGTATCTCAGGATATTCAGGAATAGTCGGATACTCGGGGTACTCTGGAATTACTGGATTAAGTGGTTATAGCGGAACTACTGGATCAGCTGGTACTAGTGGATATTCTGGATACTCTGGTATTGGACTTTCCGTTGGTGCAGATATCACATTCCAAACCACAGATTCTGGAGGAGATAACTCTGCTAGATTCTATTTTAAGAACGCTGCAAATGATTTATTAGGTGTTGTATGGCATTCAAGTCAAAATACTCCAGAACAAACACCAGATGCTCATGGAAGATTTACATCTGGAAAAGTATATAATTCAGTATATAATGACGTTGCAGATTTTTTAGAATTAGAAGAACCAATTCTAAATATTGAGTATGGAAAAGTATATGTAAGAGATAAATTTGGAAAAGTAAGAATTTCAGAGAAATATTGTGAAAAAGGTATAATTGGAATAGCATCTGATATGTATGGTTTTGGTGTTGGTACTAAACATACTGCTGCGAAAGAAAATAGGCAACTACCTATTTGTATTGGTGGTTTTATTTTGGCTTATGTAGATAAAGAGTATGAGTCGGGTACAGCTTTAACAAGTAGTGGAAATGGGTTTTTAACAGAAATTTCTCAAGAGTATAAAATACGGTATCCAGAGAGAATAGTTGCTACTTATTATAAAGCTGAGAAAGAAAAGATGTGGAATAATATTGAAGTTAATGGAAGACACTGGGTTAAAGTATAGGAGACCATAATAAATGAAGCATTATGATATGAAAGGATATGGAACACTCAAAGTTCCTGAGGTTAGTACAAGGCCTCCATGGTCCTCAGATTATATAGGTGATGTTATATATGAATCTAGTACAGGAAAACTTCTATATGGTGGGTTATCTGGTTGGACTGAGGCTGGTGGAAGCAGTGGAAGTGGAGGAAACTCACCTTTTAGTATCTTATATAATTCTCAATTTAATATTAATCAACGATCTTTAGAGTTTAGTGAATGGTCAGCAGAAAAACTAGTAGATGGTGGATGTACTTCCGATAGATGGATTTTTTTAACCAATTCTCCACCTTATGGAAATATTGTATCATGTGATACATCACTGTCAAGAATTGCAATTAGAACTTATAACCAACATCAAATTGGGATACTACAAATTTTACCTGCACAAGATATACAATACTTAATTGGAAAAACAGTATCTCTTAGATTTAAAGTTAGTCAGAATTGGTCAGAATGGGACCCTCAAATTAATAATGTGAGGGTAGCTGTACTATATTTTAATGATACTGGAGGATATGTTCCCAATAAAAGTTGTGATATAGTTCAAACATGGAATTGGAACGGAACAAATCCAGTATTTGTATCACCATGGACACTTTTAAATACACCAACAAACTTTCCTGTTCCGATTTCATCTATAAGTGAATATAAAATTGAGGGTATCTCTATACCAAATGTTAGCTTTCTGCATAATTTAGCTGTTTTTCTATGGATTGATGATAATCCAATATATAACGTTAATTTATATATTTCAGAATTTGATTTAGTAACAGGTGCCACTTTTGTTGAACCAATTAGAAGATCATATACTGAAGAATTACAAAGATGTAAGTTTTTCTGTGAAACTAACTATGCATTTGGCCTTTGGGGTGGTTATACCGGTGATGTATTTCATGGAAGCCACATTGTGACAATGGGAAATGTTTATTCAGGTGGATACTATCAAATTCCTGGTTTTTATTGTTCTACTCAAAAATATCCAGCTACTACTAAATTTTCTGTTTTCTGTCCCTCACAACCACGAGTTAAAAATCAGGTAGATTATGTTAATTCTTCCGGAGTTAGTGCTAGAGCTGCAATTGCAAGTATTCCAGATTACACGCCAATAACAGGATCTTCAATTGGTACTATTGGTGTTCCATATTTATCTACAACTACAGCAATAGCATCCGGAAACCGTGTTGCATATAACTGGTTAATTGATTCCGAGTTTAAGAAACTTTAGTAAACGATAAGAACATATACTAAAATTTTTAAGAAAGGAAGGTGCACAAGTGAAAGTTACGTGGACGTGTTATCTTCATCAGTATACAGCGATGGGTGTTATCGCTATAAACGTAGTAAAAGAGTTAACTAAGTTAGGTTATGATATTGGTCTCAATGCTATTAATGATCCAAGAGATCCTAATCCAGTAAAACCTCAAGATTATCCTATCGAAGTTCAAGAAGCACTCAAAAAAGGTAATCGTTTTGATTCAATCAATATCTTTTTTGCTTATCCAGATGTATATCCCCATGTTCGTTGTAAGATAAATGTGGGATATACTGGAGCCGACTCTACTGGTTGGTATTCGTCGAACGGAGCACCCCCACCTTGGTCATCATGTAATGAGTTCATGGATTTTATGCTAACCCCTGCGGATTATAGTAGACAAATAATGAAGAGTTGTGGGGTTACCAAATCAATAGATTTATTTCCCCATGGTATAGATACTTCTCTATTTCCCTACCAAAGTAGAAAAGAAAGTTCACCATTTACATTCGTCTATTGTGGTGAAATGTCCAAAAGGAAGGGAACACAAGATTTAATCATTGCTTTTAAAGAATTATTTGGTACTAACGAGAAATATAGGTTGCTCCTTAGGTCCAATATGGATATGCTTTACTATAATGGTAGTGAAATAGAAGCATTAACTAGAGGAGTACCTAACATAGAAGTTCATTTTAAGAATTATGGTCAAAAAGAGCTATCTGAATACTATAAACGTGGACATGTTTACGTTTATCCTTCTAGGGCGGATTGGTTTGGAATGACCCCATTTGAGTCTTTGGCTACAGGAATGCCAACTATTGCAACAGCTACTAATGGATACTATGAATTTTTGAAAGATTACATAATTCCACTAAAGTTTGAAGATAAAGAAATTGGTAAAGAACATCCCTATCTCAAGGGAAAATGGCATGTAGTTGACAGAGAACATTTAAAAGAGCAAATGTTTAATGCAGTATTCAATTATGAAGATGAACTTAAAAGAGCAAAGAATGCATCTGACCATATTCATAAGAATTTTACTTGGGAAAAAGTAACAAAGGATTACTTAGTACCATTTCTCGATAAAATAGATCATAAATCAGTATATCAAGTTCCGCAAAAAACAAATTTTGTGGTTGATCCAGTAAAAAAGGAGACTATACCAGTGATTAAAGACTTTAGAGTTACAGTTGGTATTCCTACCAAAGACAGGGGAATCGAACTAGCAATGTTACTCCAATCTCTTACAGCACAAACATACCAAAATTTCGATGTCTTAATCAATGATGATGGTTTAACAGGAATTTTAAATAACAATACTACAATTCAGGGATTATTCAAATATTTGAGACAAACTGGACATGATGTTACCATAATGAAAGGAAAAACATTAGGTCCCCATGTTGGTGGACAAGCTATTTTAGATAATGCAAAAACTGAATTAATTCTCAGATTAGATGATGACGTAGCATTAGAACCACAATTTATCGAAAAACTAGTGGAAGTATTCAAAGATGACGATAAAAATGAAATAGCAGCAGTTGGACCCATTTATCTCAATCCACATGAAGATTTATCTAAACAAAAAATTGATCTAAAACCATTTGAAAGACAGTATAGAGATGGAGCAGGAAGAATTTTCTGGTTAGGACCCAATCAATTATTCATTTCAGGTATATTTTCAGTCAATAGATTACCTGTAGATTATGCAATAGAAGTAGAACATCTATACTCAGGATTTATGTATAGAAAATCAGTTGCTAAACAAATAGGAGGTTACTATCTTGAACTATCTAAAGTGGGACATAGAGAAGAAACAATCTTTTCTTATTCAATGTTCAAGGCAGGATATAAACTATTTATTCAACCAAATGCTATTGCTTATCACTATCATCCTATGCAAGGTGGGATAAGAGAAACAACAGGTCAAATACACAGAGAAGAGTTATGGAAACATGATGAAGAACTATTTACAAAATGGATTCGAAACGTGTTGCCGCCTCCAGGTGGTTTACGAGCAGACCTCCCAAGTGAAATCGAGCAATTTGGTCCCATCAAAGATCAACTCATAGATAAAGAAGAAGAAAAACTAAGAGAAAAATCAAATGAACTCATAGATAAAGTCCAAGAACTATTCAATAAGTATCTAAAAGAACACGATAAAAATCAAACTCCTCTCATATCGAGAATTTCATTCGAGAAATATGATAACACAAGAGAAGAAACAGTAAACACCTCAGATATTCCTGAAATAACACCAGAACAGATAAAACAAGCTAAACCAATCAAAGAAGTCTATCCCCAATTATTCGATAAAACAGGAAACAAACCTAATCTGGAATTAAAAGATAAGGTATCTAACAGGATAGTAAGCATTGTAATCCTAACTCATGGAGAACATCATGATGGGCTAAGAAAGACAGTAAAAAGTATTGTAGATTATACAAAGACACCTTATGAGATAGTTATAGTCAATAATGATACTAGAACATATAGTTCTATAGATCTTGAAGAATTGGTAAATAGAGAATATAAAGATAGGATTGCATCTGGATTGAAGATGAAAGTAGTACAGTTACCAAAAGAGGTCGCAGTCGGAGTTGCAAGAAATATTGGAGTTGAGAATGTTTCCGAGGATAGTGAGCATATTGTGTTTATAGATGATGATGCTCTCATTTTAGGTTTTCCTGACTCACGTTATGGCACTGACTGGATAGACTTTATGCTCTCAATCTTTAATGAATCCAAGGATGTAGCTGCAGTGAGTCCAATTCACACTTGGTACCATCCACTCAAGTGTTACGCTGTGTCTGTTGCTTGCATGCTCACTAGTAAAAAAGTATGGGGAGTTGTAGGAGGATTTGATGGAGTCTTTGGAAATAAAGAGAAGGGAACATGGGGATATGAAGATGTGGATTGGTCTTATAGGGCTATCTCTCTTGGATATAAATTAAAATGGATTGGACATCCAAATGCTTTCCCATTCTATCATATTGATACTACATTGAAACCAAAGTCTGAATCTCAAGCAAATGCTCTCATTAAAGCTCAACAAATTCTTCATAGCAAATATAATTTAGAAGAGATTGAATTTTTCAATAGGATTCCTTATCCATTGACTAGAGAGCAGATGGAAGACTCTGTTAATGGAATAAAATTAAATGTTGGATGCTATTATACTCATTTTGATGATTTCATCAATATTGATATCAAAAATGATTGTGGTGCTGATTTGATTAGCGATATGAGATCATTAGATCAACATTTTGCACCCGGGTCTGTTTCTCTGATTCTTTCATCTCATTCATTAGAGCATATACCAGTAGAAGATGCAAAAGTCTTTCTTGAAAAATGTTTTAAAATCCTGAGACCAGGAGGACACCTTGTAGTAGAAGTTCCTGATTGTGAAGATATGGATGAAAGAGTTGCTAAAGGTGAAATGACAAATTATGATAAACAATGTCATATTGAAGGAATGCCATCAGAGTTTGGTCAAAAGCATGAACATTGTTATGTAGAGTCAGAATTGAGAAACATGCTTGATAACTCAGGCTTTGACATTATACGAAGAAATCCACAAGTATCTGTTATAGCATTAGAAGATAGAGCAATAAGACTAGACTGTGTGAAAAGGAGTTAAATAAATGAAATATCCTTACATTGGTGTATTCATCCCATTCAAAGGTGAGTGTAATCTTGTGCTTGATTGCATTTATTCCATAACAGAATCATATGTGACTGGTTTTAACTATTTTATCATTTGCTATGATGATGGTAGTACAGACCAGGAACTAGATTATCTATGGAGATCATTAAAGCAAAACTTCCCACAAGACATCATGATAGTAAAGAATAATAACGTAGAATATACACAAGCAGTCCATAACATTACTAATTATTGCAAACGAGATACAAACATAGATTACTTATTGCTATTAAACTCAGATACTAAACTACATAAAGGAGCATTTTATTCATTAGTTAGGAGAATGACTAATAATCCAAATATAGCAGCAGTTGGTGGTAAGATCATTAAAATGGGAACTCCCATAATTCAACATACTGGTACAAGACTGGAAAATGGTAAAATAGTAGATCCCTATTGTGAGCTTCATATGGATACAGAAGAGACTAATCAAGTAGAACGAAGACTATGGGTTAATGGTTGTGCTACTTTATACAACTTGAGGATATTAAGGAAAGAAAACCTCAATTTCAGTTTAGAGTTCAAACCAGCTTATTTTGAAGAAGCTGACCTCATGACGGAATTGAATATGAGAGGTTATTCAGTATTGTATGAGCCTAGAGCTGTAATTGAGCATAAATTGAATGCAACCATGAATAAGGATAGAGGGCGATACGAAATTGCTTTCTGGAAGAATTGGGATGTGTATAAGAGCAAGTGGGAACCCTATTATGGGTCTAAACAGCTTGCCTTCTGAGATGGATATAGAAAGATATAGATAGCGGTTACTCATCGTTTATCCTACCTTACTGGATGTGTACAGTGGGGTAACGACCCATTTGACGTCCGGGTACTGGAGCGGGTCGTTTTTAACCCACATAATCCCTGTACAAATTTTTCAGTTTTAAAACAGATTTGGGTACCCATTCTTAAGTTTGTTTCCCACCAAATAATTAGAAATTAATTCATGCTTCCCATAGGGGATTTTCGTATAGAAACAAAAAAATAACCAAAGAACAAATAACCAGTAGACAGATAGATAGTAGATCACAGACAGACAGAAAAGGAGACAGATAGTATGATACTCAAAATTCATGATAGTTTAACAAATTGTTGGTGGTTAGTAGATTCAGTAGTCAGGTGTTCAACAGGTCATCTAGATGACATAGAAGTAGTAAAATCATATATGAAAGCTTCAGATTATATCTTATTTGATTCTTCAAATCTCTCCCCATATTGTAAGTATATATTGTTTCATGTAAAGCATGATGACCATAGGCAATATCTTGCCATGTTTGATGGAAATGTACCTGCCTTCATATTAAATGATGAAGGCAAGACGATAGAGAGATTATAACAATAATAAGATCTACTATCTATCTTCTATAACGAGGACCATGAAAAGAAAATCCAAATGCACCCAATGTAATGGAAAAGGTTTTATAGGACAAGATAGATCATGTCCAGTTTGTAATGGGACTGGTGGCAAAGAAAAAGGAATAAGATGTTATAACTGTCTGGGATGGGGTATAATAACATTAGGTGGAGACAAACGGTGCCCATCATGTAATGGGAAAGGATATCAAGATTGGATAGACCAGATAATAAGACCTGTAACAATTGTAGAGGACAGGGATTTATAAAGATTACATCTGATTGTCCAAGGTGTGGGGGACGTGGTTATTTAAAATGGAAACAAGTTGATTATGATCAGATGTGTCCAATGTGTATGGGTAAAGGAACAGTTTGGGTTACAAATACTAATTGTATAATGTGTAATGGGAAAGGATATAGAGATTGGATAGACAAAATTGTGAGACCGGAGATATCTGTTTGAAATGTAGAGGGTTTGGTAAGATTCCAAAAAGAGTAATGACACATAAAACTGTTGGATTAGGAATGAATCAAAGAGTATTCTTTGAATGGGAAGATATTTATGAAGATTGTGAACTATGTAATGGGAAAGGATATAGAGATTGGATAGATCATGTAAAAAGACCAGTTTTAGAATCATGAGAATAAGCATCAGGAATCTTTCGTCTATATATAAACTGGGTAATAAAGAATTCTCTGGTCAATTATGGTATACTAAAAGATTCCTTGAAGAAACCCTTATTCATCCTGGTTGTCATTATGGTGCTTTCATAGGAAACAAACTCATTGGTTTTGTCTTATCAAAAAAGTTTGATCGTCCTAAGATATGGTTGATGTGTCTAGTAGTTGATAAACCATTTCGTAATCAGGGGATTGCAACTAAACTGATAGATACGATTAGATATGAGATAGTGAGCTCTGATACTGGAGATTTCTTTATTATGTTTGTAGACACAGATCTAAAGACGGCACCTTTCTATGAGAAACTTGGATTTGATTATCAGGCAACTATTAAACATTGGTATGACTATAATAAATCAGGTATGATATATTCCAAGATTATAAAGTGGGAAGGGGATTTTATTATTTCATAGAAACAATCTAATTCAAAATCCTAGATGCAAATTTAACTTTTTGGAACATATTAGTGAAATTCAATCTAGGAGTGTATATATGTATAAAAGTCCTTATTATGGTGAATGGATTATTTATTTGGGAAAAAATAAGAGAACTGGCGAGAGGTATATTGGATCTACTAAAGATACATTATATAATAGAATGAGGCAACATAGATTAAAACGTGATAATGGATCTAAGGCTCCTTTACATCTTGCTATGAAAAAGGATTCGTTTCTGTTTGAGATAATAACTAAAGTTTTTTCAGAGGAAGAGGCTAAATCAGCTGAGAGGTTTTTTATTAGAAGATTTAAAACTTGTGTATGGGAATATGGATATAATCAAAGGGTTCCTAATAGTAGTTATATTGGAAAATATAAAGCAGATGATGACAGTTATTTATATAAATATAAAGTTGGATTGTTATCATTTAAAAAAGCTATTGAAACTCATGGGGTTTGTTTTGTAAGTGGAGTATAGGATCTTGATAACCCAAATTCCTATTACTTGAAATCCTGGATTGAATATATAATGCATAGAAAAGAATGTAGTAAATGTAAAGGATCTGGTTGGATAGTTTATAGATGTCCTGAGTGTAAAGGGTCTGGAAGAGAGGATCTTGATAAGGGAAGAGATGTTATGAATCTTTGTTGGTGTTGTCATGGAGATGGGATTCTTGGAAATGCAGAAAGATGTAATACATGTAATGGAAAAGGATATAGAGATTGGGTAGATGAAATGAGAAGACCTGTATAAAAGAAACAAAAAAAAGAGAAGGAGGGAGAAGACCTCACATCTCTTTTTTAGTACTATTTATTTCTTTTTTTTATATCTTCTATTTTTATCTTGTTGTTATTAACTAGTTCTTTAAATTTAGATAAATCATTTAAACTAATAATTAGTCCAGTATGTTTAACTTCTATTACACATTTTCTTATATCATTTGATGGAAAAATAGATATTTTTAAATCACCTTTTGTTGTGTAACTAGATACATAATGAGCTTTAAATGAATTATTATTTATATTATTTTCATCAACGATATAATCAATCCCTTTAATAAGAGATTCCAATTCATCATAATCTACATAAGCTCTAGCATCTTTAGTTGATACTGTATAATAACTTGGTGTAATAATAGTTATATCTATTAATATTCCGTGTTCTCTTTTATTTAATGTTGGATTAATTATTTCGATTGCTCTAATTTCACCAAACTTAGCACTAGATTTGCTTTTTTCTTCAAAAAAGCTTTCTGTTTTGTCATAGTTTTTTATTATAACTTCTCCAAACTTTATTATAGATTGTTCTATTTTTGTTCCTTTATTTTCCTTTACTGGTGATTGTTGTTCTTTTGCGCACGATATTACTAATAATATACAAATAAACATTACAACTAATAAATTTCTTTTCATTTTTTATCCCCTTTGATTGTTTAACATTTTATCTAACATATTTTCACCCTATTACACACTTCACGATATTGTATATGAGAGGTGGTGGTGGTGTACCTGTCATTCCTATAAATAGAAAAATAACTATCAAAATAATCAGATACATTTTATTCTTCATTTTTTTCTTCCTTAATAAATCCAGATATAAAAGTTACTACTCCACCCAACATCATAGCATACCATCCTGCCCCAAGAGATACACCCATCATCATTGCATTTGCCAATGATTTAAACATATTCCCCCTTAATTTATCGTTCACTTCAGTAGTCATTTCTACATATCTTTCACTGAAGTTTATACCAAACCACACCAAAATGAAGAATATCAATAATGCTGGTATCCAGATAAAAACTCTTTTGTTTTCTTTTTGGAAGTTTAGAATTAGAGCAACTATACTTAAAATTAAAACAAAAATTCCATCTCCTTTAATATAAGGAATTCCTCCTATGATTGGTAAGTTCATGACAGGAAGAAATAACACACCAATAAATAGAAGAACTACTCCAACTAATCCTACGATTTGTCCTTTTGTCATCTTTCCCTCCTTATTTTTTCTTCTTTAAATTTTCTATTTCTTTTCTACATACTTTAATCCAACTAGTGTATTATATGTTTTAGTATCATTATATGCAGACACTATAGAAAATAAGTGAATAATTATTCCTGGAATAACAAGTGCAACATACCCAATAATTGCACCAATTAAAAACATAAACCCCTTTCCTATATGCCCTTCATACATACTTCCAATACCAGGAACAACAAGAGATAATAATGCTGCTAATGCTTCTGATTTTTTCTCTTGTTCATATCTTAGTTGTGTTTCAAAATCCATGATTTATTATTTCTCCTTTTTTATCTTTTCTCTTTTCCTTCTAAGAGAATTATCCATTTTAGTTTTTTCAATATGACACTTTTTACAAAGAGTTGCTAAATTAGATGAGTCATTTGATCCGCCATTTTGAAGAGCTCTTTTATGATCTACTTCTAATTTATGATTGCTACCACAAATAACACATTTATAATGATCTCTTTTTAGTATTTCTCTTCTTGATTTCTCATCTAATAATCTTTCAGTTTTTACAATACTTGGATCCAATGCTCCGACGTTTTCATTTGCTTTTCTGAAATATTCGTTTATTCTTTTACTTCTTTCTTCATCTGATATTGTTTGTTTTTCTTCTTTTACTTCTTTTTTACTATGGCAATGATATCCATGTTTTTTACTATTATGACATCCATCTTTATTAAGACTACCAGGATGAGAAAAACATATAGATGGAAAAATAAAAATAAATAGTAATAATAATAATTTTATTATATTTCTCATTTTATGTCCTCCAAAGGGGTGGGTATAATTATTTATACCCACCCATGCATTCTAAAGTTCAAAGTAAGAAATTACTTTTGCCCAAGGATACAATCTTAATAATTCCTTTTTTCTTGATTCAAACTCAGATTTTCCTTTTGCTTTTTGTTTTGCTGTTATTTTTTCTGGTACTAAAACTACAAGACAAGAAGAATTAGACTTTGGAATTGGTAAGATATTTTTACTACAGTTTTCTACTCCATCTGTAATTACAATAGCTAGATGTGATTTGTTTTCTTGTAACATAGATATTCTACTCATTACACCATTTATATCTGTACATGGTGGATCAGGTAGATTTAGTGGAGGAAGATAAGATGATTTATCAATCCCACTAAAGATTTTTATAATTTCTTCTTTATGCAACTTTGAGTCTTTCTCATTAATTGCATCGTTAATTGGTTTCCATTGTTTAATATCTTTTGCTACATCACTTTTGTGTATTTTTGGAATATCTATATCCAATTTTTTTATTGAGTTCCACCCATCTACATCAAAGTGAAAAACTCTTACCTTTGTAACGTTTTGTTTTTCAGCAGTTGATGGAATAGATTTCCAAACATTTTCAACAGTTTCAGTTAAGATTGTTGGATTTAGACTTTGCGATACATCTATGAATAAGTCTATTTCCAAATCTTTTGTAATACACACTTCTTTCTTTTCTACTGGTTGAGCATTTGACATGCTACATGAGCAAAGAAACAAACTAATAAATATTGCTAAAATGCTAGCAATAACTGGTTCTATAGATTTTTTTAATACTTCCTCTTTATTTTTAATTTCTATTAGAGAAGATTCCAAACTGTTCTTATAACTTTTGGTTTCAATTTGTTCTCTTTCTAGAGAAGCATAAGATACTGATTCTTTATGACTCCAATCAACTATTTCCCTGACTGAAAAAAGAGCTCCTGCTTCTAATAAAACACTAATTGTTGCTGTCCATAGCGCAGCACCAAAAAGAGGTAATAGAAGAATTGCAAGGTCTCCTGTTGTACTCCTTGCTAAAAGAAGAATCAAAAAAGATACAATGAAAAAAGCAAATGATGGCCATATGAAGATTATCTTTGCTTTTCTTAATGCTTCTTCTTTTCTTTTAATATGTCTTAGAGAAAAAGAAATTCCACCATCAAATATTAGAGAACATACAACGGCGATCAGGGTACCAAATATGATACTGTTTAATAGTGATATGTCATAACTTGTAAGTATCCACACAGCAAGAAGAGATTCAAATATTACACATGCTACACCACCCCAAAAATATCGGTTTGCTTCTCGATGACTACCTGGAATAGAAAATGGAATAGTATCTTCTTTTTCAGGTAAACCGGTGTAAGCTTCTAAGTTTCTACGAAAGAAATCTCTCATAGATTTTTTTTGTTCTTCGATTCTATCTACATCAGCTTTTAGAATATCTATTGATTCTTGAGTTTTTCTTTTTCGATCTTCAATACTCGAAGATCCTTCAATTTTTCTTTTCATAATTTTCATTTCTCTTCTTTTCATTATTTTCTCCCTTTTTTAGTTAAAAAAAGATGTGTCATGAAGACCACATCCTTTTTCTGTTCGTTACCAAGCAAAACCAATACTCCCCATGAATCCGATTCTATTCAGGTATTCAGCTTGGAACATAAAGTTTGATCCTTTGGGATTGAATGCCAGACCACCACCATAGATACCATACATCTTTGTTTCTTTGGATTGTGTATAGTACCAGCCGGTAGCTCTCGACTGTGCAAGTATGATTTCTTCACCCATTGAAAATCCCAATGTTCCAAATACGAATAACCCACTAGATTTTATAGGCTCAAATCCAAGTTTTCCATAGAATCCATATTCTTCACCTTTCTTTAGATTCCCAATATCTTTGTAATCTGAATAATATCTACCATTATTATAGTAGTAGATATTGTGTGGTAAAGGATATGGATAATCTTTTACTGTCCCTGATGGCATTTGATCTCGATTTGTAGTCATCATAAATCCAAAACCATATAAGACATTATTTTTATTTTCTTCCGTTCCAAAACCACCACCTTCGATCTTCCATCCTGTTCCAGCGTCTCCACCAGAACCAACACCAGCAACGAAGTATCCCTTGGATAAGGAAATAGAAGGAACCATAAGACACGACAGAACAACAACTACTACTAGTAACTTTTTCATTTTAGTCCCCTTGCCGTTTAGATGTTTACTTTTTCTTTTTATTTGAATCTTGAAAATCACTAATATTATATATACTCTCTGTGTTACCATATTCAAGTTTTATTTTTTGAAATCCAGCACCACGTGCCATTCCGATTATTAGTGGTGCAGCAATGTTATCATCATTAACTTTTGCATTTGGTGAATATGTTTGAAATTGGTAGTTTATTTTGGAATAGTCAATTGGATCGTTGAATACAATTTTCATTACTTCACCATTAGAACTAGGGGATATTCTACATGGTTTAAATGTTACAACATTTATAGAAGATTGAAGTCGTTCACATATACTATATAAATAGTCTTTGTTTACTTTCTTTTTTTCTTCTTTATTTTCACCAATAATATTACCAATTATTCCAAGAATGAGAAAAATGCCCAATGTTATCCAAATATATTTCTTCATAACATAAATCTCCTTATCTTTTAATTTCATATTAATATATATCCCTTTTCAATCTATATAAGAACAAAAAAAGAGAAGGAGGGGGAAAGACCTCACATCTCTTTTTTAAACCCATCTACCATCCGAAGATTTTTGGATTACCTAGATCAGGAGAGAATTTGATAAAATCACCACTTCTTTTCTTTGAGTGTTCAACATATCCCAATTTTGTTATTAATTTGATGAATCTTTCAGTTGGAATATGAAAGTGGTTTGTGTAGATTTCAAACTCTTCTCTTTTAATTGTTGTGTTAGGTTCCTGATAAAACTTTTTTAGAGTTTGTTGAATTTTATATGGACGATACCAAATATATCTGTTTGATATTACAGTATAATTTTCACTTCCATATATGTGTCTAAACATAAATTCTCTTAGTTGTGTAGGAGATCTAAATTGTAGATTTTTTTCAGCTAGATAATCAAATATTTCTCCTACACTCACACCAAAATAATTTTGGTCAATTAACTTCTTTATTTCCTCTTGTGCATCTCTACCAAATTTGTTGCATTGACATTTTCCGTCTTCATCAATGTTTCCATCACATTTAATTATTCCGTTCATAAATACATATCTCCTTTTTTTTCATAAATTTTCCATAGTAAAAAAAGACGTGTCATAAAGACCACATCCTTTTTCTGGTTCGTTACCAAGTTCACCCAAATTTATTATCGTGGATGTGGAGGAACAGATTGTATCAATCTTTTAATATCTTCCAAAGTCTCTCTGGAAAGATCTTCTGTTCCCTTTTTGGATTGATCTGTGTAGTTGTACATTCCAAACCACACATCTTTTCCATCATGCATTGTAAAAACGACGTCATATTTTTTTGTTTCTGGATGTTGCCTGATTGACATTCCCATAACATATTTCATGTTAATTACTTCATATTCTTCACTTTGAATCTCTAAGAACATATTACCTCCTTGCCGGTTTAAATTGTTATCCCTAACTTACTCCTTAAACTTGCATGTATACAGTGAAGGATTATATACAGGAAATTCATTCAACTTGCAATAGTTTGCACGATGAACCCTCTCAACAAAGTTCTTACAAAAGGAACATGAAATTTCTGGAGAATCTTTCTCTCTTAAAGATGTGAAATGACATTTTCGTTTTCTCCGTCTTATTTCATGTTTCTCTTCTTCATCTTCCTTAACTTCCTCGGGAATTAAAAGCATATCCCTTCTATTTGGATGTTGTAACTTGCTTAATGCTTTGTTCTGTATTTGATGAACTCTGCATCTCGAAATTCCAAGAGTTTCTGCTATCTCTGCCACTGATTGTTGTGGGTAGTCAAATCCATATACTCGTTTCAGTACATATGCCTCCTTCTCAGTAAGAGTTTCTATTGCATTGGCAATACGGTTATGAATAATGTCTTTATCAACATTATTCTCTGGTTCGTAAGTTAATTGCCTTTTGTCCATATACTCTATTGAAAGTATGTCAATATCTTTATAGAGTCTATGTTTTGTCTCAATGTTCTTTTTCACTATTTCCAGGTACTCTTCGGGAAATAATGTATCAAGAGGCATATTAAAGAATTTAACCATCCTGGTCATGACATTACAGTTACCATGTCCTTTAGTAACAGGATATTTAAGTCTGATTATTGCTGATAGTGTTGTTATAGATATTCCAATTTTTTCCGCCAGTTCCTTTGTTGTTAATTTGTTATCCTCCATGAATTGACAGATGAATCCATGTCTGATTGTAAAATCTACAGCTACTTTCATAACATAAATCTCCTTGCCTTTTAATTTCTTATTAATATATATCCTTTT
>Ga0302248_1000330_pt1 | contig 48247 bp, 28 predicted proteins | sample AAG_UR_Leu_MG_FD_193528 | JGI IMG/M metagenome (GOLD analysis project Ga0302248, IMG submission 193528) | Enriched activated sludge microbial communities from anaerobic digester in WTTP, New Holstein, Wisconsin, United States - AAG_UR_Leu | ecosystem: Engineered > Bioreactor > Anaerobic >...
TGGCCGACGCCATCCTCGCCATGAGGCTCATGGCCGGCATGCCCACAGACGCAGACATCAACCCCCTGGGAATGATCGACGACAAAGGCAAAATCACCATCAAGGAGGTCATATACATCCTCCAAAAGGCCGCCGTGATTCGGTAAGGCCACCGGACACTCGCCGGTCACGGAGAAAGGACCCGGAAATTACGGCATCTGACCAAGAAGCAACCCACGGTTCCCCGATATATTCAGAAAACATCAGCCCCGGCAGGAAAACCGGCTGTCAGACCTGCCGGGGGTTTTTCTCCCATCCGATGAAGAAAAATACTAAAACTTGATTGATATTTATTTCTTGACAATCGCATCGATCTTCCCTATTTAAACATAGCAATTCCCAATAAAAACAAGCCCCAAAAAACCAGCTATGTATCCGGAGAAGCTCTATAATAACGGCAATAGATGCGGCTGTATATAACCGCCAACCCATGGCATCATATATAGAAATCTTTATGTCCCTCGGCACCCCCGTCATGCAATCATCAACCGACCGCGGCAAATTAAAAAATACATCATTATTCCGGAGGATACCATGGCAAATCAACCCCAATCCGAGCAATCCATTCAGATCAACACCGGCGACGAGATCGTCCGGGGCAGGTACAGCAATTCCCTGCTCGTCGGTCACGGGCCGGAAGAGTTCATTCTCGACTGGCTCCTGACATCGCCCAGCGGCACCCACCTCGTATCCAGGGTGATTGTCAGTCCCGGGCATGTCCGGCGCATCATCGACGCCCTCACCGCCAACCTCAACCAGTACGAGCAGAAATTCGGGGCAGTCAGGGTCGCCGAACCGGGTGAACACAAGATGCACTGAGCACCCTGGGCGCCATTTTCGACCTATCGGTCCAGCACAGGGGAAACAAAGCATTATCGGTTGGATGCAACGGCATAAAAAGACTTGTTTTTTACCAAGGTTTTTTCTTGGAAAAACATCTTTAAAAAAGGAGGGCAAAATCATGAAAAGGGCATCTTTCCTGTTGATTGTATTTCTTTTCCTGGTCACGGCATATCCGGCTAATGGGGCAACCTTGGGCGACATCAACGCCGACAGCTCCGTAGGCCTGCCGGAAGCGGTGTACGCCTTGCAGGTCACATCGGGAATCCGCCCCCAATCAACTACCGGCGATCCTTACGATTTCAGCGAATACTTTTTTGTGGAAAACGGTCGATACATCTATGACTACGCCAATTATCCCGGAACCACCGGAGGTACGGTTCAGAACACTTGCCAAACGTACGACGTAAGCCGGGAAACATTCAACGGCAACGATGCAATGGCGGTTATATTCAACATGACGTCCAAATCTTATTACGCCATAGGAAGCCAATATATAAACTACCTGGGTTACTACAATCCAGGCAACATCACCGCTCCCACAGCGGTCATGATTCAACCTTACATAATTGGGGCAAGGGCCATGGAACCCGGGGCCGTCTACGCCTTTGGTTCCCAGTCTTCCGCGTCGCCGGCGTCGTTGGACATAAGGGAAACCGTTTTTCTCGGTCTGGAAGATGTAACCGTGCCGGCGGGCATATTTACCAACTGCCTGAAGATGCTGACCAGAACTAGTAATTTTACCTATTTGGATTATTATGCCAAAGGCGTAGGGATGGTGAAGAGATACGTTGCCATGACGGCATCATCGTCGGGCAGCACGATGGCGCTCATGAGCGCCCGCGTCGGCGGCGCCAACTACCCTAACGGCAGCACCTATTATCTCGGTCAGGGGACATGGAACAAGACGGTGGGCGGGGAATCGGTACAAACCGGATCCTTTGCCATGCCTTTCACCCTCCCCGCCCCGACCAGTTCACCATTGTATCTGAATGGATTTTTAAACAACAATCTCCCGCTGATCGTTCCCCTCTCCTCGCAGGACGGCGTCAACTTCACCGGCACCGCGACACCGGCGAGTTTGACGGTGCAAGGCAATACGATCACGGGGACGGTTACCTACACCAGCGACGTCACATACATTGTTCAGATCGCCGGCACATACAGCCCGGCGCCATAGAAGAACGTATCATCGGGGAGCTGTTCATGCCTAAATCTCTCAACGCCGTTCTTGCCACCCGCGCAATTTCACCTGATAATCGGTACCGGCAACCGGCAGAGGGGACAAAGGAATCTGCCGCAAACCGGATTCCGATCTGGCGCGCAGCCATGCTTTTCGCAGCGGCAATCCTGCTGGCATGCGTTGCCCGCCCCCCCGCGGCGGGGGCCCAGGAGACGGCGGGAAAGATCGTCCACCTGCGGGGGCAGGTGGATCTATACAGCGCCCGGTCCCGCAGTTGGCAACCGGCCCGGGCCAATCAGATGCTGGCACCGGGCGACGTGCTCCAGACCGGGGCGACCGGGTGGGCCGCCCTGCTGCTGGCGGATGAAACACTGCTCCAACTGAACCGGAACAGCCGTTTCATCCTCAAAAAGGTGGCCGCCAAGGCAGGATGGGATCAGCGCCGGGGCATCCTGCCGGCCAGCGCCGGGCCTGCCCGGTCCGAATATGGAGTCAGTCGCGGCGAGGTCTGGATCAGGAACAAAAACAGGGATATCAACATCAAGATCGATTCCCCCACCGTGACCGCCTCGATCAGGGGCACGGAGCTGAATCTCCGGATCGATACCGATGAAACGACAAGCCTCACGGTTCTGGAGGGGAGGGTGCAGGCCGGCAACGATCTCGGCGCCCTGGAGGTCGGGGCGCGGGAGCAGGTCATCGCCCGGCGGGGGCAGCCCTTGATGAAAGCCCTCCTCGTCACCCCGGAAGACGCCGTCCAATGGACGATCCCCCTACCCTTCCTCTACGATGCGGAAGGCATTCCCACCGATGTCATGGAGACCCTGCAAATGGTCCGGACCGGTGAGTTGACCAAGGCCCGCGGGCGCCTGGAGGAGATCCTCCAACGGCGTCCCGGGGATGCCGCGGCATTGCAGCTTTTGGCGGTTACGGCCATCATGCGGGGCGACAAGACCACCGCCGTGGAAGCGGCCCGTCAGGCCACAGCCGCGGCCCCGGCATCAGTATCCGCCCTGCTTACCCAGAGTTACGCCTACCAGGCCGTCTTCAATCTCGATCAGGCCCTGGCCGCCGTCAAAAAGGCCCTTGCCATCGCGCCCGGCAACGTCGCCTCCCTGGTCCAATACGCCCAGTTGCGCTTCGGCATGGACGAGATCGAGGAAGCCAAGCGCACCATCGCCAGGGCCGCGACCCTGTCACCGGACAACGCCGCCGTCCAGAACCTCCTCGGGTTCATCCTCCTGGCGGACAATCGCACCGATGAGGCGAAAGCAGCTTTTCAAAAAGCGGTCGAACTGGACCCCGGCAGCGGCGAGCCCCATCTGGGGCTGGGACTGGCCTGCATGCGCCAGGGGAACGTCCCCGCCGCCTTCGAGGAGATGACTGCCGCCGTACTGCTGGAACCGCGCCGTTCCCTGTTCGTAACCTACTGGGGAAAGATGCTCTACCAGATCGAGCGTCACGACCGGGCGCTGGATATGCTTGACGTCGCCCGGAACCTCGATCCCCGGGATCCCACGCCGGAGCTTTACCGGGCCATCGTCCTGCGTGACCTGAACCGTCCCACCGAGGCCGTCCGCGCCGTCAATACAGCCATAAAACTCAACGACAACCGGGCGGTATATCGCTCCCGCCTGCTTCTGGACAGCGACCGGGCCGTGAAAAATGTCGATCAGGCCATCCTTTACGATCAGCTCGGTCTCCTGGATTGGGCGAAGAGCAAGGCCACCACCTCCCTCAAGGACGATTTAACCAACTCCTCCGCCCACCTGTTTATGGCCGGCTCCCTACAAAACGCCACTGACCGCTCTTGGGCCATGCAGAACGAATATCTCCTGGCCCGGATGCTAATGCCGGCAAACATGAACAGTTTCAATACCTTCAATGATTACACCTCTTTTTTTGAACGTCCCGCCCTAAATCTGAACGCCACCGGCGGCGTCGGCGGCGACGGCACAAGATCAATCTCCGCCATCCCCTACGGCGCCCTCCCCGCCGCCAATCTCGCCGTCGGCGCCCAGTTATCCTACCAGCGCACCGACGGCTGGCGGGAAACCAACGGGGAGAGGTACGGAAATGTGGCGGCCCTGGTAAAGTGGGACGCCACGGCCAATGACAGTCTGATGGGAGTCGCTTCCCACCAGAGCGCCAACGTCAAGGACAAGCTGTATCCCCGATACGAATACGACAATCCTTCCGCCCCCGACAACTGGAACGACAGCGGCGCCTCCCGGATGGAACTGGGCTATCACCGCCGCTTTTCTCCCGATTCCCACCTCCTGGTCTATGTGGCCCGGCTGAAAAGCGAAGGGGTCATCCATCAGGTCCCGCCCACGGCCTATGGCTCCATGGTGATTTTCCCCTTCACCATTGACATTGCCCAGGACAAGGTTTCAGACACCCGCTATATCCCCCCTTACTGGCAGGCCCAGGCCCAGTACATGCACCGTCTCGGCAAGCAGCAGTTCGTAATCGGGACCAACCAGTATTGGGGGGAGAACAACGGCAGCCAGTCCACCTTCACCGACACGAGGTATTATCTGGCGGGAGCCCTCATTCTGCAAACCCAACAACGGAGCTACGCCTACCGCGACTGTCCGGCGACCATGCAGAGTTATTACCTCATGGACACGATCCGTCTCACATCCTGGCTGACCGCGGAGGGGGCGGTTTATCTGGACCGCATGACCAACAGCGATTCTACCAACGGCGCCGCCTGGACCATCAGTGAATTCAGTCCCCGGGCCGGCCTGATCCTGACCCCCACCAAAGCGGACACGGTCCGCCTGGCGGCCTTCCGCTATCTACTGCCCTTTATTTCCAGCCGCCTCGATCCCACGGATGTCGCCGGTATCCAGGTGATGCGGAACAACCAGCCGGGTGCCGTGATGTCCGAAGGCCATGCCGTCTGGGAGCGGGAATGGTCCAGCGGTTTTTTCAGCGCCGGCCTGTTCTATACGGAAAAAACTTATGATTACGGAAATACGGATGCCTCCGGCGCCACAATCATCCAGACGGCCCGGGGACGGCTCAAAGGCGGCGAGGTAAAAATCAACCAGATCCTCTGGGAGGGTCTGGGACTGAACCTCGCTTACAGTTTCCAGTGCGTCCGTGATGAAGGCCTCGCCTATGCGGACCGGGAAGATCAACTGGCCGGCGCCGGACTCCGGTATGTCCATTCCACGGGGATCTCCGCTGGACTTACCCAGGGCTGGCGCCGGATTCACCTGTCCTCCCGGGATCGGGATGACGAAAATATCTGGATTACCGATGCCCGGCTGGGTTATGAATTCCCCCGGAAAAAGGCCGCCGTCGCCCTGGAGATAAGAAACATCTTCAATCACCGCTTCGACTGGGTAACGGATTATTTCTCTTCCTGGGGGCGCTGGCCGTCCCGGGAGGTCCTGATGACGCTCACCCTCAACATTTAACAACGATTCCCTTAAACGCAGCGATGATGAAGATCAGGCAAGCATTCCCCCGGCACATAAAGATCGTCACGATCCTGCTGCTTATCGCCGCGGCAACGGGCTTCTGCCTTTCTCCCTGGGGCAGGGCCGTGGATCGCTTCATCTACGATTTCTATTTTCTTATCCGGGGGGATGTGGTCAGCCCCCGGGAGATCGTCGTCGTCGCCATCGACGAACCATCATTTGAAGCCGTGGGCCGGCAATGGCCCTGGCCGCGCTCCCTCCATGCCCGGCTCATCGATGAATTAAAGCGGGCGGGGGCCCGGGTCATCGCCCTGGACATCATCTTTGCCGAACCTTCAACACATGGAGAGGACGCCCGCTTCGCAGCCGCCATCGCCGGTCATCCGGGAGTTGTTTTAGCCTGTGACATCAGTGTGGTAGATGACAAGTCCTTCGCCCAGGAGAGCGTGATCAGCCCCCTGCCGTCCCTGCTGGGGCAAGACACCGCGGTCGGCTACACCAACCTTCCTCTCGATCCGGACGGATTCGTGCGTCGTTTCGATCTCGATCTCAGCGGGCTCCACGCCCTGCCCCGCCGGGCCGTAGATAAGTACCGGGACGGCGAGGGCGGAGATGGGGACGCTGGCCGGGAAAGCCAAGCAACCAAGGCGGCGGCGGATAATTCCATGAATATCAACTATTACGGACCGGCCCGGACCATCCGCACCGTCTCCTACTACCAGGCCCTCGATCCGGAAAGGTATTTGCCGAAAGGCTTCTTCCAGGACAAAATCATCATGGTGGGGCTCTCCATAAATACCGGCTTCGAATCCCGCACCAAGAAAGCCGATCATTATCCCGTTCCTTTCACCCGCTGGGGCAAAAGCTCCATGCCGGGAGTGGAAATCCTGGCCACCATTACCGCAAACATCCTCCACGGCAACGCCATCCGCCTCTGCCCGCCCGCCTGGTTGCTGCCCCCAAGCATCCTGGTCAGCATCCTGTCGGGGCTGGTTTTTATCCGGATCAAGCCCCTCCGGGGATTTTTCATCCTCGCCATCCTCCTCAGCGGCATTTTCGGGGCCACCCTCCTGGCGTTTCTGAATAATGATTTTTACATCCCGGCGATCTTTTTCTTTTTACCCCTGCTGGCATGTTATCTGACCAGCCCCTTCTTCCATTACTGGGAGGCCTGGCAGGAGCGGAACTTCATCCGGAAGACCTTCGCCACCTACCTGTCTCCCCCGGTGGTCAACCGTCTTCTTGCCCAGCCGGAGCTGCTGAAGCTCGGCGGCAAGACCACGGAAGCGACGGTAATGTTTCTCGATCTGGCCGGATTCACGAGCTTTTCCGAAAAGATCACCCCGGAGGAACTGATCGATCTGTTGAACCGCAACCTGAGTGAATTGACGGAGATCATCTTCAAGTGGGAGGGAATGGTGGACAAATACATCGGCGATGCCATCATGGCGGTATGGGGAACGCCGGTGGCCCAGCCGGATCACGCCCTAAGGGCCTGCCGGGCCGCCTGCGAGATGCGGCAGATGATGTCCGCCCTCTCGGAACGGGAAAGGCGGATGACGGGCATCGACCTCAAGGCCCGCATCGGCATCAACACGGGCAATGTGGTGGCCGGAAACGTAGGGGGGAAAAGGCATTTCAACTACACCGTCCTCGGCAATGAAGTGAATCTCGCCTCCCGCCTCGAAGGGGTGAACAAGGTCTATCACACGGACATCATCATCGGCGAAAACACCGCCGCCCAGGTCCGGGAGGCATTCGAACTCCGGGAAATCGACGTGATCCGGGTGGTCGGCAAGACCGAGCCGGTGCATATCTATGAGCTGCTGTGCCTTCGGGGGGAGATAGGCGCCCGGGTCACCCGGGTGAATGAGCATTTCCAGGCGGGGATGGAGAAATACCGGCAGCGAAGGTGGGAGGAGGCCCGGGCCTGCTTTGCGGCGGGCCTGGCGGAGGCGGAGGGCGACGAACCCTGCCGGATCTTTCTGGAACGCTGTCAGGAATTCCGTGACCAGCCGCCCCCGGATGACTGGGACGGTGTTTACCGGGTAAAGACAAAGTAACCGCCGGGAGGCAACCCGGGACGGGAGGGCACTCTCCAACCGGGCAAGGTGATACTGGACGAAGATGAACGATTGGCGGCATATGATTCGAAACAAAAGAGCCCTGGGCATTTTTCTGCTCTGCTGCCTCGTTGCCGCCGCGGCCCTCGGTGGTTATTACTGCCAGAAAGGCAAAGGAAAATTTGCCGGGGCCGGCAATGAGAAAAACGCCCTGGACTACCGGCCGGATTACCGGATGCGGATCGAGCGCCTCCAGTTCTACGGCATGAAGGACGGGCAAAGGGTCATCGCCATAATCGGCGACAGTTTTGTCATCGAAAAAAAGAAAATCGGGTTCCTCACCATCAGCGTCGCCCACGTCGCCCGCCTCGACAACGCCCGTCTCGACCTGTATGACTCCCGGCCGGCGACGGCGGCCGGGGGCCGGCCCGGAGACACCGGCGGCAAGAAAAACGCTGCGTACCAGGCCACCGGAAGCAGCGGGGAATTCACAACACCGGGAGGGGAGAAAGACGGAAGCGGACGGGCGGCAACCGATGCCGTGGCAACCGAGAATGCGCCGGGTACAATGCCGGATCATGACGGGAGATTATACCCAGGCGCGATTCCGGGGAGACAGACCGCCGCAAAGACAGCGGATACCACGGCGGCTACGGAGGCAACCGGGGAAGGCGCCGGCAAAGCCCCGAAGAAATCATCTCCGGCAACGCCCTCCCCTTCCCTGTCGCCCCTTTCACCCCTGTCGCCGCTTACCCCGCGACCCTCCTATGGCGCCGTTTTCTCCGCGGAGGCCTTCCAAGACTTCCCGGTGCCCATCAGCAGCATCAGCGCCATCGAGGTCGCACCGATTACCGTCCGGCTGTTCAACGGCTACATCCAGACCTCGCAACTGACCGCCTCCCGCGCGGAATTGCGCTTCAAGCACCGGGACATCCTCTGTGAGGGCGATGTCCGGATCGTTTCCGGCGGGCGAGAGCTGCGGACGGAAAGCCTGGTTTTCCAGCCGGAAACGGGGCTTATCCAGACCAAACATCCCTACGCCCTCACCACGGCAGGAAAAGTCAAGACCGGCGGCAGAATCACCACCGACGTCTATCTGCGACCGCAAAGCACCCGGTAAATCCGCCTGAATCCATAATCGATCACCGGCCGGGATCGACGCCCGGGTAAAGATAAGAGGATGAAAAAAGAACGGCCGCATGTCCGGGGTTGAAAACATGCGGCCGCCGTGAGTAGCCTTCCAATCAGGAGATGGTGGGGATCCCGATCCTATCTCGCTTTCGACACAATTTGGAGGATGTAGATCACCTCCGCCAGTCCGGCCTTGTTATCGCCGTTTACATCGGCCCCGGAGGTTGCATAGTTCGGCCGGATGCCCGCCGGATTCATGCCGACGGCAACTTGCAGGGCCAGGACGGCATCGGCAAGGGTAACACCGTTGATGCCGTCGATATCACCGGCAATGGGAGTGGTAAAGACGACTTCATTGCCATAATCCGTTCCGGCGGCGTTGGTCGCATAGGCCCGCAAATGATAAGTAACACCGGGGTTCAGACCGGCTATCGGTCCGCTGAACGCCCCCGTCGAGAAATCACCGCTTTCAATGGTTTTTGCACCCTCTATGGTTGGATTCGCCGCCGTATTCCAGCAAAAGCCCCGTGTTTTCGGAATACTGCCGCCGGTGGCCGTAATGTTTCCGTTGCCGAGAACCGACGTGGAATTAACGAAGGTGACCTCCTGGGTGGTCAAAAGCGGGGCGCCGCCGGCACTTGTCAGGACCAGATATCCATCCGCTTCCGTGGGAGTGAGCTGGGTCCTGTCAACGTTCCATCTCAGCAACGGCGGATCCCCTTGCAGAATCGTGAAATTTAGAATCAGGGTCTCCCCCGGCGCCACCCGGTTCGTATTGCCCGAGTTCATGATGATGGCGCGCGTCTCCGACCATGCCGCACTCTCCGGGGTGACCCGGGTGGTATAAGTCAATTCTTTCTCGGCGGTTATCGACGCCTGACCCAGTTGAGCGCTATCGAGCTGCAAATAATCATGCTGCCATTGCGGCCACAGTTCAAGGATCCGCGGCTGGTACAACTCCGGGTCCAACCCGTCGAAGAATGCCTGGGAATACATGACCTTGACCACTAAATTATTTCCCGTAACGTTGTAAGAGAAGGTCAATTGATTTTGGGGCGTCACCGCGTTGCCGGTGATCGGACCGACGTGGATGCTGTCCCCGTGGGTGGGAAACACCCGGGTATTGAAGACCGAACCCGTCTTCTGGGCCGTCACGTTCACCGTGTCGTTGGGTGCGACGTTCTTGACGGCATAGATGCCCGTAACGGGGTCTGTTGCCGTGAGGGAAGGCGTACAGCCCACGTCATAACAGATCGTGTAGTCCGTCCGGCCCAGTTGGCTCGTGTAGCTTACGACGGCCCCGCCGACTATGTTGCCCGCGCCATCCAGGACCTTGCCGAGCAGGGCCCCGTATCCCGAAGCGACGCCCCACGCCGCCAGTTGCCCCGCGGGATACATCGTGAACCCGCCGGGATCGGCGAAATCAGCCGCAAAGGCCATAAAGGCGCTGTAGAGGGGTGTATATTGATCCTTGATGAACCGCAACTGCACAGGGGCGCCAGTGGGGACGCGCAGGGAGAAGGCGCCGTCCGGCAGGCTGTTCGTTAGGTTGGTCGGCGCCGCGGCCATCTGTTCGATCAGGACGCCGCCGATCCCCTGGCCGGAGGTGTCGCGGACCCGGCTGCTGAAGGATACGGTGGTCGCACTGGCCGTTCCGAAGAAGGATTCCTCTGTGACGCCGCCTCCGAATGCCCGGGCGGTCATGGTCGGATAGGACCAGTCGTAGCCCAGCTTGGCCACGGTAACGACCAGGAGATCGTCATTGGGAACCCCGAAGATATACCAGGCGCCGTCTGCTCCGGTGGACTTGCCGGGTCCGGTGACGAAGACGCCGCCGTGGTTATAGTAAACCGGATAGGTCACTTCCGGATGCCCTGATCTGAAGGCGGAAACGACGGCGCCGTTGATGGGCGCCGGCGCGGCGGGATTGGTGGCATCGATCACCCGCCCCATGAAGACACCGGTTACTACCTTGTCGGTCCATAAGGTCCAGGGCGCCACATCGGCGGCCGTAAAGAGGCCGTAGGCACGGCGGCCGGTGATGTCTCCCATGACCGTGGAGATATAGGAGCTGTAAACCGGGTAATCGAAACCCGGGGCGGTGATCCTGGCATACATGGCATTCTGGGCCGGGATCCCGGTCAGGGTGAAAGAGCCGTCAGGGCCGGTCTGGGCGGAAGCCAAAGAGGCTCCGGTCAGGGCATCGTAGGCCTGGACCGTCGCCCCGGCCACGGGCGTGTCTGGATAGTTCAGGGCCGCCACGGCCTTGTTGCTGTAGGACATGGTCGTTCCACCACCGGCATAGGTGAAGTTGCCATAACGGAATGAGGCATTTCCCTCGCCGTTGGTGTTGATCCCGGCGATGATCGAGTAGTGATAGGTATGACCGGCCACGAGGGGCGCTCCCGTATAGGGTACGCTCGTCTGGGCGGCGGGGATGTTGTTCACCCGCATGACGCGACTCGCCGGAGAAGTGGAAACGTCCGTGACATCCACGGCATACCAACTCACCGCCGGCGCCTCCGCGGGCCAGTTCCAGGCGAAGACCGGGGGAAAGGACAGCGTGGGCGAGGTGGGAGAAACGACGGTCGCGAGTTGCTCCACATAGCCGGTGACGGATTTGTCCCGGGTCTCCGTTCCCCCCGCCTTCTTTGCCGCCTCGAAATGACACGCGGGATATACGACCGGCTTCGCCACCCCGAGGGAAACATGATTTTGCAGGAACCACTGGCCGCTGCCGGCGTCGAAAACCAGGGGGGTGGCGCCGAGGTAACCCGTACAAGCCACCGTGACGCCTCCGTAAAGGGTCTGTCCCGGATCGTTCACATAAGCGGAGGCGAAATAGCCGTTTTCGTCATGAAAAGAGTAAACGTGAAAGGCCTCCTCTTGGTCGTATTTTGCCTGGAGGTGGATATAGGGGAAAAAAGACGGAAAACCGGGATAGAAGGCGCCGACAGGAATGTTATAGGTGGCGAACCCGATCGGGGTCCCGCTGTTCAGGGTATATTCGAAATCGATCCGCCCGGCATTAGCGCTGGCAACGATCCTGAGGACGATGGTTGTATTGGCGGGAGTAAGTCCGGTTTTGATTTCCCTATATACCTGGGGCGGCGTCGGCCAGACGACGCTGTCCGTCAGGTCGTTGAAGATCTCGGCCTGTATCGCCAGGCTCCCGTCCGGCAGCCAGGCGGCGGTGAATTCCGGATGCGGCCCTCCCGTCATGGAACCCATCCCGATCTGGGTCTTGTACACCTTGGCCGGATCCGTCATGTCTCCAAAGTTCTGGAGCTTCACCTCCAGGGCATATTCGTTTATTGCCCCCAACGGCGTACCCGAGCCGACGGCATTCATGATGACGCCCCCCTTGGTCGCCGTGGAGAGAACCGCCTTCCGTTCCCCCGTATTCAGACCGACGGCAATGACGTTTTCACCATCGGGGATCGGCATCAGGACATAGGCAAGCCCCGCCTCCGACTCCGGCTTGATCACGAAGGCCTCGGGGATCGTAATGATATTATTGGCTATCGTGCCGCCGGAGAAGTTATAATTATTGATGACCCGGGGCCCCGGTGAGGCCGTGTAATCCTGATAAGAGAAATTCTTCACGTCCACGGAGAAGGCCCCGGCCTGCCCCGACCATCCGGCCGCCAACAACAACCCGGCAAGGAACGCCAGGAGCCTGAAACAGTGGCTCTTCCCTTTCACGTTTTTCATATGGTGCCTCCCTGAATTAAGGACATCGTTTATTGAATTGAATTGACATCAAAACGCCAACGGCCGATCCGGCATAAAACACAGATTTGTTTTATCGCTATGATAAAGTCGGGAATGGAATTAGGCAAGGTCTCTTTTTGCCCGTGGTGTGATTTAGGTCACAACTTAGGTGTGAATTAGTTCACAAGGCGGGGCAAAGTTCCATTGTACCGTCGGCACCGGGTGGGTAAAGAGACTTGCCGGACCGACTGCCACGGATTACTCTCCTTTGACGACATCGTAAAAGCCCTCATGCCCATGGAGCACCACGAAGCATGAGAATGGCATTTTAGGGGAGATAAGGAGGGGGAGGGGGTTGGACACAACAAAGCCGCTCCCGTTTCTCCTTGTCGGGAGGGCCGGGAGCGGCTTTGTCTAAATCGTCAAAAAATCGTGATACGGAATCCAGTTATCTAACGAGCTTACGGCATCAATCCTTTAGGCAGCGAATGGAATTCGCCGTGGTAAAAGGACTGTAAAAGTAACTGGCATCCACGCCGGCATTATCGAGCCACAAATCGGTCCTCCAGGCCTGGTCGTTGTGGATACTGGAAGTCCAGAAATAGGTACGCTCCCCTAATAACAAAAAGGAGGAGTCGGTGGCCTGGCCGGCCAGCAGGGCATTGAAACCGGAATCGCCGCAGGGGGTCCGGCCCTGGCAGAGATCCATTGCCTTCATCCGATCTCCCGCCGGGGCGCCGCAGAAAGTGGTGATGTCGGCGCGATAATTCGTACACGAGGACGAGCCGAGATAATTGGTCAGGGTCACGAATTCCGGATCCGTAGGCACATGCCAGCCGGCCGGACAGACGCCCTGCGTCTTCTCCGTCGTGGCGCCGCACATGGCCTGGGTCCATCTGTAGAGCCCGCCGTAAATCCCGCAGTTGTATTCCTCATCATTCAGGCAATACTTCTGGATGGACGAACAAGAATTACCCTGGGCGGTCGTCCGGGCGATCATGGCGCCGACGTTCAGATTCTTGGCAAACCAGCACTGGTTACCGATCTTGACCGTGGGATAGGATTCCCCGGCATAGGTGATCGTATCCCCGCAAACAAATCCTTCCGTGGTCCGGACGGAGGCCAGTTTCTGGAGGATGTAGATCACCTCCGCCAGTCCGGCCTTGTTATCGCCGTTTACATCGGCCCCGGAGGTTGCATAGTTCGCCCGGATGCCCTCGCCGGCTCCTCCCGCGATCAACTTGAGGGCGATGATCGCATCCGCCATATTCACCAGATTGTCGCCGTTGAGATCACCCTTGAGGGCCGGCAATGCCGAGGAATAGGTAAAGCTGTGATATGCAAAGGACTGATTGCCATTCAAATCCCTCACCATGACTAAGAAGGTGTAATTGCCGTCGGTTAGGGCGGGGCCGTCATAATTCACCGAGGTGGAGGTTGTATTTGTGTACCAGACATACTCCCCGTTAGCCCTGTACAAAGTAATGAAATAGGAGTAGCCCGCCCCGTATCCCGTCCAGGAGAAGGCGAGATTGCCATGGACAGTGGAATTGTTCGCCGGCAGGATACCCGTGGCAAAGGAGTTCGGGAAGGCGGTAATCGTGAAGTTCTTCGTAACCACGGCGCCGCCTTTCTCGGTGATCGTCAGGGTGTAGTTAAGCGGGGTGGCCGGCGGGGTCGGCCCGAAATTGGGCTGGCCCGTGGCGCCGCTGTACCACCATTGCCACTGCTTGGATGACGCATTGAACTGGAGCGCCAGGGAACCGGTGATGCCGGGGCCGGTGGCGGCAACGGCGCTGATCAGTTCCTGTTGATCAATGACGTTCGCGTCCACCCAGTAGCTATGCGTTCCATTGGCCAGGATGGAGTGGCTGGACCACATCGCGGCGCTATACTTGGGGGCGCCGAAGATCCCCATTTCCGTCACGGAACCGGCAAAGCAATCCAGATATGCCGTCTTGAAGGTATAGCCGCCCTTGGTTACATCCATCTTCACCACGTCACCGGGCTGGACATTGGGTACCAGGAACATCCCGGAGGCGCCGGTAGCGCCGCTGCCGCCCGGATAGAGTGCATTGTAGGCGGCGCCGCTCTTGCTCGTCAGGGTCACGGTCGCCCCGCCGAGCGGCGCCATGTTGGTCGAATCGACCACCAACACCCCCAACAGGCCGTTGCTGCCCGTAACCCCGAAGTTAGTCATATCGGCGGCGGTAGCCATAAGTTTATTGCTCCCCGTAATTGCGCCCGGGAGGTTATGGGGCATATAGGCATCCACATATCCAGGGGCGGTCACCTTCATATAGAACTGGGCGTCCTTCGGCAGCCCGCTCATTGTGTAGGAGCCGTCGGTCCCCGAAATCGTGGATTTGCCGGGATCGCCGTTGAGGACCAGGGTGGCGCCGGAGATGGCGGCGCCGCTGCTTAAGGCCTTCACCGAACCGCTCACCGAGGCGTCATAGCCCGGAGCCGTACCATAGATCCGGCCCTGGCTGTAGGCATTCCCGTGGGTGCTGAAGGTCCGGGGAGAAAAAGTCCAGTTGGCCTTGGCGGCCGTCAGCGTCACCGTGTCGAACGGGCTCACGTTGAGGACGTAATAGCGGCCGTTCCCCCAGGTGGAAGCCGAATCCACGAGATTGCCGAAGGGATCGCGGTATTTCACGGGATATGCGGTATTCAATCCCTGGGCAGTCACCACCGTGCTGCCCACATAGGAGGAATAGCGGAAGGTCTGGTCGGAAACGCGCCCGGCGATGACGGCCTTGCCGGAGTCAGGCATGGCGCCGAAGGCCGTCAGATCGACGGTCGTCGGCATGTTGATGGGACCGGAGCCGCCATAGTTGTCGGTGCTGACATTGACGTTCGTCGATTGACCGCCCACGTTGACCGTATAGGTGTCCAGATACCCCAGGGCGGTGAACTTCAGAAAGAAGGGGGTATTCATCGGCACCCCGGTCAAGCTGAAAGAGCCGTCCGAAGTGGAAGCCGGCGTCGTTATCGCCGGATCGGAGGCCAGTGATACCGTAACCCCGCCGGGGATGACATTGCCGTTCCAATCCCTGACGATCCCGCTCACGGTGATGAAGGGCGGGGTGTCGGTGAAGGTGGCCTTGGCCGCCTTTGCCCCGTTCATGTTGATGACGCACTGATCGCCCGTAACGACATCGCAACCCGTCCAGCCCGCGAAATAGGAACCGTAATCCGGCGTGGCGAGCAGGGAAACGATACCGGGGGTGAAAGCGGCCGCACAGGCGCCCCCGCAGTCGATCCCCTCGGGGGAGCTGGTGATCGTCCCCGTGCCGCTGCCATCCTTGGAGACACTCAGTTGATAGGTTGTCGATTCTTCCGGGTTGATCGTGAAGAGGAACATGGCCCTGTTGCCCGGGTTGCCTTCGAAGTTCACAAAATTGAAGCTGTTCAACTGCCCCGTAACCTGGGACCGGGAAGAATCGTAATCGGAAGAAGTCTGGAGGGTCCAGTAGTAGCTCATCCCCCGGAAAAGTTTGTCCGCCGGCACCGTCCAGGAGGAGGCATCCTTAAGCCAGCCGCTGTGGGCGATCTCCACCCGCCGCAGGGGGTCCCAGATGCGGGCGCGATACCAGGTGTTGGGCGCGGCGATCAGGGGCCAGGTGAAGGTCGGCGTGGTGGTGTTGAAGTAGTAATTCCCCGCCGGCGTCAGGGCGCTGATGTCCGGCGCCCCGGTATCGTGGTAGGCGTAGGGCATCGTGGCGCTCTCGATGACCTGCTGGCTTCCGCCCCGGTTGATGGTCGCCTCGATTTTATAGTTGCCGTCAGGCAGCGGCGCGTTGCTTCCATAGACAATATAGACAGATCCTGACCGGTACTTGGTTGTCTCGTAACCCTTGGCTCGTAAGGTGGCGTTTATGGTGTTGCCGCTGTTGTCTTTTATCCGTCCGGAAATGATCTCCCAGGGGGCAACGCCGGGAATGCCGGCATAGGCCATATGCCGGTACTCCGTGATCGTCCCCGTCGGCGGCTGGGTGGCGATCATCCCCCAGGCGATGGCCGGTGAGGAGGCATAATTGCCCGTGTAGAAGGGGTAGCCAAAGGTACGGGTCATATTCTTTGTAACCCGTCCTTCGCCGTCGATGATCTGGACCGACCATGAATACCAGGTATCGGCCTGGAGAAAACCCGCCGGAATGGCCAGGGAGGTGGTTGTCGGGGGAAGATTCGCCGACTGGTAAATGTAACTCCCGGTGCCGCCCGTCCCGTTGGCGCTGTTGAAGGCGTCGATTACCCGCACGTGAATCCGGTAGTCTGCCGGCAGCGTACCAGGAAGGGTCCATGAAAAGGTGGGGGTGGCGGTTCCTGTGTAGGCCTGGTTTTGTGAAGGCGTCAGAGTGGCCGGGTCAATCAGGGGCATCGCCCCGTTGTAGTTGAAATTGCGGGTCACCACCGCTTTCCGCCCCAGTGAGTCGATGGCCTCGAATGTGTATTCCCCGTCAGGAAAGAAATTGGTCGTGAGAGAATACCAGCCGAAGGACTGCTTGCCCCCTTCCATGAATTTGGTGGTGAAAGGGGTCAGGGTGTACGTCACATTGTTGGGACCCGTCACCGTGACGGCAAGATCTTCAGGACTGCCGCCGGCAATGTCGGCATAGAGGGCATACTGCAGCGGCGCCGCCTGGGTGTTGGTCTGCCGGATCGAAAAGACGCCGACGGAGGTGAACTGCGGTGCCGGATAGGCCGGGTGGTCGTCCGTGGCGGCGATATTCTGGGTCGTGGCCCCCGCCGTCGTCGTGAAGGGCTGGGAGAAGTTGGTATAGTCACCGGGACCGGTATCGCCGCTGCTGTTGCCCCGGGTCCAGTTGACGACCACGAAGGCCCGCTTCCCCGCCGGCAGGTTCGGAATGGTATAGGTCATGCCGTTGACGAACTGGGCGGCGGGGATGATAAGCGTTCCGAGCAAATATTCCGCGGTTCTCTGGAAGTTGTGGTATTCATAGACGTTGATGATCACCTTGCCGGTGCCGTCGAAGCTGGGAACGTTGACGGTGCCCGTAATGGAGGCAAGTGAGGAACCCGAGTTGGGGCCGATCTGGATGGAGGTCTCCGTCTCGACGCCCTGGCGGGACCAGTTGTTCCAGACCCTGGTTTCGGGCTGGATGAAGAGACCGGCCACGCTGCCCGCCTTGGTCCAGGGGACCTTCCATTCCACGTGGTTGTCCACACCGGCGGACATATTCATGAAAACGCCGCCGGGATTGTTGAGATCCTCCCAGGGTCCGTAGGAAACGCCGTTGGCGGTGGCCACGGACCGGGACAGGAAGGTCTGCCAGAAGGGGGCATGACCCGTCCGCGTTCCCGTGACGCTGGAATATGAGTTCCAGGCGCCGTTCAGGTTCGCATATACATAGGCGCCCGTAAAATTGCCGCCGGCATCCATGCTGCCCTGTATCTGGTAGCTGTTGGTTCCGGCGGTAAACCCGAAGTTGAACCACCCGCCCCCCGTCGGTAAATTCCCCCAGCTCAAATTCGCCGGGGTGGTCGGCGCCGGAAATACCGCGTCCCCCTGGGGACCATAAATGTATCCCTGACCGGGCTGGTAGCTGCCCCACTCGCTGGCCCCCCAGGCGCTCATCGTGATGGTCCGGGCCGGCTGGCCGTTCTGGGCGGGGATGTTGATCTGCCAGGTGTCGTTATAGCCGGCGTATCTGGCCCAGGCGCGGAAGTCGCCGGCCATCTGGGGGCCGTCGCCCGGCCGGGTGGTAAAGCGGACGGCGTAGTCATACATTGCATTGGAATTCAGCCTGCCGCCCGCCGTGTCCATGCGCAGATAGAGGTAGAGGCCGTCCTGGGCGAGATAAACCTGGGAGATGTTCCGGCCCGGGTCGTTGTCGTCGTCGCCCACCGTGTTGTTGTAAACGGGGCTGATCCCGGTCCAGTCGCCTACGAGGCCGTCCACGACGATGGCGCCGCTGCTCACCACCGGTATGGCGCCGGTCTGGCCGCTGTACTGGAGGAAGCCCTGGAAATCCTTCGCCCACCTGTTCTGGGTAAAATCGGGGAGGAGGCCGTTCAGGGTGGCATCGTTCCCCAGACCGTGTCCCATGGTGCCGATCTTGGGATTGCCCCAGCCGTACTCCGTGAATTCCGGCAGAAGGTCCCTAAGACCCGGGGCTGTCGTCCCGTTCCCCATGATGGCGTTGGGGTTGATGCGCTCCCGGGTGGAATCGTCGTAAGCGGTGCGGACCGCCGTAAAGGTCCCCCGGTAGGTCATCTCCTCCCAGCTCTGGCTGGAAAGACCCGTCCGGTAGGTTCCGGACATGGTCGTCCCGGCGATGGTCCCCCGGAACTCCGCGGTGTTGTAGTACCAGCCGCCGGAATTGACGTAAACATTGAACCGTAGAATGAAATCGCTCCCCTGAACGAGGGCGTAGCGGATATCGTTCAAACCCCACATATTACTGAAGTCGTTGAAGAAATAACCGCCGCTCAGTGAAAAGACGCCTTTGCTTTTCATCTCCTTAAGGTTCACCGTCACCTTGTTGAACGACTCTGGGCTGGTGCTGGTAAATACCCAGGTTTCCCAATCTCTAACATATTCGAAGGGCGTCCCGCTGGAGAGGGAGGCCTCGACCTTGTTCAGGATGCCGTAACGGAAAAACTGCTCCCGCTGAAGGTCCGGGGTCTCGATAGTGAAGAGTTTCTTGGCCCCCGGCGTCGCCGGTCCATAATTGTGAATCTTGTTAGAGGCCACGAGGTAGTCCGCGATGGCGCCCTGAAAGGCCGTCCTGGCCTCGGCGAGTTTGCCCGCCCCGTTGTAGGCGGGGGTCCCGCCCGCCGTCAACAGCTTCAAAAGATTGGGGTAGCGGTCCAGCAGCCCCTTGAAGTTGAGGAGGTCCGCATTGGCCAGACCGACGATCTCCTGGACGCCGACCTCGAGGTTGTAGGCGGAAACGATGAGCGCCCAGGCCTTCAGGGCCTTCAGGGCCGCCCGGTAGAGGTAGTAATCGCCGGCATCGACTTCCACGTTCAGGGTCTCGGTGGCGGAGATATAGTTCTTTTCTATGATGACGACGCCTTCCCCGGCGCCGCACTGGTTGATGACCTCGTCCATGTCGGCGATGGAGGCATTGACGGCCGTCAGGAAAGGCCCGGCCAGAAACGCGCGGATCGCCTCTCCCGAGGGCGCCGCGGCGGGGATGATGAGTTTCTCGTCCTTGTTGAAGACGGGATGGAATTCCAGGGTTTCCAGGGTGTCGCCGGTGCGTTTCACCCCGTATTGGGCGAGAAGTTTCGTAACGGTGTCCATCGTGCCGCCGTCGTTGCGGAAGAGCAGATCGAGGATGCGGGTGAAGGCCAGGTAGCCGCGGATCTGGATCTTTTGCTGGGCCGTGGCGCCGGCGTAGGAGGCATCGTTATAGGCCCCCAAAAACGTCTGATAGGCGGTCAGCGCCGAGGGGACGGTCTTCTTGAACAACTGGGTCTTGCCCGTGGCGATCAGATCGTCCAGGGCCAGGGTGGCGCGCTGTGCCGACAGCGGGGTAAATATAAGCGCGGCGGCGGCAAGGATGGCCAAAAAGATGCTGGTGATGAAAAAAACACGCCTTTTAAAAGATCTCCCCTTCATGATTGTCCCCCCCTGACAAAGTAAGTACGGCGCCTGTTATGATGGATTGATGAATGTTCGATTGCTTTTAAATAAATATCATAAATAATGCAAGGAGATTCTTAATAAAGGTGTGACCTAATTCACAGCTTGATCATTATTTTTTCCCTGGCATTCAAACCCCGAGAATCCTGATCTTTCTGCGCAGGGCATCCACATCCTTCACGATGATTTTATTGGCGGTGGTGAGCAGATGGCCCTTTTCCCGCCATCCCTTGATCGCCTTGTTGACGCTTTCCCGCTTGGCCCCGATGGTGGCCGCCAGTTCCTTCTGAGAAAGGGAAAGCTCCACCACCTGCTCCGTCGTGCCGAGCTGCTGTTGTTGATGTTCCGCCAGTTCCACGAGCTTTTTCGCCAGCCGGGCGGAGACACTGAGGAATACCGAATCTTCGAGGAAATCGTCGGCCTTGCGGAGGCGATCGGACAGGGCGGCCAGAATCGCCCTGACCGCCGTTTCGTTTTTCATCACAAAGGCAATGAAATCGCTGCGACACAGGATATAGACCTGCGTCGTCTCAAGGGCGATCACGTCCGCGGAACGGGTCTTGCCGTCCAGCAGGGCCATTTCTCCCAGGAAATCTCCCTTGGACAGGATGGCCAGGATGACCTCGTCTTCGAGGACCGATTTGCGCGTCACCTTGACGCTGCCGGAATCGACGAGAAACAGGGCGGTCCCTTCATCGCCCCGGCGGAACAGCACCTCCCCTTTTTTCAGGACCTTGGTCCGGAGCACCGCCGCCACCTTGCGGCAGTCCTCCAATTGCAGGCCTTTGAAAAGAGGGACCTTCTTGATGAGGGATTCGGGAACCGACATGATCTTATCTCCTTTGCTTGTGAGATTACGACATTATGTCCGGTTAGGGGATAATCGTGATATTGCCTCTCTTTGCCGTCGCTTTCACCTCGGTCAATTGCTCGGTCATTAATTGTACCTCTTTGAATTCCACGCGGGTCTGGTTTTCCCGGACATCCTTTTTGACCTGAAAAGTCAGGTTCATGAGGGTGATATCCCTGCCTGTGATCCCTCTGGCCCCGGCCATGACAATGACCAACCTTCCGGGGTTCTTGTCGTTGACGATGTGCATGAGGGAGTTGGTATGATTCGTCTTTTCGCCCCCGATAAACTGCAGCACCCGGACATCATAGGTAATGACCAGTTTGACGCCGGCCAGTTTGCCGATCTCGTCGATCATCACGGGAACGACGAATTTCTGGCTGTTCTTCGCCTTCAGCTCCGGGATATAAACCTCCGCCGCCCCGGCCGCCGCACCTCCCCAGGAATACGCCAGCATCGCCACCGCCAGGGACAGCAGCAATCTTCTAACCGTATCAGCCATCGATATCCGCATCCGCCTCCCGCTTCAAGATTCTCGTTACCCGGAAAACCTCCTCGATGGTGGTCACCCCTTCCAACACCTTTTTCGCCCCGTCCCGGACGAGGCTGACCATGCCCCGCGCCACCGCCAGATCACTGATCTGATTGGAATCCGATGTCTTCAGGATGAGCCTCTTGAGCGGTTCATCCATGATCATGATTTCGAAGATGGCCGTCCGGCCCCGGTAACCGGTATGCATACAGGCCTGGCAGCCCTTTTTCTGAAAGATCGTGTCGCCTTTCACCGCCGACGGCTCTATGCCGAGGTTGTAGAGTGACTCCGCATCGGGGAGATATGGCTCCTTACATTTCGGACAGAGGACCCGGACAAGGCGCTGGGCGATGATGGCGATTACCGACGAGGTCACGAGAAAGGGTTCGATGCCCATATCGATGATCCTGGTCACGGCGCTGGCGGCGTCGTTGGTATGGAGGGTGGAAAAGACAAGATGGCCGGTGAGGGAGGACTGGATGGCGATTTCCGCCGTCTCCTGGTCCCGGATCTCCCCCACGAGGATGACATCCGGGTCCTGACGGACGATGGATCGCAGTCCCTGGGCGAAAGTGAGGTCGATCTTCGGGTTGACCTGGATCTGGCCGATCCCGTCGATCTGATATTCGATGGGATCCTCGATGGTGATGATGTTGATCCCCGGCTGGTTGATCGTGGTCAGGGCGGCATACAGGGTGGTGGTCTTGCCGCTTCCCGTGGGACCCGTTACCAGAATGATGCCGTAGGGCGATTTGATGAGCTTGTCGAAAAGACTGATGGACTCCCGATCCATCCCAAGATCGGAAAGTTGCAGGATCGCCGCCGACTTGTCGAGTATTCTCAGGACCACCCGCTCGCCAAAGGCGGTGGGCAGTACGGACACCCGGATATCAACGCTGCGGTCGGCGATCTTGATCTCGATCCTCCCGTCCTGGGGCAGGCGTTTCTCCGCGATGTTTAGCCGGGCCATGATCTTCACCCGGGAGGTCAGGGAGGACTGGATCTTCCGGGGCAGGCTCAAGATGTCGTAGAGGATCCCGTCGATCCGGTAACGGACTTTCAGGGAGCTCTGATAGGGCTCGATATGGATGTCGCTGGCCCGATCCTTGATGGCCCCGGACAGGAGCAGGTTCACCAGTTTGATGATGGGGGCGTCGCTCGTTTCGTCGAGGAGATCCCCCGTCTCCTCGATCTCGGAGATGATGCTGTCCGTGGATTCCTCGCTCATCTCCTCGAAGAATTCCTTGGCGGTGCTCCGGCTCAGGTCATAGGCCATGTTGATGGCCCCGGCAATCGCCTCCTGCGTGGAAAGGACCACCCGGATACCGCCGCCGTCGCCCGGGGAAAGGAGATGGCGGATATCGTCCGCCGTTTGAAAAGAAAAGGGGTCGTTGACGGCGATGACGAGCCCTTCCGGCGTTTCCAGAGGTATGAGGCGGTTTCTCTTCAGGTACTGGATGGGCAGCCGCTCCGTAAATTCCGTGTTGATGTGGTCGATGGGCAGCGAAGGCCAGAAGGGAAGAGAAAACTGATCGCTCATCGTCCGGAGTACCTCCGGTTCATTCATGAGCTTTTTCTGGATCAAAAGGTCCACCAGACTCTCCTCGCCGTTCCGGGTCAGGGACAGGAGCTCCGCCAGGGCCTCCGGCGAAACGCCGGCCAACTGCAACCGTTCCTCGAGGGTCATCCGGACAGCGGATGTCAAAGGTGTCATCGCACGTCCTCGGTCATGAACGACTCGCGGAAGTTCGAAACCTTCCGGCGCTTACAAAGCTCTTCATATCGTCCATCGCCGCGAAAATTGCCCTTCCTGTTTTCCATGTCTTCCCTATTGGGCCGTCTTGGCCGGTTCCTGCTTCTGCTTGTCCTTCTTCGGGTCGTACATGCGGATGACGCCCTCCTCTATCTGCCCGATCTCATTGGATTTCATCTTGTAGATTGCCGCCGCGTCGGCCTGGTTGCGGACGATGCGCGGGGTGATGAAGATAAACAGATTGGATTTTCCCTTGGCCTTGTAGCGGTACTTGAACAACCAGCCGAGGAGGGGGATGTCCCCCAGGATGGGGATCTTGTCCTCCCGGACCTCCGTCTCGTCGTTGATCAATCCGCCGATGACGATGGTCTCGCCGTCCTTCACCACCACGGCCGTCTTGGCGGCCCGCTTGTAGGTCGTGGGGCGGAAATCTGCCGAGGACGCCGTATCGATGCGGGTCACCTGCTGGTCGATCTTGAGGCGGACGAAGTTGTCCTCGTTTATGTGAGGGTTCACCTTGAGGATAATCCCCACGTCCTTGTATTCATAGTTGCTGTAGTTGATCTGGGTGCCCGTGGAGGAGGTGTCCTGACGGGTGATGTAAGGGACATTCTTGCCGACGTTGATCTCCGCGTCCTCGTTGTCCAGGGTCAGCAACTGGGGGGTCGCCAGGACGGAGACGTCGGAATCGCCGCGGTAGGCCTGAAATACCGCCCCAATATTGGGAAAGATGATCCCGCCGATATTGATCCCGGCGCCGAGGACGCCGACGGCGAAGCTGCTGGCGGGAAAGGTCGCCATACTGGTAGTGGTGTCAACCGTCGGGAACGCGGAGGTGCCACCGCCGCTGAAACTTGCCACCCCGATGGTGCTCGCGTCCGTGCCGCCGGCGCCGAGTCCGGCCACCGGACCGGCCCCGAAGTTCTTGACGGCGTGCCATTCAACCCCCAGCTTGAAGTCCTTGCCTTCGGAAACCTCCATGATGAGGGCCTCGATATACACCATGGGCCGGGGCACATCCAACTGTTTGATGATGGATTCGATGATGGTGTAGTCACCCCGCTCCGCCGTGATGATCAGGGTGTTCGTCGCCTTGTCCGCCACGATCTGGACGTCCTTGGACAGGACGGCCTTGCCGGCGGCCTGGCCGCCCTTGGCGTCTTTGGGCAGGTTCATGAGGACCTTGGCGAGATCCTCGGCGGTGGCGTTCTGAAGGCGGTAGATGTGGAGTAGCGACTCACCCCTGGTGACCCCCTTGTCCATCATGGCGATAAGATTCTTAACCCGCGCCGTATCCGCCTCGCTGGCCAGAAGGAGGATGGCGTTCGTCCGCTCCTCCGCCACGATGCGGATGGGGGCGATCCCCTTCTGCTGCTGGAACATGGACGTCAACGATTTCACCACCTCGGAAGCGGTGGCGAATTTCAGGGGGATGTAGGAAATCTGTTCCCCCACCCCTTCCACATCAAGGGCGCCGATGATCTCCTGGAGACGCCTGATGTTGGAGAGGACGTCGGTGACGATGAGCATCCCCGTGGGCGCATAGGCCAGGACAATGCTGGTCTTGGAGACCAGGGGCTCGATGATCTTTTTCATCTCGTCGGCATTGGCGTATTCCAGGGAGATGATCTGGGTCACGATCCGGTCCTCCGGTTTATGCACATCCTCGTCGATCCGGGTTTCCACCCCCTTGCCCCGGACTTCCATGGCGGGAACTATCTTGATCACATCCCCCGCCGGCACCGTGGCAAAACCGTGAATCTCCAGGACCGACTGGAAGACCTTGTAAACCTCGTCCACCGGGATCTTCTTCGGGGAGACGACCGTCACCTTTCCCTTGACCTTGTCGTCAATGACAAAGTTTTTCCCCGTCAACTCACTGACGAATTTTACGAATACCTGGATATCGACGTTGTCGAAATCGATGGTTACGTAACGGGTGTCCTTACCCGCGGGATGGGCCGCGGGCGCGGCGGGCGCGGCCGGATGAGCTGCAGGAGGCGCCGCTTGCGCCGGTGGATGTACCGCCGAGGGAGTTTTAGGATGGGCGGCGGCGGCGGCCGGTTGAACGGCAGGAGGCGGCGAAGCCGGTTGACCCGCCGGTTTTGCCGGTGTTGCCGCCGGAGCCGGTCGGGGAGTCACCGCCGGCGCTGCCGGTGCAGCCGTCCGGACCGGAGCGGCCGGGCGGGCATATGCCGCGGGCGGCGGCGCGGCGGCGACGGACCGCGCCGGGGACACGGTCCGTGGGGCAGTTGCCGGCATGGACGATCCGGATGACGGCGCCGCCGGAGATGACTGTTTTGTTGCCGCCGGCCGGTGGACACCGGCAGTGCTTGCGGCGGCAGCCGGGGCTGAAGAGGCGGAAACCGAAGCGATTTGCCCCCGTGAAGAAGCAGTTGCAGTGGGCGGGGCCTTCACCGGCGCGGGAGCGGCGGTTTGAGGGGTCGCCGTCACAGGCGGCGGCGCCTTCCCGGTTGCGGGGACCGGCGCCGCGACAATGGGGGAGGCGGCGGCCTCCACGGCCCGGCGGAACCCCGCCTGGATGGCCTGAGCCTCCGATGCAAATTCGATACGGTCATCGGCCCGTACCGTATCGTAGCCCCTCATGCCCGGCAGGAAATACTGCCGGGTGGATTTGCTGGCGGCGATCTTCCCCTGCCGGGCCGTATCGGCCGGCCGGGGCTCTTCACCGGCGATTCTAACCCCCTGAGCGGTCACCGGCATCAGACAAATCAGGAGACATAGGGTTAGAAACAGCCCATATGCCGTCTTTTTGATCAATATATCGTACAACTGCCTCATTTATCCTTCCCTTCGCCCACGAAGGACATGAACTCCGGGGCGGCGCTGATTTTTTTCAGATCTCCGTCGGATCTCGCCCATACCCTGACCTCCGGATTGATCGCCGCCGCCTTCTTTAGATACTTCAAAGAATTGGCCACATCGCGATACTGGGCGTAAAGACAGGCCAGATTATAATAAGGATCCACATAACCGGGCTTTGCCGCTATCGCCCGCTCGAAGAGCCGCATGGCATGGCCGCTCTGTTGCCTCTGCATATAGATGACGCCCAGATTGTTCAAGGCCTCCACGTGCCGCGGGTCCTTTGCCAAAAGACGGCTGTACAACCGGGCCGCCTGGTCGGGATCGCGGCGCTGCTGGCTGGCCAGGGCATCCTGATACAGGCGCTGCACCTCCTCGGTTTTGCCGGCCTTTAGGGGCATCTCCGGACGCGCGGGCCGGGTTTCCCGGCCCTGCTTGGCCCGGGGGGGAGACGATTGCACCGTGGCGGCAGGCCGGGCCGGCGGCGTCTTTGTCACCACGGCGGCCGGGGGCGTTTCCCTTGCCGGCGCCGGCGCCGGCGCGGGAGATGCAACGGCAGCAGCCTGTTTCGTTGTATTCTCCACCCTCTTTGCCGTCAGTCCCACCGTTCCGGTGGCGGGAGCCGATCTCACCGGCGCCGTTTTTCCTGTCGGAGACGCTGTTTGCGCCGACGTCTGCGCCGGGGATGCGGGGGCCGGCTGTTTCGCTGCGCTCTCCGGCCACTTTCCCGGCGGCGACGCCGTTCCGGCAGAGACGGTGCCGGGGGCCGGGGGCCCCTGATAGACACCCTGCGCCGTCTCTTTCGGGGGCGCCGCAGCACCCGGCGTGGGGGGCAACGACACCGGTTGTCCGCTAACCGCCGTCGCCCCGGCCGATGACGTTCCCGCCGACGGCGGCACGGGCGAAGAAGTTACGGCGACGCCTGCCGCCGGCGGAGAGGCCGTAGTCGCCAGCCTCGCCGCATTTCTGGACGAATTGTCACCGCTCCAAAGATACAAAACCGACGCGACGGCGGCCACCGCTACAACGACGGCTATCACCACCGCAACCGGTGCGTATTTCCCCCTCTTCCTGTCCGGAAGGGGCGCCGGGACAATGACGGACTGAATGTTACCGGAACTCTTGTCTTTTTCTTTCTGTGCCTTGGTCAGGGCTTCATTGATATAACTCATTTTTACCTTTAGTCAAGAAATTTGAAGAACCGTCTCTTAGGTCTGCGATAATGAGGACCCATATCTTTTATAGCATCTTTTACCGTCTTACCGTCGATGGTAAAACCGTCCCGGGTATAGGCAATCAGGAGGCACCGGTCGCAGATGGCGTTGATCCGCCGTGGTACGCCCCGGGAATAGGAATGGATCAAACGGTAGGCAAAGGGGGTAAATATAATCCGTCCCCGGCCGCCCCCCACGGCCAGGCGGTGCTCGATATAGGCCTTGACCTGGTTCAGGTCCAGGGATTCGAGGTGATAGCGGACGGTGATCCGTTCGTTGAGCTGCCGCAAGACCGGCAGGAGCAGCAGGTCCCGCAGTTCCGGCTGGCCGATGAGGACGATCTGGATGAGTTTTTCCCGCTCCGTCTCGAGATTGGAGAGCATGCGGATCTGTTCCAGCACGCCGTGGGACAGGTTCTGGGCTTCATCGATGAGCAGGACGGTGTTCCTGCCGGCGGCGAAATTGCGGAGGAGAAAATCGTTCAGCGCGTCGAGATAACGTTTCCGCGTTTTTTCACCGCCGTTGAGATGGACCTCGAAACCGAACTCCTGGGCCAGGGTCTCCAGAAGTTCCATTTCCGAAAGGAAGGAGTTGAAAATCAACGCCGTGGTCGTCCTGTCGTCCAGTCCGGCCAGAAAGGAACGGCAGACGGTGGTCTTGCCCGTACCCACGTCGCCGGTGACCATGATGAAGCCCTTCTTCTCCCGGACCCCGTAAGTCAGGTGATTCAACGCCTCCTGATGGCGGTGGCCGGGGAAAAAGTACCGGGGGTCCGGGGACAGATTGAAGGGATTTTCCTTCAAACCGTAATAAGCCGCATACATTACTGTTTCATCTCCATGCAATCGTCACCGGAAGGTGTATTGATAGGCTTCCTGCCGGCCCTGTCTCTTGAGGCGCAGGGTCATGGGCGAACCGGATTTGAGCCGGTTGTAGAAATTCACCATGTCGTCGGCGGTCTTGATCTGCCGGTCGTCGATACCCTGGATGATGTCGCCGTTGGTAACGCCTATCTTTTGAAAAATGCTGTCGGGTCGGATGTTGCTGATCATGAAGCCATCCGGAACGCCCCCGGAGAAGTAAGGCCGGATCTGGGCCGTACTGAGGAGGGCACCCATGTCTTTCAGATAGCTGTTGACTTCGGAACGGCTCAGGACCACGGACCCGGGCGCCACGGCCGGTCCGGAGTCCGGCGCCCCGCCTCCCGGCCGGCCGGCGGGGCTTCCGGGCGGCAGGATGGGCTGGACGGGCCTTTCCGCCATCTTCAGGGTCAATTCCCGCTCCGCCGTCTTGAGGATCACGGCATTTCTGTTGATCTTCACCACCTGGGCCCCCAGCACCGTGCCGCCCACCTTGTAGAGTACTTGTTTGTTCTTCCCCTTTTCCTCGATGATGGCGAAACCATAGCGGCTGTCTCCGGCCACCGTCCCCTTCAGGACGAGGACCTGGGTGAGGTCCCCCGGTTCGTTGGCCTTCCCCGCCATCTGCTTTTCCGCCACGGTCTTGTCCGTGGATCCAAGGAGATTCCGGTCCATGATGATTTTGTAGGCGTCGAAGGCCTCCTTCGCCGCCCCCGGTGACGCCGCGGTTGCCGCCGGCGGCGCCGGGCCGCCGGATATGCGGCCCATGAGCTGCAACCCGATGACTTTGTAGAAGATACCCACCCCGGCATATATGACGGCCGTCATGAACATTACGATGAGGAAGGGTTTGTACTTTTCCGCCTGAAGAGAGGCGGCGGTCGCCAGCAGGCTCCGGATATCCAGGTTGGAAACCGACAGATTGCGTACGTCCAAACGGGAGGCCAGCAGATCCCGGAAATCGAGCCGGCCGATTTTAAGGTTGCGCAAGTTCAACCTGGATATTTTTTCCTTTATGATTTCAAAGTACTTCAAGGTCTGATCCTCGCCGTGGGATTGCCGAGGCTGCCGTTAATCACCAGGGATATCTTCTTGCCCTGCTGGCCGGGAATCTCTATGGCGGCCAGGAGTTCCATCGGGCTGTTTTCCAGATCCGCGCCGTTCAGGGCGATATCACCGTTCAGTTCGGCCCGGAACTTATCGCCGGTAAGTTTCATCCTGACGATCTTCAACGTCCCGTTCTGCAATGTCATCTCGCCGTCGATGCGGCTGTAATCCAGTTTGTCGATCCCCATGACCGGCGTCATCAGGGCGTAGGAACCGTTGGTGGCCAGGATCGTCAACCGGCCGTTCGCGGCGGCCGGGTTGTTCACACTGCCGTTGAAGTTCAGCGTACCTTTGAGACGGCCGGAAACCAACCGGTTAAGGCGCTCCCGGAGATAGCCGATCTTTTCCATGTTCAGGTTGTTGAATCGCAATTCCCCCTGCAGGACGCCCTTGGAAAACGTCTGCTCCGTCGCCAGGAGGTGACCGTTCATGGCGCCTCCATATGTGGCGGCGTTTACGAGGACCTGCATCTTTCCCTGAAATATCGCCAGATAATCAGGTTTCAGATCGATGTAATCGGCATGCAACGTGGCCTGGGGGCTTTCCCGGAATCCCAGGGTCACATTCCGGATCTTCATGCCGGGGGGCAGGGTCGGGTTGACCGCATCGATATTCAGCAGGGCCTCGGGATGTTTAGCCGCCACGGTGGAAATCAGATAGCCGGCGATCATCTCCCCGGGAAAGCGGAGGTAGAGCACCACCACCAGAATCGTCACGCCGGCCAGGATGTACCCGAACAGCGATTTGCTGAATTTGATCTTTATTTTCATGGCATTATCGCTTGTCCCTCTTTGCCTGCTGATAGGTGGCCACCAGAAGCGTAGCATTGAGATACTCCGGCGCCTCTTTCATCTTGGCGATGGCCAGTCGTTTGACCCGGATGTACTCCTGGGGCTGCTCCAGCAGATAGAGGTAATTAGCCAGTTGTTTCAAGGTGATCTTCTCCAGTTTCATCTCCACGGCGACCTCTTCGTAATTCTCCGTCGCCAGCCCCTGGGAGGGATTCATGGCCTTGATGTGGGGTTTCACCCCCCCTTCCCCCGCCTTGCCGTCGAGAAAGGCAAAGAGGGAGAAATCAGCGGGCCGGCGGGAAATCACGGCCCGGACCTCGTCGATGCGCCGCTTCTGGTTCGCGTAGTCCCGGCCGAGGACCGCCACCTCCTTGAGGATCTTCTCGTTGTTTTTTATGGCGTTTTTCAGCCGGTTTTTTTCCGCGAAAAAAGGCAGCAGGACGAACTGGAAAAGCAACAGGCAGACCACCGCCGCCGTTCCCGCCCCCACGTAGATCCGCTGGGTTCTCGTCATGTTTTCCCAGATGGTCTTGATCATTTCGTCGTCAGCCTCAACTCGAACTCCACCTTCTCCCCCTGTTTCATCAGGTTGGTGGCGCCGATGTCAACGGATTTGATGAGCTTCGCTTTTCCCAAATCGTTCCGTACCGCCTGGACGGCGTCGAAATTCTTCGCCTCCCCTTTCAGGACGACGGTATCCCTCTCCATGGCCATGGCGGTCACGAGGACCTCCGTAGCCGGGGGAATGCTGGCCGAGATGTCTTTGAGGACATCCAGGGCGGCGGCCCGGGGGACATTGTCCGTCCCCAGGAGAGATTTTTTCGATTCGGCGATCTGGGCCCGCATCTGGGCGACCGGGTCCACGATCCTAACGGTCTCGGGGCTGTACTGCCGGTAAAGGTTGTTGATCTGTTTTTTCAACTGGTTGAGGCGCAGTTTGGTGTCGTAATAATCGAGAAAGGAATCCGCCCCGGCCAGCAGCAGGACAATTCCCAGGGCGGCGGCAAGATAGGGGAGATTCCTTTTGAAGGGCCGATACCCCGCCTCCTCGCGCCGCCGGCGTTTGCGGAAGTCAAAACCGGCCTCCTTTTTGAAGGGCCGGACCGCCAGCGCCAGCGCCTGATTCATGAGGAGGGGCCGCCATTGCTTTTTCGCCGCCTCGCTGAAGGATATGCCGGCTACAGCCGCCATGTCCACCCGCTCCACCGGCGCGGAGAAATACTTCGCCAGGACGTTGTCGAGCCGCCGATCCGCGCTGCCTCCCCCGGTAAGATAGATCCGGAACGGATTGCCCTCCGCAAACCCCCGCCACTTGAGAAAATCCACGGTATTGCGAAGTTCCCGGCAGAAGGCGTGAATCGGACCCTCATCCGGAGGAGGCGGCGGCGATCCGTCCGCCGTTGCGCCGCCGTAGTCCGAGCCGAAGGGATAGTCCCGGATCTGGAAGAGGCAGCGGTCCTTTACGAACAGGACGACGGTATGACGGGCGCCGACATCCACGAGGAGATCGAATCCCGCCGGCGCCTGCCGGGAGAGAAAGGCGGCCGTCAGGGGTACGGCCTCCACGTCCAGGGCGGTGATGCCGCGGACATGCTCCGCAAGGAGATCCATCCGGGCCTGAACCGTCTCTCTTGGGGCCGCCGCGGCCAGAACCCGCGCCTCGCCCGCGGTATTGGCCAGCATATAATCGACCAGCGCCGTCTCGATGGGCATGGGCAGCAGCGGCTCGATCTCGAACGTCATCGCCTGGCGGATCTTTTTCTTGTCCCGGAAGGGAAAGCCCAGGTCCCGAAAAGAAAATTCCCGGGCCGGCAGGGCCGTGATGCAGGACAGATTGCGGAGGGCTTCATGCTCGGCGAACATGGCCGCGACGGCCGCCGCCGGTTCCTCCTCGGCGTTGCGCTCCCGGACGGCGCAATACTCCACCTGCGTTCCGCCCCGGATCATCCGGGTAACCACCACGGCCTTGATGCATCTGTCCCCGATATCCAGGCCCAGAATCCTCTCCGCCATCAGCCGGCCTTCCAACTTAATATTTTCATTGTCTTTTTATCCTGACTCCTCATCACGGCGCCCTGGACCGACCGGGTCATGCTTTCCGCCACCCCCGTGGAGACGATGCGGAAATGACTGCTCTGAACGGTTATCAACTGGGCGCCGATATCCACCCCGGCGGCCGCCTTTCGATACCAGTCCAGGCCGGACAGATCCTCGCCCACTTTTCGCCGGTATTCGTCGATCTGTTCCGCCGCCTCGGAGGTCATGGTCAGCGAAAGGGCCCGCAGGACCGGCAGGGGCGCCGTATTGATGTTGATCCGTCCATCGCCATATACCGTCAACAGGTGTTTCAGCCCCGGTCTGTTCCCGGTTCCATGGTACAATTCCGGGGTAATTCCCCTTATCATCATCAATTCGTCAATGCAATCAAGAGGTCCGTTCTTGGCGGCGTAAGGCTTTGCCAAACCGGCGTAATACCCGTTCTCCGCCCCGCCGCCGGTAACCTCGTCATCCTTGTCCATCCAGTCTTTGAGGGCGTCGATGAGATCGTTCGCCTGCTGCTCCTCGAGGCCGAATTCCGGCTGCAGCAGGAGCCGCGCCAGCAGGTCCCTGATCCCCTGATTATAGCCGTTGCCGGCCAGAAGCTTGTTGATCTGGATCTTTCCCGATTCATCCTCGATGGTTACACGGAGGACGCCGGCGCCGAACAGGGAGGACGCCTTTTCGTCGATCTTGGCCTTAAGGGCCCAATCCTCGTTGAGGGCGTCGAAGTTGTTCCGGTCGTCCGCAAGGAGGGCCTGGCCGAGGTAAAATCCCGACTGGGCCACATAAAACAGCCGGATGCCGTCCCTGAGGTTGGCCGCGTCATATACTTCCGAGCGGGTGGCGCGGTTCAACTGAAGGGTGATCGCCACGATGACGCTGATCATCAGGATAACCACGATAAGGGCTATGCCCCGCTCAGATCTTCGGGTAACCATCGGGGTCCATCCTGTTCAAGGGGAGATGGAAACGGGTCGAAAACCGGTAGGGCCGCTCGCGGTCCCGGGGATTCACCAGGTCCAGCCTGATCTCCACGACGGCCGGCGCCCTTTTTTTCTGCACCTCCGCATCGGCGCCGGAATCCCATGTTTCATATTCTTTGCCGCTGGGATCATAGAGCTTCCAGGTGAAGGCCTGGATATGTTCGCAGAGCGCATAGCCCTGGGGGGCGGCAGCGGCATCCCGGGGGCGGTTGTCGAAGATTGCATCCACCCTCACCAAACGATAGGCAGGTTGCCCTTCCCCGACGCCCCTGCCGGGATCCCCGGGGTCCTTGTCCTCCTCCACAAGATAACGGATGGCGGCGATGCCTCCCTGGGGTTCGTCCGCGTCGAAGACGATATGGGCCGCCGACAGGAAGGCCACATCCATGAAATCGCCGCTGGTCAGATCCTGTTTTTTGGCGACGAACATGAACTCCCCCTTATAGGAACTCAGGGCGCCCAGGTCATGCTGGATGCGGCTCATGACCGCCCGGGCGGACTCATAAACCTCGCCTTCGTATTCCGTCTCGTCTATGAGCCGGAAGGAGCCCCGGTAGGCGGTGTAGATGGTGGAGGTCACCACGGTCAAGATGAAGACGGCGATCAGAAGTTCGATGAGGGTAAAACCGGCCGCGCGTTCCCCATGCAACCGGAATGGGAACGGCCGCGCTGATCCATCTCCTCCGGGGGCATAAAATCCTTGTCGCTTATGATCGGCAGGCATATGCTTCAGTTTGCGGCAAGCTTGTACAGGACAATTTCGTAGGTGTTGTTTGCGGTCAGTTTATTGTTGGTGACAATCAGTTTGACCTTCTTTAGATATTCCAACTCGCCGTCTTCAACCTCCAGACGCCATTCATAATCCGGGAAATCCGTTCCAAAATCGCCGTTTTCGGTGGAGACGTCCTTGCCGGCCCGGGAGTCCACCTCCGCCATCTTCCCCTGGCCGAGCAGCGCGGCGGTGGTCAAAAAACGCGCATTGGCGGCCATGGACACGCTCTGGGACTGGGAACGGTAAACCGCCGTGAGGGCAATGGCCAGAATAGCAATGGCGATCATGACCTCCATGAGGGTGAAACCGCCTTCCCTCATCGGTCCTCCCGGCGCCGAAAGCGGCGTTCGTCCGCCTTTTTTCATCAATGCTCCTTAAGGACGATCAAGCGGTTCCGGTAATCGATGGTCATCTTGAAATTCCCCAGAAAGCTCAAACCCAAAAGACCGTCAAATCCTTCAAATACTTCCTTTTTCGGGCTTATGGCCGCCGGCACCGACCGGCGCACCGCATCGCCCACCTCCACCCGGTCGATCGTCACGGCCCGCCCTTCCACCTCGCCGCCCGCCGTCTTCAGGAGGGCCCGCCGCCGGCTGTCGCCTTCGCCCCCGAGCCGCATCCGCCCGGCCAGGACGTCGGAAATGAGGATGACGCTGGCCCCGGTATCCAGGACCATCTTCGCCCGGATATGGCCGTTGAAGAGCACATCCACGAGCATAATCCCGCCGGCCGAGCTTTCGAACGGGATGAGGTATTCCGCTGCCGTCCGGTCGGCGGGGGCGGAAGAATCGGCCGGGTCGGACGGCGACGCCATAACCTTGATCTTTCCCTGATAGGCCGGCGGCACCTCTTCCAACCGGTTCGACGCATGGAAGATGCCGTTTTCATCCACCCAGGAGTAGATGTCGGCCCCCGCATCGGGTACGAGAAAAATCATCAACACCAGCGGCAGTAAGCAGCCACGGAGCAATCTGCTTCTCCATCCGGTCTTTTCTTTCATTTTTTCACCTTGCACCCCTCCCCCATAAAGGCCGGCCGTCACGGGGGTGTTCCCCGGAAACGCTCATTAACGTAATTCCGCCGCCTTTTGCAGGATAAAGATCGTCTCCACGGCGCCGATCTTCCCGTCGCCGTCCATATCCGCCCAGGCGGGTGCCATACCGGAGGGAAAGTCCGGCCGCATATCCGCCGTAATCTGGAGCGCCCCGACGGCGTCGTCCAGCAGCACCCGGCCGTCGCCGTTGACATCCCCCGGCAGGAGGGCCGCCCGGACCGCCGCATAGGCGTTCAGCCGCCCTCCGGAGGCAACCTTGCCGGCCAGTTGGGGAAGGCTGTCCACCGTATCGAGGAGAGCCGCCCGAACCTGCCGGTAATCCCAGCCGGCGTTGGCGGCCATCACCAGGGCCGCCGCCCCCGCGACATGGGGCGCCGCCATGGAGGTTCCACTTTTGTAACAGTAGCCGCCCTCGCTGCTCCCGGTATGGCAGGTGCTGAAAACACTTCCTCCCGGGGCCGCCAAATCGACGGACGCGGCGCCGTAATTGGAGCCGGCGGCGAGGTTGTCGCTGCCGTCGGTCCAGGCCACGGAGATGATGTTGTCCAAGTCGTAATAGGCCGGATAGGTCTTGACGGGATCCGTATCGACATTCTTGCCGTTGTTGCCGGCGGCGCAGACCGCAAGGATGCCCTGTTCCCGCAGGCGGACAAAGGCCTGATATTCAATGGGATCATAGGTCTCCCCCCCGAAGCTGCAGTTGACGATCCGGGCGCCCCGGGCGATGGCATAATCCACGGCCGCCACGATGTCCGCCTCCAGCATCTCGACGTCGGCATCGGATTGAACCTTGAGGGCCATGATCCTGCTCCGCCAGGCGGTCCCGGCGATCCCCAGGGCGTTGTCCGTAACCGCCGCGATGATTCCCGCCACGTGGGTTCCGTGACTGTCGGGATTCGGCTTTTGCGGAGTGGGATAGGGCTTCGGATCGTTGTCGCCGTCGGCGAAATCCCATCCCCGGACATCATCGACATAGGAATTCCCCTCGTCGTCTATCCTATTGTCCGGTATCTCCCAGGCATTGATCCAGATATTTTCCCCCAGATCGGGATGGGTGTAATCCACCCCCGTATCGATCACCGCCACCTCGGGCCGTCCCAGATTGATATCCCAGGCCTGGGGCATAGATATCTTCTGTAAATTCCACTGCTTGCCAGGATATTCCGGGTCGTTGGGCATCCGGAGGGGATAACGGAGGGCGTGCCGCTCCGCCAGTTCGACCAGGGGCGACTCCCGGTAGAGCGCCGCCGCCGCCGGTTCCGAAATGCCGTCCCGGACGCGCAGGCGCTGGAGGAGGCCGCCCCGATAGGAGGAAATGACCATACTGCCCAGGGTGCGGTGCAGGGCCGCAATCCCATCTCCATCCACCCCGGGCCGGAACTGGATCAGAATCTCCCGGGACTTGTACAGGGGCCGTCCCTGGGTATCCCGGGGCTCTTCACGGCCGACAGGATTCCCCCTGTCCGGTGACGCCGCTACGGTTTTTTTACGTTCCGTACCGGCCGCCGCCTCTGACAACACCGCCGAAACGCCCGGATCGGAAAGCGTCGTGCCTGTCCCCGGAGGTATCAGTCCGGCGCCCTCCCCGGCGATGCCGGCCACGGCGCCGGCGGCAACAATACGGAAGTCCTTCCGCTCTCCATTGTATTCATAAACGACCGCCCGATTCCCACAGACCGCCGCGAGGACCTCCTCCAGGGTCCGGTCCCGGAGACGGAGGGTTATCCGCTCGTTCAGACCAGGGCTTACGGCAATGGGTATCCCGGTCTTCTCCCCAACGGCCAGGAGCAGATCTTCAATGGCCACGTCCCGGACATCGAAGGAAAGCAGGCCGTCCCGGAATACAACGGCCGGCGGTTCCGCCGGCCCGGCGGTGGCGGCCCATACAAAGGTCGCGGCGACAACCGCCGCCACGGCGCCCATCCATCTTCCCTTTTTGCGGGCAAACATATAACGGTCTCGCTAATCACCATTAAGACGAATCACTTGGCGGCGTCCCGTCCGCTCATGATCTTCACGTTATACTTATTCTTCAATCTTTCCATCTCTTTATCCATCGCCTCCTTGCGCCGGGCATTCTCGAGCTTGGCCCGGATCCGGGGGGTGGCTTCCTTGAGGTCCAATTGTTTTTCCGGTTTGGTATCTGTCACCTTGATGAGGTGAAACCCGAAGGCGGTCTTTACCGGCTGGCTGACCTCATCCCTTTTCATGCCGAAGGCGGCCTGGGAAAATTCCGGGACCATCCGTTCCCGGGTGAAGAAACCCAGATCGCCCCCCCGGGTCTTGCTGCCCGGATCATCGGAGTATTTTTCCGCCAGTTTGGAGAAATCCCCGCCGGCCGCGATCTCCTTGCGGATGCTCTCCACCTTGGCCCTGGCGGCGGCAATCTCCTCCGGTTTGGCCTTCCCGTCCACCTTGATCAGGATATGCTGGGCCTTCACCTGGGCCGGGTTCACGAATTCCGCCTTATGGGCCTGATAATAATTCTCGATATCCTTGTCCGTCACCTGGGGGACCTTGGCAAGTTCCCGTTTCATGTATTCCTGGGCGAGAACGGAATTGGTCATGTCGTCGAGGCGCAAAACCACGGCCCGCTCCTTGTCCAGCTTCTGCGCCCGCGCCTCGGCGGCCAGGATCTGCATCTGAACCAGTCCATCGAGGAACTCCTGGCGTTGCTGGTCATTCTTGAAACGGTTCTGGTATTCCGGGGGCAGGGTGGCGATTCGGGAATCCAATTCCGCCTTGGTAATGACCTTTTTTCCCCATTTGGCCACAACATCCTTATCCTTGCCCGGCTGCTGTGCCCCCAACCCGGAGCCCGGCGCAACCAAAATCAAAAACAGGACGACGAGAAACCATACCCCCCCTTTTTGCCGCTCTTTATTCATTTACCTTCTCCTTTCTATGCCGCGTTTACCAGGTATAGCTCAAATTGCCATACCCGCTGTAATAACCGTTGGTAGTCCGCATGGTGTTGCCCGCGGGACTCGTGTCGGTAATGCCGGCGCTCTGGATCGCCGCCCCCATGGTCAGTCCCAGACCTTTGACGATGTTCCAGGTTACGTGGGCATCCACATTGCCTCCCCAGCCGTTCGACGAGAAACTGGCTCCTTCGAAGGAGGTCCCATACTGCCCGCCGGAGGCGGGTACATCGTAGATCGAGTTCCCCGTCGCCCGCAGGTACATGACCTTGCCGGAGAGAAAGAGGAAAACCGGCGTGGTGGATGGATTCCCCAGGGGCGCCTTGATCTCCATACCGACGGCGGGCCCCCAGATGTCCATGCTCCCTGTGATGGTGTACTGCTGACCTGAGTCGAGGGAGTAGTTCGCCGACATGGAGGAGAGGCGGGTCCACTGCATCCCCAGCAGGGCGGAGAGGGTAAACGGCGGGAAGGCGAACACCGGATATTTGAGGGTCAGATCGAAATCGGAGCGGTCGAACTGCTCTCCCAAAAGAAAACCCTGGCCGTTGCTGAAATGCCGTCGTTCATCGCCCCGGAAAGCCCCCGCCGAGGTCAGAAAGGTGAACGTTCCGGAAAGGTCGTGGAAGGAAAGGCCGATCGTCGGACCATGCACGAAACCCTTGCCCAGATAATCGGTGTTCACATACTTCCGGGACATATCCATGTACCAGAGATTATAGGCGATCGTGGGGTGAAGATCGAGTAATGACGGGGCGTTTGATTCGGTGGGAATATCCTTGCCGGAGCGCAAACCGGCCGGTGGCGCCGCCGCCTGTTGCGGAGCTGAACCCTGGGCGAGATAAATGCTTCGGTCGTTCGACCCGGCCGCCGCACCGGTAATCGCGGGAGAAGACGCCGGAGATGCCTTTACCGGGCTCGCCGGCACGACCACCGGCGCGGGCGCCGCGGCCTTCGCGGCCACCGGGGATGACGGCGGGGCGACCGTCGCCGCCGCCACTGTCAGGGAGTCCTTAACCGGCCGCATCTTTGCCGGCGACCCCTGACGGGAAAGGACCGCGGGACGGTCTGAAACACCTCTCCCAGCGGTCGGCGGGGCCATCGCCCCCGGTCCGGCAAACTGGGGGCAGGTAAGGTATCCCGAAATAACCCCCCGCTGTTTCATCAGGGCGCCCTGTTTTTTTGCCGCCGTCTTATCCCGATACGGTCCTACATAGACCCGGTTCCATTTCTCCGCGTTGACCGTCGCCGGCGCGGTGAAGGCGCCGTAATCCTCGAGCCTCTTCACCTCCTGCGCCGCTTTGGCCTCACTTACGAAAGAGCCGACCTGAAGGAGATAGGACCTGTTTGGTCCCGTAATGGCGGGGGTGGAAAAGGAAAGAAGAAAAAAAAATATGAGTGCCATGCAGACCACCACCGGTGACGGGAAAAAGACGCCCTTTGGAAATGCAAACCTGATCTCCGCTCTATTCATATCCCGACCCTCCTTTATCGTCATGAATCCCGTTATCGATAAAAACGTGCCCCAAGGCGCCAATATCTGCATCTAACCGATTGTTAACCCAAACGAAGGTATGACACCAAATTGTGACGACATCGTAAAAAGTCCATATGCGGCGTTGCGCTTCATCCTTCGTCACGGCGACGTACGCCCGAGTACTCCTCATTCCTAAGGATTAGCGCGCCTTGACCCTGGAGCTTCTTACTTCGTCGTCTCCATCATGACTTTTTACGAATTCATCAATTATAGTCCACCGGCGTCTTCGGTATTCCCGGCCCCATCTCTATCGGGCCGGCGCCGGGAACAGCTCGTTGAAACCCACCGGCCGGTCATAGATCCGGATGCGGCGGAGAAAGGGGGCCAGGGCCACCGTTGCCACCCGCTCCCCCTTGGCGAGATGGATGACCGTCGGCTGTGCGTACCCATGACGGGAAAAGACAATCTTTATCTCTCCGTCCGATACCACCCGCTCCGCGCCAAATTCGACGTCGACGACCCGGACGCCCGGCGGAAAACGGGAAGCGCCGCTCTTTCTCTCGTCGAGCTTCTCCGGCGTCATATCGGCGGTGGACGACCAGAAAACGTTGGCGCCAAGATCGAAATGCAGAATAAAATCGACCTGCTCCCTTACCGCGTCATTGCGCAGGTCCTTGGCAACCCCCACCAGCCGCCGCGCCGTCGCATGGAGACTGTCGTTGAGCAAATCGTCCCGGAGGCGGGGAACGGCAAAAGACAGCAGGATGCCGATCAGGACGATGACGACGATCAGCTCGATGAGCGTATAACCGGCCTCGGTATCAGTCCGATTCCCAGTTGTTGATGTCTTTGTCCTTGCCTTCGCCACCCGGTTCACCGTCCGCGCCATAGGAGCTGAGGTCGAAATCACCGTGAGTGCCGGGCGAAATATAGACAAATTCCCGATCCCAGGGATCCTTGGGCACCCGGCTCCCTTCCAGATAACCGCCCTGCCGCCAGTTTTTCGCCAGTGCCCCGGCCGCCGGCGCCTCGACCAGGGCCCGCAGGCCCTGTTCCGTAGTGGGATAGTTGCCGTTGTCGAGTTTGTAGAGCTTCAGGGCCGTGCCCAGACTCTCGATCTGGACCCGCGCCTTCGCCCGCCGCGCCTCATCCGGCCGCCCCATGATCCGGGGAATGATCAGTCCGGCCAGAATGCCGAGAATCACGATAACGACCATGAGTTCAATGAGTGTAAAGCCCCGGTTGTTCCGTCCGATTCTTTTTTTCATTCCTTTCCCTCCAAATTGTTATTGCTGTCTAACACCATCACAACTTTTAATCAACAATTTGTGATTATCTGACCAGTTGATTCATCTCGAAGATAGGCAGTAATACCGAAACAACGACAAATCCCACGATCAGGCCCATGACCAGGATCATGATGGGTTCCAGCAGGGAGGTCAACATGATTACATTCGCCTCCACTTCCTTTTCGTAGGCATCGGCAATCCTATAGAGCATCGCCTCCAGATTTCCGCTCTGCTCCCCCACCGAAATCATCTCGATGGCAATGGGGGGGAAAAGACCGCCCCGGGCGAGAGGTGCGGACAGATTCTGCCCTTCCTCGATCTCCCGGCTGGCATGGAGGATCTCATCGGCGATGATGCGGTTGTTGACGACGTTCCTCACGATGTTCATCGCCGTCAGGAGGGGCACGCCGCTCTGGAGCAGGGTTCCCAGGGTCCTGCTGAAGCGCGCCATGGCCATCTTCTGATTCAAGGCGCCAAAGAGCGGGGCCTTGAGCTTCAGGCGGTCCCACCAGTACTGTCCGCTTTCGGTATTTTGTATCCCATAGCGTAAAAAAAAGAATGCCGCCGTCACGGCGATGGCGATCCCCCACCAGAAATTCTTGAAAAAACTGCTGACCGCGATGAGAAAGATGGTTATGGCGGGGAGATTCTGATGCATCTCCGAGAATATCTTCGTGATGTTGGGAACTACGAAGGTGATGAGGAAAAACAATACCAGGGTTCCAATCAGAAACATCAGGATCGGATAAGCCAGCGCCGAACGGATCTTCGTCCGCAAGGCCTGCTGTCCTTCCATAAAATCGGCCAGGCGCTCCAGGACGAGATTGATCGTTCCCGAGGCCTCCCCGGCCCGGACCATGTTTACATAGAGGGGAGGGAATATCTGCGGAAAATGGGACATACTGCTCGTGAGGCTGTTCCCCTCGTTGACGTTTTCCCGGATCTGAGCCAGGGTCGCCTTCATCTGTCTATTCGTCGTCTGGGCCACCAGGGTTGTCAGGGAAGGGACCAGGGGCAGTCCGGCGCCCAGGAGGGTCGAAAGCTGTCTGGTCATCGCCGCCACTTCCCGCAAACCCACCTTCTTGAAAAGCCCGGCCCCGGCCACTTCCGCCGCCGGCGTGGCATCCTTGCCCCGGCCGGCCTCGGATTCCCGGAGTTCCACGGGATACACCTCCGTTTCCCGAAGCTTGATCCGGGCGGACGATAGGCTGCCGGCATCAATTATCCCTTTGATTTTATTGCCCTTCCTATCAAGAGCAATGTACTCATATACAGGCATGGGAGGTTCTTAACATGAATCCTTTCCTAAGACAACGACTCACCGCCGAATCCTTGCCCCGTAAGCGTCAGTTAAACAATTCTTTTGACAGCACATAACATAATACGTATACTCCCCGCGATTTTACAGAGGTTTAACCCGAAAAAAACAATCACAGGGAGGATGTTATGTTTGCCGAGATGGACCGCTCAAAAAAGCTCAAAATTTATCTTGTCGCCGGATTGATCGTCATTGTCGCCGCGGTGCTGCTCTTAATGAGCACATACTCCGCGAAAAAGGGAAACCAGCCGTTTCGCTTCGAGGCCGGGGAGGGGAACGAGAAGATCCTCACCCTCCGGGCGGATCGTTACCATGCCGCTTCCGGCCTGTCCGGTCTTTTCGGAAGTTCCGATCTGCGTCTGGACAACGCCTATCTGGATCTGTATGGGGCGAGGATCAAGGAAGGACCGGGAGGCCTTTCCTTGAAAAACACCATTTCCGAAGAAGTTTTCAGTGCAATGCCCGTCAAGAAGACCGCCGTGATCATCGGAAAACCCATTGCCGTCAAGATACATGTCAATCAGGAAATCCCCACGCAGATCTTCGCCCAGGAGGGGACCATCAGGATCAAAGAGCGGGACATCCTGTTGACCGGCGATGTCCGGGTTCTTTCCGAACCATATCTCCTGTTGACGGAGAAACTGACCTTCCTGGCGGAAACGGGCATTTTGCAGATCGGCAAATATGTGATGCGCACCAGCGATCAGCGAACGGAAGGCAATCAAATCACCACCGACATCTTCCTTAGACAGCAAAAATGACGACATCGCAAGAAGTCAAGACAATCATAACGAAAACGCAAGAAGGGGAGGCGGGATGCCTCCCCTTCTTTAATTTGTTAATGCCTTTCGGGATACCCGATAGCCCGTCTTATTAAGCCCGGTAACCCATCCTTCTCATCCGGCGGACCAGGAACCGGGTCCCGGTCGCCAGCATTCCGATTAACGTCAACAGGATGACTATCTTACCGGTGACCGTCGTGTGGAGCATGAGATAACTCAACCCCACGACCGGCGCCAGGGCGATCCGCACCGCCAGTCGAAGCAATTCGCTCTTGGCTATGACGTCGGCAATCGGGGGCGAGTACTGGTAATACAGGCTCACGAATCTCCGGCCCAGATCATTGGTCATAAGATATACATCCCTGAAATTTCTGAGTATTTCCACATGTGGTTCCATGATGGAACCATAAGCCGCCGTGGCGATGAAGCAGCCGCCGCCACTGCCGAAAATACCGCCGCCGCCGCCGCTTGAACCGCCGGCCCCGGGCGATCCCGCCGAGAATCCGGAAAGGTGGGTCGAGCTGAAGGTGATGGTATTGTTGACCAGGTCGATGCTCAAGATCTTCACCGAACCGTCTTTGACCCCGTCGATCCAGGGCCCCCAGGAACCGTCGGCCAACCGATCCCGATAATAGATGGTGAATCTGCTCGGGTTGAAGGTCAGCGGATCATAGGTGATGGTGATCTCGATGGGCCGGTCCTTGTTGATGACATTGCCCAGGGTATCCCCGGTGCTGTTGATGATGTTGATTTCCACCGGATCGGACTGGAGCATGTCTTTATTCGCTTCCTTGTCCTTGGAACCCTTCCCGGTGACGACACCCGCCGCATTGTCGTTCGTCAACGAACCGGGTTGGAGGACAATCTGGGCCACCACCTCACTGCTGCCCACGGTGCCGCCCGCCACCGGATCCACCGGCGCCTTTTCGGTCTTGTACTCGGGACGGAAGATGTAGGCGATCAGTTCGCTGGCCGCCGCATTTCCGGTCTGGGCCTGGGCCCAGATGGTCTCAGTCGTGGCGTTTTCCGGCGGCGTGTAGGTGCAGGACACCTTGCCGCCGCTGTAAGACAACGCCCCCAGGGTTCCCTTGTCAACACTCAGTTGTATGATCTCGCCCGTGCCGGTAAAGGTCGGGGACGCCGTAAAGGTGAGGATTGACGTGGCCGGATCGTAGTTGATCGTCAGCGACGTCTTCTGGCGCATAATCAGATAATTGGTCTTCAGGTCGATATTGTCGGGATCCGCCTCCGTCGGCGCCGGCAGATCAATGGTTCCCGTAGAGTTGTCGCTCCGGACGTAGGTTGACATCTCCGCCCGGGTGTAGCCGTCTTTGGTCCCCACCAGGGTATAGGTGCCGAGTTGCTGGGTGACAATGGTGAATTTCCCGGCGGCGTCGGTCTGGAAGGTGTCCGTGAACACCTTCGAACCCCCTACCGTCCGGTAGGCCACCACGTTGGCGCCGGTCACCACCTCGCCGCTGTCGTTGATTACCGTACCGGTAATGGAGTACTTCTTGGCCACCATCTTGACGGTTACCTCCTTGTCGGGGGTCACGTTCTCCACCTTCTGGGGCATGTACGCGTCGGCATGGCAGTTGAGGATATAGACGCTTGCCGCCTTGGGGACAGTAAATTCAAACGCCCCGCCGGCGCCGGTGGTGACCTTGTCGGGATCGCCCTTGCCCTTCATCAGGAGGACGGTCCCGCCGACAATGCCCACACCGGAGGTGCTGTCCACCATCTTCCCGGTTATCTTGGTGGAGGGATAGACGATGACATTGGGGCTGTAGCCGGCGCACTTGTCATTCTGCTCCTGGGTGTAGCCGGCGATGGCCGGCGTCACCTTGAAGCGCAGGGTCGTGGGATCGGCAACCGCCGCCGCCGGGGTGAAGTCCGCTTTGTTGTAGCTGGTGCGGTAGCTGCTCGAATTTATGGTTCCGCCGTTCTCCGGCGTCGTGCTGGGGTCGTAGCCCGCCGTTTTGCCGTTGGCCGCCACGATGGCCCAGTTGCTGCTGTAATTGGCCGCCCCGGTGGCCACAAAGGTGGACAGGGAATCGCCGGCCAGGAAGGAGAGCTTCCCGCCGGCATCGGCGTCAACCTTGATAGGTACGGCGATCTCGGTCGTTGCCGAGGTATTGAGGACGCCGCCCGTGGCCTTCGCCGTGTAAATCCCGGCATAGTTACCCGTGGAGGGGGCGTAGAAGGTATTGGTCGCGGAATCGAAGCCGCCCGCGGCCGGGTTGGAGCGGTCGTAATCCCATTGGGCGAAGGCGCCGCCCGGTTTCTGCACCTCCCAGGTATAACCGGCTCCGGTTTCACCGCTTACGGCAAGGGTGACGCTGCCGCCGGCGGCTACCGTCGGGGAAGGATTGGTAATCGCCACCTGTTTGTAAACCGTGGTAGTCACCGCCGTAACCGGATCGCCGATCACCTCGCTGGAAGTCATGCCGTAACTGCTGTTGGTGATCACGGTTCCATCCGTCACCGCGGCGTTGACGGTTACGGTGAAGGTCACCGAACCGCTCGCATTGATGTCGAGATCGCCGATATTCCACGTCACGACACCGCCGCTGAGGGTGCCGCCGCCCGTGGCGGAAGCAAAGGTGGTGTTCGCCGGTACGGCGTCGGTGATCTTCACCCCCGTGGCCTTCACATTGCCCTTGTTGGTATAAGTCAGGGTGTAGGTCAACGTCTTGCCCGCCTCCACCGGGGACGGCGCCGCCGTCTTGGTGAGAATCAACCGGGGCTGACTCTGGACCAGACTGATCATGGCGGCCCCCTGGACCGGGGTCGTGATCTCGGTGCAGACGATCTGGTACAGGCTGTTCTTTATCTCCGTACCGTTGGCGGTGCCGACGGGAACGGTCACGGTGAAGGAAACCGTACCGCTGGCCCCCGCCGGCAGATTGGCGATATTCCAGGTGACGATACCGCTGTTGTTGAAGCCGCCGTCCGTCGCCGACTTGAAGGTGGTGCCGGCGGGAACGGTATCGGTGATCACCACATTGGTAGCCGCCTTCTTGCCGGCGTTGCTGTAGGAGATGGTATAGGTCAGGTCATCCCCGGCCTTGACGGCTACGTTTGCCGTCTTGCTGACGGTCAGTTTGGGAGATTTCACCGTCGTCGCCACCTTGACGGCGCCGGCCACCGGCGTCGTAATCTCCGCCGAGGCGATGCTATAGGTGTCGTTGGTGATCGCCGTCCCTTCGGCCAGGTTCGTGGTCGTCGTCCGGACGGTAAAGCTGACGGTGCCGGTTCCCGTTGTTTTGGCCAGATTGCCGATATTCCAGATGACTGTGCCGCCGCTTTCCGTGCCGCCGCCCGTGGCGGATACGAAGGTCGTGTTCGCCGGCACTTTATCCGTAATCACGGTCGTAGTCGCATTGGCGCCGCCGGTGTTGTTATAGGTGAGGGTATAGGTGATGGTGCCGCCAATATCCACCGTGGCCGCATCCGCGGTCTTGGTTACGGACAGGACGGGCTTGACGACCGCGGTGGTCACCGCCGTACCGTAAGCTGCATCGGCGTTGGTGGCGCTGACGCTGTAGGTCGTGTTGTTGATCTTGTCGCCGTTGTTCAGCGTCCCCTTGACCGTAACGGTTAAGGTAACCGTGGCATTGCCTCCGGCCGCCACATCGCCGATTGTCCAGGTGACGATTCTCTTGGCGGCATCATAGGCATAGGTCCCTGTTGCCGAATCGAAATCGGCATTGAAGGGGATGGCATCCGTGATCGTCACGGCGGTCGCCGTCACGTTCCCCGTATTGCCGTAAGTAATCGTATAGGTCAGCTTCTCCCCCGGTTTCACTTCCGTCTTGTCCGCCGCCTTGCTGACCGAAAGGATCGGCTTGCCGGTGGTCAGGGTGATGACCTCGGGCCCCGTGACCTTGGCGGTCAGTTCGTTGCAGACCAGGCCGTAAACGCTGTTCTTGATTGCCGTGCCGTCGGTGGCCGGCGCCTTGACCGTAAAGGTCACCGTGGCACTGGCGCCTTTCGCCAGATTGCCGATTGTCCAGGTGACAATCCCGCCGCTTTCCGTGCCGCCGCCCGTGGCGGATACAAAGCTCGCGCCCGCGGGTACGGTATCGGTGATGATCACGCCGGTGGCATCCATGCCACCCGTGTTGCTGTAGGTGATTTCATAGGTCAGGTTGGCCCCGGCACTGACGGATACCGGCGCCTTCTTGCTAATGGTCAGAATCGGGGCGTTGACGGTGGTGCGTACCACCGCCGTCCCCGCCACCGCCGACGCCAGTTCGCCGCAGGCGATGCTGTAGCTGCCGTTCGTGATGACCGTGCCGTTGACCAGCTTGTCCGCCTTGGGAACCGTCACCGTGAAGGATACCGTCAAGGCGCCGGAATTCTTGGCAACCGTGCCGAGATTCCAGGTCACGATGCCGCCGCCCTCCGTACCGCCGTTGTCCGCCGAAACAAACGTGGTTCCGGCCGGCAGGGTATCCTTGATCAGCACCCCGGTGGCATCCGCACTGCCCTTGTTTTCGTAAGTAATCGTATAGACGATGTTGCCGCCCACATTCACCGTGGCCGCCCCGGTCTTGTAGATGGACAGGACCGGTTTGATGACCGTTGTGGTCAGCACCTTCCCGGCCGCCTGGTCAGCGCCGTCGCCCTTGATGGTGTAAGTGGCGTTGGTGACGCTTCCGCCGTCGGCCGTATCGGCGTTCACCTTCACGGTGAGGGTCACGGTCTTCTCCGTCTTCTTGGCCAGGGCGCCGATCGCCCAGGTGACGACGCCGCCGCTTTCCTTGCCGCCGTCCGATGCGGAGACAAATGTTACATTGGCCGGCAAAGTGTCGCTGATCACGACGTTCGCTGTATCGGCGTTGCCGGTGTTGCTGTAGGTGATGGTATAGACGAGGTTCTGACCGGCAATCACCTGCGCCTTGTCCGCCGCCTTGCTGATATTGAGGATCGGTTTGGCCACCACCTTGGTACTCGTCGCCGGTCCGCCGCTCACGGAATTCGTCTGGTCGCTGGCAACGGCAAAGGTGTCGTTGACGATGACATCGCCGTTGGCGCCCGTGACCGTGGCCTTGAAGGAAACGGTCTTGGTCTCCCCGGCCTTGATGGAGAGGTTCTTCCATTCCACCACACCGGCATTGAGGGCGCCGCCGTTGTCCGCCGAAACGAAGGTTGTCTTGGCCGGCGCCGTGTCCGTAATCGTCACGCCGGTGGCATCCATATTGCCGGTATTTTTATAAGTGATTAAATAGGTCAGATCATCGCCGCTGGGGACCTCCGTCACCGGCGTGAGGGTCTGGCCGATAATCACCGCCGCCACCTTGGTCAGGGCCAGGACGGGGGCGTTGACCGGTGTCTCCACCGCCGCACCCGCCACCGGGGTGGTGATCTCCGCCGACTTGATGTTGTAGTTGCCGTTGGTGATCTTATCCGTCTGGTCCTTGAGCCCCTTGTTGACCACCGTTACGGTGAATGAAACCGTTCCCGTCCCGCTCTTCTTGTCCAACTTACCGAGATTCCAGGTGATGGTCTTGGCGCCTTCGTCATAGACGCCGCCGTTGTCCGCCGAACCGGCCTTGTAGGTCACATTGGCGGGCAGCGTTTCGGTGAGCACCGTGGTGGTGGCATCGGCGTCGCCGGTATTGCTGTAGGTAATGGTATAGGTCAATTCCCCGCC
>Ga0302248_1000339_pt1 | contig 47557 bp, 39 predicted proteins | sample AAG_UR_Leu_MG_FD_193528 | JGI IMG/M metagenome (GOLD analysis project Ga0302248, IMG submission 193528) | Enriched activated sludge microbial communities from anaerobic digester in WTTP, New Holstein, Wisconsin, United States - AAG_UR_Leu | ecosystem: Engineered > Bioreactor > Anaerobic >...
GTTATTGGCCCAGGAGGCCGCCCCCGGCGCCTCGTTCTTGTCCAGTAGGGACGGATTGTCCACATACCAGCCCATCGCGTAGTAACTGCCGCTGAACTTGACGTCCACCGCCGCCGCGGGAGCGACGAAGGCAGCAAACGTCATCGCCGTCATCAAAAACGACAAAAGCTTCTTCATCATAATCCTCCTTGAAATTTTTACCTGATCAGGCATAGCGGGCATACTAAAGGAGAGAGATTACATTTTTATTTAATTACGGTTAAGATTTGATGAAACAAAAACAATGAAAATCAAAAAGGCATATTCGACAATAATTAACCAAGGTTACGCCCTCAAAAGAACAGCCAATTTATTTCCAGGACTTCGCCGGCGGTCATGAAAACCGACGGAACCAACCGTAATATTAAATAAATCCAACATGTTGAAGATTTAACGCAACCTTTGCACGCCCGTCATCAAACTGTAACAATTGCGCTGTATTATTGGCGGCAAAATACAACTTTCAGGAGGACGGAATGTCAAAAATTACAAGAATTATCTTCGTTGGGATCCTGTGCCTGCTCGTTGCCGCCCCGGCGGCCATGGCGGCGGGGAAGGTGGTGATCAAGGGCTCCACGACGGTCCTGCCCGTGGCCCAGGCGGCGGCGGAGGCCTATATGAAGCTCCATAGGGACGTCAACATCTCCCTGTCCGGAGGGGGCTCCGGCGACGGCGTCAAGGCCCTCATCGACAAATCGACGGACATCGCCAATTCTTCCCGGGAGATGAAGCCTAAGGAGATGGATATGGCCAAAGCCAAAGGGGTAAATCCCGTGGCCCATATCGTCGCCATCGACGCCATCGTCCCCATCGTCAATCCCAGAAACAGGGTCAGGAACCTGAGCATCGACCAGTTGAGCCAGATCTATCAGGGCAAGATCACCAACTGGAAGGAAGTGGGGGGCGACAACCTGGCCATCGTCATGGTTTCCCGGGACAGCTCTTCGGGAACATACGAATCCTGGAGCCATCTCGTGCTGAACGGCGCCAGGGTATCGCCCAAAGCCCAGCTCCAGGCCTCCAACGGCGCCATCGTCCAGGCGGTCTCCAAGAACAGGTACGCCATCGGCTACATCGGCATCGGCTATCTCAACAAGTCCGTCCAGGCCCTGACCGTGGGCGGCGTAGCGGCGTCGGCAAAAACGGCGATGAGCAAGGAATACCCCGTTGCCCGGCCTTTGTACATGTACACCGCCGGCACGTCCAAGGGTGAAACGGAAGGATTCATCAAATTCCTCCTCGGCAAGAAGGGCCAGGAGATCGTGAAGAAGGCGGGTTTCGTTCCCGTAAAGTAGGCAAAAGGCAGTTTCCACACATCCCCCTCCTGACTTCTCCCTTGAAGGGGGAGGAATGAAATGACTTTTTACAATGCCGTCAAAAATGACGACGGATTTTTAAGCTGAGATATTGCGAGAAGCATCATGACCCGTTATCAAAAAGAAATTGTCATCAAAAACGTCTTTTTTGTTTTTTCCCTTATCTCCATACTCATTCTGGGGATGATCGTCGTTTTTCTCTTCCGCGAAGGGATGCCGATCTTTCGGGAGGTTTCCCTCCGGGATTTCCTCTTCGGCATGGAGTGGTATCCGACCTACAGCCCGCCGTCCTACGGGATCTGGCCCCTCATCGTCGGCTCCCTCATCGTTACGGCCTTATCGTCCCTTCTCGCCGTCCCCCTGGGGGTCCTGTCGGCGGTGTATATCTCGGAGATCGCCCCAACCGCCATTAAGGAGGTCCTCAAAACGATCATCGAACTCCTCGCCGGCCTGCCTTCCGTGGTCCTGGGTTTTTTCGGCATGGTTATCGCGGCCCCCTGGCTTCAGGAGACCTTCGATCTCCCTACGGGGCTCAACATCGTCAACGCCTCGGTGATCCTCGCCGTCATGGCCGTCCCCACCATCTCCAGCATCTCCGAAGACGCCCTCTACGCCGTCCCCGGTGAATTCAAGGAGGCATCCTACGCCCTGGGGGCGACGAAGTTCGAGACCATCGCCCGCATTATCGTTCCCGCCGCCCTGTCGGGAATCTCCACCGCCGTCATCCTCGGCATGGCCCGGGCCATCGGCGAGACGATGGTGGTCCTCATGGTCGCCGGCGGCGCCGCCGCCATCCCCGAGAGCATCTTCGATTCCGTCCGGCCCATGCCGGCAAGCATCGCCGCCGAAATGGGGGAGGCCCCCTTCCGCAGCGGCCATTACCACGCCCTCTTTGCCACGGGCATCGTGCTGTTTCTTATGACCCTGGCCTTCAATCTTATCGCCGATTATATCTCTCAAAAATTCAAGGAAACGGGGTCGGCGACGCTATGACGAGGCAGACCGGAACGGGAGCCATGAAATGGCGCTGCCTCAAGCAGCAGGTCTTCTTCGGCGTTGTTCGCCTCTCGGCCCTCATCCTCGCCGCGGCCCTGGGCGGTCTGATCTTTTACATCGTGATCAACGGCTTCCGCGTTCTAAGCTGGGATTTTCTCACCCTGGCCCCCACGGATTCCATGACGAAAGGGGGGATCATGCCGGCCATCCTCGGCACCCTTTACCTCACCCTCGGGGCCATCGGCGTCGCCCTGCCCCTCGGCGTCGCCGCCGCCGTCTATCTGACGGAATACGCCCAACAGGGAAAGATCGTCCGGGCGATCCGGGTAGGCGTCAACTGTCTGGCCGGGGTCCCTTCCGTCGTCTTCGGTCTTTTCGGCCTGGGTTTCTTCGTCGTCTTTCTGAAGTTCGGCTCCTCCATCCTCGCCGGCGCCCTCACCCTCGGCATCCTCATCCTCCCCACGATCATCGGCGCTGCCGAGGAGGCCCTCAAGGGGGTCCCCCAGACCTTCCGGGAGGCGTCCCTGGCCCTCGGGGTGTCCAAGTGGCTGACCATCTGGAAGATCGTCCTGCCCAACGCCCTGCCGGGGATACTGACGGGCTCCATCCTGGGGATCGGTCGCGCCGCCGGCGAAACGGCGCCCATCATGTTCACGGCGGCGGCTTTCTTCACCGCCAGGCTCCCCGGCTCCATCTTCGACGAGGTCATGGCCCTGCCCTATCATGTCTATGTCCTGGCCACGGCGGGCACCCATATCGAGGAGACCCGCCCCATTCAATACGGCACGGTCCTCGTCCTCGTCGCCCTGGTCCTGGGCATCGATCTAATCGCCATTATCATCCGCGGCTACATGCGCAGGAAAAAAAGGTGGTAACCATGGAAGACGGCAATTTTATCAATAACGTCAATAACGATATTATTTCGACGAGAAAGGTCAACTTCTATTACGGCGACTTCCAGGCCCTGACGGACATTTCCATGAGCTTCGAGACAAGGAAGGCGACGGCCCTCATCGGCCCTTCGGGCTGCGGCAAGTCAACGCTGCTGCGGCTCCTCAACCGGATGAACGACCTGATCGTCGGAGCGCGGGTAGAAGGAGAGATCCTCTTTGAGGGAATGAACATCTACGCCCCCGAAGTGGATCCCGTGGAGGTCCGCCGCCGGATCGGCATGGTCTTCCAGAAACCCAACCCCTTTCCCAAATCGATCTTCAACAATATCACCTATGGCCCCCGTCTCACCGGCATAACGAACAAGTCGGAACTGGAGGCCCTGACGGAGCAGAGTCTCAAGCAGGCCGTCCTCTGGGACGAGGTAAAGGATATCCTGGGGCGTTCGGCCATGACCCTCTCCGGTGGGCAGCAGCAACGCCTCTGCATCGCCCGGGCCCTCGCCATGAAACCCGACGTCCTCCTCATGGACGAACCCACCTCGGCCCTGGACCCGATTTCCACGGCGAAGATCGAAGAATTGATTGACGAATTGAAAAAAAACTATACGATAATCATCGTCACCCACAACATGCAGCAGGCGGCCCGGATTTCCGACAAAACAGGATTCTTTTACATCGGCAGGCTCATTGAATACAACGCCACGGAAAAGATCTTTACCAACCCCGATGTCAAGCAGACGGAAGACTACATCACCGGGCGCTTCGGATAGGCGGGAGGAACGGGGTGGGGATGGGCTTAAAAGGAGAAATAATGGACACCAAGCGGCACACCAGCAAGCAGTACGAGGCGGAACTCCTGGAGGTGAAGGAGAACCTCCTCTATCTCGGCGCCCTGATCCAGGAAGCCATTGCCCGCAGCATCCAGGCCCTGCTGAATCGGGATACGGAGCTGGCCAGAAAGGTGATCGCCAACGACGTCAATATCGACAAACTCGACGACGAGGTCGAGGAAAGATGCATCCGTCTCCTTGCTCTCCGGCAGCCGGCGGCCCGGGACCTGAGGTTCATCACGACGGCCATCAAGATCAACGGCCATCTGGAGAGGATCGGCGACATGGCCGTCAAGATCTGCGAAAAGGTCGCCATCCTCAATGAAGAACCGCAGTTAAAACCTTACATCGATCTGCCGAGGATGGCGGAAATCGCCCGGGGCATGATCCGGGAGAGCCTCGACGCCCTGGTCAACGAAGACGTGGAGCTGGCCAACAAGGTGCGCCGGGAGGACGAAGTCGTGGACAGCCTCAATGAGCAGATCTTCCGTGAACTCCTCACCTTCATGATGGAGGACCCCCGGACGATTCACCGCTCCCTCCTCATCATGCAGATCTCCAAAACAGTGGAACGGATCTCCGATCACGCCAAGGGCATCGCCGATATGGTGGTGTTCATGATTACGGGAAAAAACGTCCGCCATCAATGGCCTTTTGAAGGCCCCAATCCGGAAGATTCGGAAGATCAGGAGTAGCAAAGGCGACGTTCATCGGGAAGTCAAGATATGAAAAGTCGTCTGTTTTTCAAGATTTTTGCCACTTACCTCATCATGATGGTCCTCGTCATCGCCGTCATGGAGTTTTTTCTCACCCCCGCTATCCGCGACACTGTCACGAAGGGCGTTATGGAGAGAATGACCGGTCACGGCCGCATCATGGCCCTCATGACCATGGACGAGCTGCCGGCAAAGGTCGGGGAGTTGGCCGCCGGCGCCGAGGCGCGGGTCACGATCATAAATGCCGCCGGCAAGGTCCGCGCCGATTCCTCGGAGAAAGACCAGAAAATGGACAACCACCTGAACCGCTCCGAGGTCCAGGAAGCGCGCCTCAAAGGCGTAGGCACGGCCATCCGCTACAGCCGCACCCTCCAGCAGAACATGCTCTATGTGGCCGTCGCCGTCCGGGAGAAGGACCGGCTCCAGGGCTACGTGCGCCTCGCCCGCTCCCTTGAGGAGGTATCTTCATCTATCGAACATCTCTATCGTTCCCTCTACCTGACCCTCTTTATCATCGCCATCCCGTCCCTCCTCCTCGCCTTCCTCTTTGCCCGCAACATCGCCTCGCCCATCGGCAGGCTGCGGGAGCTTACGCAAAGGATGCGGGCGGGGGAAAGACCTCCCCCCCTCCTTGTGGAATCGGATGACGAACTCGGCCGACTGACCCAGGACGTCAACTATCTTCTCGAAGGACAGCAGGAAAAAATCCGCCTTGCCACGGAAGAAAAAAGCAAGTTGGAGGCGGCTTTCGACGGCATGGTGGAAGGGGTCCTCACCCTGGACCGGGACAGCCGCATCGACCAGTTCAACCGTGGTCTGAGGAAAATGCTCGGCAAGGGGCGAGCCGAGATCCTGGGAAAAACGCCCCTCGAGGTCTTCCGGAGCGCCGATTTGCAGACGGCCCTCCAGCGTTTCCGGGAAAAGGGGGAAACGATATGGCAGGAGGTTTCCTTAGGGGATGAAAAGCCCCTGATTCTCGACGTGAATATCTCCGCCATCAGGGGTTTCCCGGGGGACGAGGGAAAGGTTATGATGGTTTTTCATGACGTCACCCGCCTTAAGCAGCTCGAACGGATGCGCATGGATTTCGTGGCCAATGTCACCCACGAGATCCGCACCCCCCTGACGGCCATTCTCGGCTACATAGAGACGCTGCAACAGGGGACCGTCCAGGATCGGGAACAGATGGACCGCTTCCTACTGACGGCCCATAACAACGCCCTGCGTCTCAATCGTCTCGTTGACGATCTCCTCACCCTGTCCAACATCGAAACGGGTGAGACAAAGCTGCAATTCCAAGAGGTTGCCGTCGCGGAGGCAATCAGGGAGGTAGTAAGAACCATGGCCGCCCAGGCGGCGGCCATGGGCATCGCCGTGGAAGAGCTCCTGCCCGCGGACCTCCCGGCGGTGCACGCCGACCGGGACCGGGTCTTTCAGATCATCCTGAATATCCTCGACAACGCCGTAAAGTTTACCCCGGCCGGCGGGGTTGTAAGGATAACCGCCGCCCCCGCCGAGGGGAACGGCGTAATTGTTCGGATCAGCGACACGGGCATCGGCATTCCCGCCAATGAACTCCCCCGTCTCGGGGAACGTTTCTACCGCGTTGACAAAACCCGCTCCCGGGAATCGGGAGGGACGGGCCTGGGCCTTTCCATCGTCAAGCACCTCATGGCGGCCCACGGCGGGCGCCTGGATATCGAGAGCATCCATGGGCAGGGAACCACGGTATCGCTGTATTTCCCCTGCCTTCCAACACATAGAAAAGCGTAATGAGCCACAGGACATTTATCCGGTCCGATGGCCCGAGCAGCAATTCCATTCCCGGCGCCAACGGAGGAAAGAAAAGTGCCCTTTTTCTCTGCACACACAACTCCAGCCGTTCCCAGATGGCCGCGGCGCTCCTGAATAGACTCCACGGCGGGGCATGGGAAGCTACGAGCGCCGGCACGGACCCCCGGGGCGTTCATCCCGAAGCCGTGGCGGTCATGGCCGAAATCGGCATCGATATTTCGGGAAATTCATCCCGCCATGTTGACAGCCTTCGAGGAAAGCGCTTCGATCTGGTCGTAACGGTATGCGATAGCGCCCACGAAAGCTGCCCGGTTTTTCCCGGTAAAACAAAAATGATGCACCAGGGATTTCCCGACCCGTCGGCGGCAACAGGAACCCCGGAAGAGCGTCTGGCGAGCTTCCGTCTGGTCCGCGACCAAATCCGTGCCTGGCTCAATGAAGACCCCGTCTTTCTCCCCATTAAATCTCCGGTGACAGGCGCTGGTTAAACTTTTCCATCAAATGGGAGACGCCGCGGCTGCGGTGAAAAACACAGATATTTCAGATATTCAGAGGTGAACGATCAAAAAGAAAGCCCCTTCTGACGGGAGGCAGCCGATTATGGCGATATGTCCGGGGCATGCCGCTATTTCTTGAATCTCCAGAACAGCAGCACCCCCGCCATGGAGACGAAGGACAGGAAAAGGATGATCCAAAAGGAGAATTCGCTTTTTTGGAGGGGAATGGCCACGTTCATGGAAAAGGCGCTCACCACCAAAGTCGGCACCATGATGGCGATGGTAAGGACATTCAGACGTTTCATCAACATATTCAATTATTGTTGACTATGGACACCCGGGCGTCCATCATGCTGGACAGAATGTTGGAATAGACCTTGGCCTGCTTGAAACACTGGTGGTTTTCAATGATGATGTCATCGAGGAGTTCCCGGTCGTCCTGATGGAATTCCAGACGATGGAAACATGACTTCATTCTCTCCAGTACGGCGCCGTTCGACGTCATGGCATTCAGATAATAGACAAGGCTCTTTTCCAGAGCGAAGAGTCGGAGGAGATATTTGTTCTCCATGGAGGTGCTGATTTTATCGGCAAGTTCTTCCGATACCCGGTCAATTACCTGCAGATGGGCGCGGAAATGGCCGATGGAGGAATTGAGGATTTTCAGCATGAGTTCCGGCATCCACTCCAAACGGGCGAAAGCTTTGCCGCCAAACGGGAGCATGTCATCGGTGGTAATGATCATCAGACTGTTTTCGAACAGAAAGAGCCCGAGGGAGGTTACGTGAAACGCGAGTTCTTCCCGGGGATCATATTTTTTCGGGATCTTGAAGATCAAGGCCGTATGGGAAGGTTCCTTTTCCATGCGGGAAAGTTCATTGGGGTCCAGGGCGGAGAGCAAGGTATGCTCATCGAATCGAGGAACCAAGCTGGTGATTCTTGATATGATCATGCCGGGGATGTCGGGGGCGGAGACATTCGATCGCCTTCGACGGATCGTTCCCGGGTTAAAGGTTATCCTTTCCAGCAGCTACAGTATCGAAGGCCAAGCCCAGGAGATTATGGACCGCAGTTGCAACGGATTTCTCAAGAAGCCGTTCCACGTTGACAAACTGGCCGGAAAGATTCGTGAAGTGCTGGGACAAAACGTTTGAACGCATGTTCTTCCCGGTACTCAACTTAAGGATTAAGGATCGTGCTTGTGTATGAATAGGCCCTGAAACCTCTTCTCGGGTTCTGTCTCCGTAAGTCATCAACGGGCGAACTTATACCCCAGGCCACGAACGGTAAGGATATATTCCGGGTTTTCCTTGTCCTTCTCGATGGCGGCCCGAAGGCGGCTGATGTGGACATCCACGGTGCGGGGCTCCACGAAAGTTTCGTCGCCCCAAACCCTTTCCAGGAGCTGATCCCGGGAATATACCCGGCCGGGATGGCGGGTGAAGAAGGTCAGCAGGCGATATTCCGTAGGTCCCAGTTCGATCTTTTTTCCCGCCACGGCGACCGTGCAGGCTGCATAATCCAGGAAGATGTGGCCGGCGGCAAAGGTCTCCACCGGCTCCGCCTCCCGGTGGGGCCGGGATTCCGAACGGCGCAATACCGCCCGGACCCGAGCCGTCAGTTCCCGAACGCTGAAAGGTTTCGTCATGTAGTCATCCGCCCCCATTTCCAGGCCAACAACCTTGTCTGTGTCCTCGCCTTTCGCCGTAAGCATGATGATGGGGATCGCCTCCGTCGCCCGGTCTCTTCGCACCGCCCGGCAGACATCCAGCCCCTTGATCCCGGGAAGCATCAGGTCCAGGATTATCAGTGCCGGTTTTTCCTTCCTGATGATCGCCAGGGCCGTCTCCCCATCCCCGGCTTTCCTGATTTCATAGCCCTCCAGGGCCAGATTGTAGGCAATCAGCTCGACGATATCCGTTTCGTCATCGACGACAAGGATGCGTTTCCGTTCCAAGACCAACGGCAGACCTCCTTTCTTTCCCGGCAATTTATATCGCCCAAAAAACAAATCCACGCAAGCGAAAAGCAGCACCATTGGCGTGGCAACTATTTATTTTCTTTTGCATATGCCGAAAACCGGTTGCATTTTCAAGAGCAATCTTATAGATGATTCAGCAAAGTGCGGGTGGTTGATCTCCCGTGACGCCGGGCGTGCCATGATCGTGGTCGTCATTAGAATCGGCAATCGATAATCGCAACCACCGGGAGGAAACAACAATGCGACTCATTCCGAGGGAAGAAAAGTTTTACGACCTCTTCGAAGAACTGGCCGACAAGATCGACGAAGGGGCCAAGCTCTTTCTCGATATGCTCCACGACTATGATTCCTTCGCCACCCACCTTATCAAGCTCAAAGAAATGGAACACGAGGCCGACGTCATCACCCACCGGACCTACGAAAAGATGCACAAAACCTTTCTCACTCCCCTGGATAGGGAGGACATCTACGCCTTGGTCAACAAGATGGACAGCATCCTGGACATGACGGAGGCATCGGCGATCCGCATGTCTCTTTACAAAATCAAATACCCGGCGCCGGAGCTCCTGGAACAGGCGAAACTCCTCAGCGTCGCCACGGAAAAGGTAAAAAAGATCATAAAGGGACTTCGGGACATGAAAAACGCTCCCATGATCCTGGAGGCCTGCGTGGAAATAAACACGATCGAGAACGCCGGGGATCAGATCCTCCGCACGACCATGGCCAAGCTTTTTGAAACCGAAACGGATCCCATCGAACTCATCAAATGGAAAGAGATTTTCGAACGCTTCGAAGAAACTCTCGATGTCTGCGAAGATGTCTCGAACATCGTGGAAGGCATCGTCTTAAAAAATGGCTAACACCGGCCCCGACGAGCCTTCACGCATTGGTTCTTTGCTGATATACAAATGATTGACTCTCTCGGATTCGTAATTTTTCTCATCGTCATCGCCCTGGTTTTCGACTTTATCAACGGTTTTCACGACGCCGCCAATTCCATCTCCACCATAGTCTCCACCCGCGTACTCTCTCCCCGTTACGCGGTGATGTGGGCGGCGTTTTTCAACTTCGCCGCCATCTTCATCGTCGGCACTCCGGTGGCCAAGACCATCGGCGTCGGGATCATCCATCCGGAAATAATCAACAATTACATAATCTTCTCTGCCCTTGGGGGGGCGATTATCTGGAATCTCATCACCTGGTACTTTGGCCTCCCCAGCAGTTCCTCCCACGCCCTCATCGGCGGTCTAATCGGGGCGGGGATTCTGAAGGCCGGCATCGGCACCCTCGTCTGGTGGGGACTGATCAAGACGGCACTCTTTATCTTTCTGTCCCCCGCTATCGGTATGTTCCTCGGGTTTTGCATGATGGTCCTGGTCCTGAATCTCAGCCGCAATACGAACGTGGCCCGTTCCACGAATCTCTTCCGGAAGTTGCAGCTCTTTTCCGCCGCCGTTTACAGCCTTGGCCATGGAATGAACGATGCCCAGAAAACCATGGGGATTATCGCCATCATTCTCTACAGTAAGGGGCTGATCGGCCCGGTATTTCACATCCCCTTCTGGGTAGTCTTCAGTTGCTACACCGTCATCGCCCTGGGAACCATGAGCGGCGGGTGGAGAATCGTGAAGACCATGGGTACCAAGATTACCAAGCTTCAGCCCATCGGCGGCTTCTGCGCCGAAACGGCGGCGGCCATCTCCATAATCGGCGCCTCTCTGGGAGGCATCCCCGTCAGCACCACCCATACCATAGCCGGGGCCATCATGGGGGTGGGGGCCACCAAACGACTGACGGCGGTGCGCTGGGGGGTGGCGGGAACGATCGTCTGGGCCTGGGTCCTCACCATACCCATCTCCGCCATTATCTCCGCCGTGGTTTACAGCCTGAGTGTCATGCTGATAAGATAGTGCCTTCCCCCACTCGCCGGTTTTCTCCGCTTCACGGATAAACGGCCACCCCGCGCAATGAGCAAAAATCACTTGAAGAGGTTGAATGTTTAAGGTATTTGGTTCATCTACTGGGTAATCATTCTCGGAGGTGTAACATGCGGGACAAGATCTTCTGGCTGGGCCACGCCAGTATCCGCATCGAGGCGGATACTGTCATTTATATCGACCCCTGGAAGGTAAAGGGGGAACCACGGGCGGATCTGATCCTGATCAGCCACGCCCACCACGATCATTTCTCCCCGGGAGACATCAAAAAACTGTGCAAGAAGGAAACGGTCATCGTCGGCCCCGCGGACTGCACCTCCCAACTGAAGGGCGACGTCCGGACCATGGCGCCGGGCGATTCCATTACGGTCGGCGCTGTGAAGATCGAGGCCGTCCCCGCCTATAATCCCCGCAAGCAATATCATCCCCAGGCCAACCGGTGGCTCGGATTTATCCTGACCGTGGAAGGCCAGCGGATCTACTTTGCCGGGGACACCGATCTCATTCCCGAGATGAAGGACCTGCGGGCGGATATCGCCATCCTGCCCGTAGGCGGCACCTACACCATGACCGCCGCCGAAGCGGCAGAGGCGGCCGCCATCATCAAACCCACCGTCGCCATCCCCGTCCACTGCGGCGATATCGTCGGCACACTGGACGACGCCAAAAAATTCCGGCAGTTCGCACGCGTCCCCGTGGAGATAAAGACGCCGTCATAAGGTGACGCCTTACATATTTTTCATTTCTTCACCCCATCCCCTTCCTGACCTCCCCCTCGAAGGGGGAGGAAGAAAAGCACCTTGTACCAAAGCGCAATAGCGGCGCCTGAAGACGAAAATGGGCAAATCGGAGACGGTTCTCTTTTTTCCAGCTCTACATATAATTACTTGAGAGCCCGGAGTTCTTTGGTTTGTAACGTAACGCTTATTGAATAACGCAAGGGGAAAATGGATACTGTTCTCTTTTTTTTTGCTCTGGAGAAATATGGGAGGTGTCCCCATATTAATGATAAAAAAAATATGGCTTGAACTTGACACGGAACATTTGATGTATATGTTATGCCGCGATATACCCAGGATACAAACAGCCATTAAAAAAAATCTTAAATATATTTGGTGAAAGGAGAGGAAAACATGAAGATCAGGCCATTGCAGGACAGAGTCATCGTGGAGCGCTTGGCGGAAGAGGAAAAGACCAAGGGGGGCATCATAATTCCCGATACGGCCAAGGAGAAGCCCATGGAGGGTAAGGTCATCGCCGTAGGAAAGGGTAGAGTCGCCGAAGACGGCAAACTGATTAAACTCGACGTCAAAGCGGGCGACAAGGTCCTTTTCAGCAAGTATGCCGGGACGGAAGTAAAGATCGACGGCAAGGAATACCTCATTATGCGCGAAGACGACATCCTGGGCGTCATCGAAGGCAAGTAAAAAAACCTGACTAAGGAGGATTAAATACATATGGCAGCAAAAATAATTCAGTATGATGAAGAGGCGAGGAAGTCGATCCTCAAGGGCGTAAACACCCTGGCCGATGCCGTCAAGGTCACCCTCGGCCCCAAGGGCAGAAACGTAATTCTCGACAAGTCCTTCGGTTCCCCCACCGTCACCAAGGACGGCGTTACCGTAGCGAAAGAGATCGAACTGGAAGACAAGTTTGAAAACATGGGCGCCCAGATGGTTCGGGAAGTGGCCAGCAAGACCAGCGACGTCGCCGGCGACGGTACCACCACCGCCACGATCCTCGCCCAGGCCATTTATCGCGAAGGCGCCAAGACCGTCGCCGCGGGCAGCAACCCCATGGACGTGAAGCGCGGCATCGACAAGGCCGTGGAGGCCGTAGTCGCCGAACTCCGCAAGCTCAGCAAGCCCACGAAGGACCAGAAGGAGATCGCCCAGGTCGGCACCATCTCCGCCAATAACGACGAAGGCATCGGCGGCATCATCGCCGAGGCCATGGGCAAGGTCGGCAAGGAAGGCGTCATCACCGTGGAGGAGAACAAGGGCCTCGAGACGGAACTGGACATAGTGGAAGGCATGCAGTTCGACCGCGGCTACCTCTCCCCCTACTTCGTCACCAACGCCGAGAAGATGGAAGTCAATCTGGAAGACGCCTTCATTCTCATCAACGAGAAGAAGATCAGCTCAATGAAGGACCTCCTCCCTATCCTCGAACAGATCGCCAAGATGGGCAAGCCTCTCCTGATCATCGCCGAGGACGTGGAAGGCGAAGCGCTGGCCACCCTGGTGGTCAACAAGATCCGCGGCACCCTCCATGTGGCATCCGTAAAGGCCCCGGGCTTCGGTGACCGACGCAAGGCCATGCTGGAAGACATCGCCATCCTCACGGGCGGCAAGATGATCTCCGAAGACATGGGCTACAAACTGGAGAACGCCAAACTCGAAGACCTTGGCAGGGCCAAGAAGATCGTCATCGACAAGGACAACACCACCATAATAGACGGCGCCGGCAAGCGCGCCGACCTCGAAGGCCGGGTGAAGCAGATCCGCGCCCAGGCCGAGGAAACCACCTCCGATTACGACCGCGAGAAGCTCCAGGAACGCCTGGCAAAACTCGTGGGCGGCGTGGCCGTCATCAAAGTCGGCGCCGCGACGGAGACGGAAATGAAGGAAAAGAAGGCCCGCGTGGAGGACGCCCTGAACGCCACCCGCGCCGCCGTGGAGGAAGGCATTGTTCCCGGCGGCGGTGTCGCCTATGTCCGCGCCCTGCCCGCCCTGGACAAATTGAAGCTGGAAGGGGATCAGGCGGTCGGCGCCAACATCGTTAAGAAGGCCCTTGAGGAGCCTCTGAAGATGATCGCCGCCAATGCCGGTATGGAAGGCTCCGTGGTCGTCGAAAAGGTAAAGGAGAAGAAGGGTTCCTTCGGATTCAACGCCCGGACGGATCAGTATGAAGACATGATCGCCGCCGGCGTCATCGACCCCACGAAGGTCACCCGGTTCGCCCTGCAGAATGCCGCGTCGGTGGCCTCCCTGATGCTGACCACCCAGTGCATGATCGCCGAGAAGCCCGAAGAGAAGGGCGCCGGCATGCCCCCCATGCCCGGAGGAGGCGGCTATCCAGGGATGATGTAACCCGGTAGCTGTACAGCTTTGTAATCGGGTCCCGGCGCAGCAAGATGATGCAACCGCACCGGAACAGGCCGACTGACAAACAAACCGATGAAACCGAGAAAGCCTCCGGGAAGAAATTCCCGGGGGCTTTCTTCTTCGATTTTAACGACCTCGTAACAAGTTTTTATCTCTTCCCCTGGACATTCCGCATGCATTCTCCTTGAAAGCATCCTTTTTCTGTGGTAGTTTCCCGCCTTACGATTTTATAAATCAAGGAGCGCGCCATGGACTACAAAGAAAGCTTGAACCTGCCGAAGACCGATTTCCCCATGAAGGCCAATCTCGCCGCCCGGGAGCCGGAAATGCTGGCCCGGTGGGAAGAGATGAAGATCTATCACCGGATCCGCGCGGTCTCCAAGGGCCGGGAAATCTACATCCTCCATGACGGTCCTCCCTACGCCAACGGCAACATCCACCTAGGCACCGCCCTGAACAAGATCATCAAGGACATGGTCATCAAGGCCAAGAACATGTCGGGCCTGGACAGCATCTACGTCCCCGGCTGGGACTGTCACGGCCTCCCCATCGAACACCAGGTGGACAAGGAATTAGGGGACAAAAAATACGAGATCTCCCAGGCGGACAAACGGCGGGCCTGCCGGGCCTACGCGGAGCGCTTCGTGGACATCCAGCGGGAGCAGTTCAAGCGCCTCGGGGTCTTCGGGGAGTGGGAAAAACCCTACCTCACCATGACCTACGATTACGAGGCCATCACCGTCGCCGAATTCGGCAAGCTCTTCCTCAACGGGGACGTCTATAAGGGCAAGAAGCCCGTTTACTGGTGCGCCACTTGCAAGACCGCCCTCGCCGAGGCGGAGGTGGAGTACGGCGACCACACCACGCCCTCCATCTACGTCAAGTTCCCTATGATCTCCGACATCGCCGCCGTCCGGCCCAAACTGGCCGGGGAGAAGGTGAACGTCGTCATCTGGACGACCACCCCCTGGACGATCCCCGCCAACCTGGCCATCGCCTTCCACGAGGAGTTCATCTACGTGGCCGTGAAGACGGAGGGCGAGGTCCTGATCCTGGCCAAAGACCTTCTGGATTACTGCCTCGATGCCTTCGGCTGGCAGGGCAAACACTACGAGATCCTCGACGAGTTCCCCGGCGCCGTCATGGAGGGCCTCAAGACCCGTCATCCCCTCATCGACCGGGAGAGCGTCCTCATCCTCGCCCCCTTCGTCACCCTCGACGCCGGCACGGGCTGCGTCCACATCGCCCCCGGCCACGGCCAGGAGGACTATGAAATCGGCATGAAATACGGCCTGGACAACTACGCCCCCGTGGATGAAGACGGCCGTTTCACCAAGGACGTTGACGATTTTGCCGGCATGTTCGTCTTCGACGCCAACGACCCCGTCAACAATAAACTAAAGGAGGTCGGGGCGCTTTTGGGACTGGTGGACATTGAACATTCCTATCCCCACTGCTGGCGCTGCAAGGAACCCATCATCTTCCGCTCCACGGAGCAGTGGTTCATCTCCATGGAGAAGAACCGCCTCCGGAAGAAAGCCCTGGAGGCCATCGCCCAGGGCGAGTGGATCCCCGCCTGGGGGAAGGACCGGATATACGGCATGGTGGAAAACCGCCCGGACTGGTGCATCTCCCGCCAGCGCCTCTGGGGCGTCCCGATCACCATGTTCTACTGCCAGGAATGCCAGAGCGAGTTCCTCACCAAAGAGATCCTCGACTATGTGGTGGGCCTGGTGCGGGAACACGGCGCGGACGTCTGGTTCGAACGGGAGGCGGCGGACCTCGTACCCCCCGGCACCGTCTGCCCGGCCTGTAAAAAAGGCACGGAATTCCGCAAGGAAACGAACATCCTCGACGTCTGGTTCGACTCCGGAGTGAGCCATGCCGCCGTCCTGGAAACCCGTCCCTATCTGCGCTCCCCATCGGACATGTACCTCGAGGGCAGCGACCAGCACCGGGGCTGGTTCCACTCCTCGCTCCTGGAGAGTGTGGGCACCCGGGGCCGGGCGCCCTACAAGACCGTCCTGACGCACGGTTTCGTCGTGGACGGCGAGGGCAAGAAGATGTCCAAATCCGTGGGCAACGTCGTCGAGCCGGACGAGATCATCAACGAATACGGCGCGGAGATCCTGCGCCTCTGGGTGGCGGCGGAGGACTACACCGACGACATCCGCATCTCCAAGGAGATACTCACCCGCCTGGTGGAGGCCTACCGGCGGATCCGCAACACGAGCCGCTACATCCTGGGCAACCTCTTCGATTTCGATCCCGCCCGGGACCGCCTGGCCTACGCCGACCTGGAGGAGATGGACCGCTGGGCCCTCCACCGCCTCCAGGAGGTGATCCGCCGGGTCCGGGAAGCCTACGACAAGTACCAGTTTCACATGGTCTATTACACCCTCTACAACTTCTGCACCGTGGATCTGAGCGCCCTGTACCTCGACGTCCTCAAGGACCGCCTCTACACCTCGAAGGCAGACTCCCGCCGGCGTCGCTCCGCCCAGACGGCGATGGAGATCATCCTGGACGCCATGATCCGCCTGCTGGCCCCGATCCTCACCTTCACCGCCGAGGAGGTCTGGAATGCCATGCCCGCTTACGCCGGGAAGGCGGAAAGTGTCCATCTCACCGAGTTCCCCGCCGTCAATCCGGCCTATGTGGATGAAGAACTGGGGGAGAAGTGGCGGACCCTGGTCGCCGTCAAGGGGGAGATCTCCAAGGCCATCGAGTCGGCCCGGAAGAACAAAACCGTTGGTCATTCCCTCGACGCGGCGGTGGCCGTCGCCCCGCCGGAAAAGCTCCGGGAATTGATCGCCTCGCACCGGGAGGACCTCCAGGCCCTCCAGATCGTCTCCCAACTGGACATTGTCGCCCGGGGGGACCTGGCCGCCGACGCCTATGAGAGCAAGGAGATCGACGGCCTGTATGTGGGGGTCGCCAAGGCCCGGGGGCAGAAGTGCCAGCGCTGCTGGATCTACAGCGAAGATCTGGGGAAGGACCCGGAACACCCGACCATCTGCGGCCGCTGCCTGGCGAACCTCAAGTAAAGACGCAGCGCCGGAAGGCCGAATTTTTAATACCCCATCCCCACCCTGTCCCTCCCCTTGAAGGGGAGGGATCTATTTTTAACGGCAAGCTGATATATCCGGCAGGATGCTGACTTATCTGAAGGCAAACTTATTCATGAAAAAAAGGAATGTTATCTTTTTGGCGACCGTGGCGGGGCTGCTGGTCCTCGATCAGGTCACCAAGTACGTCATCCACACGGGAATGTCCCTCCACGAGTCGATTCCCGTGATCCCGGGATTCTTCAGCATCACCTACATCCGGAATCCCGGAGCGGCCTTCGGCTTCCTCGCCGGGGCATCGCCGACTTTTCGCTACGTCTTCTTCATCGGCGTCACCCTGGCCGCCATCGGCCTCATCCTCCACTACCTGCGCGTCTATGCCGACGAAGATCAACTGCTGACGATCTCCCTGGGGATGATCCTTTCCGGCGCCCTGGGAAATCTCATCGACCGGATCCGCTTTGGCGAGGTGATCGACTTCCTCGACTTCTATATCGGCGTCAATCACTGGCCCGCCTTCAACGTGGCCGATTCCTCCATCTCCGTCGGCGCCTTCGTCCTCTTCATCTACATCATCCGGATGAAAAAGACGGTGCCGGGATCGCCGCCGGCCTGAACCGGATATAAAATATGTAAATATGGGGGCCTTCCCCTATTTCTCCCCTTCCGTTAGTTTTAACGATCACAAAAGTGAAGGGTTCAGTTCGATTTCCAGGTCATCGAAGGTGGCGAAGGTGGAGGGGAAAATGACACGGGCGTCCCGCTCGGCCTCGCGACGCAGCTCCAGATCGGGATAGATCCGGGCATCGAAATGGACCAGTGCCAGACGCACTGCCCGGGCCTCCACCGCGATCCGCGCCGCCGTTTCCGGGTTCAAGTGGGGCCAGTCCTCGCTGCCCTGCCCGCAGCGGTAGGCGCATTCGGCAATCAGAAGATCCGCCTCCCAGGCCAGGGTGACAGCGTTGGCACAGTAGCCCGTATCGGGGCAGTAGCTCACCGTCAGTCCGTCCATACTCACCCGGAAGCCCAGGGTCAGGGAGGCATGGCGGAGGGGAAGGGCCGTGACCAAGAAGGGAAGCGACGTCACTTCGCCCGGCAGTTCCCGAACGGTGGTGGGGTAGGGAAGATCTTTCAAGGGGACGGTGAACGGCTGATTCACCAATGTCGTCAGGATGTCCCGGGAACCGGCGGGGCCGCAGATCGTAAGCCCGCCGGGAAAGGAGAACTTGACCAGGGTGTGGAGCCCCGCCACGTGATCCAGGTGAAAGTGGCTGAGAAAAAGGACAACGGGACGGCCGCCTTCGCCAACGCCGTAGCGGTCCGCCTTGGCCAGTCCGTTCCCCGCATCGAAGATGAGGTCAAAATTCGCAGTCCGCACCAAAATGCAGATCGTGTTACCCGTGGCCGTGTCATACCAGCCGTTGGTGCCCAAGAATACGATCTTCATTTGTCGAGGATCGCCCGGCGGGCCCTATCCAGGATCTCCATCTTGAAGGACGGATAACCGGGAATCGTCTGGTTGAGAAACTTGTGGGTGTACTGGGTGTCCCAAACCAGCATACGTTCGAAATCGGGCACTTTCCCCATGGGTTCCAACTGTTTTGTCACCTCGGCGATAAAAAACTCTTCTATCCGTTGCGCGTAATCCCGGCGCAGGGCGCGACGGCCCTCCTCGTCTTGGTTTTCCAGCCGCCCCGCCGCCGTCAACTCGTCGATCCACTCCTGGGCAACATCTTGAAACATGCTCTCCCTCCTCCCCAATATTCGATGCGGTGTTTATATGCTATATGCTATTGCCGCCTTGACGGCAAGACCGAACATACAGCCAGGCCGGCAAGCTTTATCCTTGACAAGCACCTGGAAAGCCTCTACCAGTATCTCCATCATTTGATGGAATCAATAAAATCGGTCACATCCCCTCCCCTATGGTGCTTGTCAAGGATCAAAGCACCATAGGGGAGGGGACCTAAATGATAAACGAACAAGATCTCTCAAGGAGGTAGCAACCATGGCGCTCAATTTAGAGGCACTCGGCAAGAAAATCGGTCCGGTCACCAAGACCTATACCTGGAAGGACGTCGCCCTGTACGCCCTGGGAATCGGCGCGGGCTTCGACGAACTGGATTACGTTTACGAAAAAAATCTCAAGGTCATCCCCAGCTTTTCCGTGGCCAGCATCTTCGACTTCTTCTGGCACGTGGCCAGCGCCTCCAATGTGAATCTGGCGGGCATCCTCCACGGTGAGCAGGACATCATCTTTTACCGCCCCATCCCCACCGCGGGGACCCTGACAACCGAGGGGGCCCTCACCCACTACTACGACAAGAAGGACAAGGGCGCCATCGTCATCGCCGCGGGGGATACCGTCGACGCCGACGGCAACAAGCTCTTCAAGAATATCATCACCATCTTCAGCCGCCTGGACGGCAACTTCGGCGGCGAGGAGGGGAAAGCCGAGCCTTTCGTTTTCCCGGCGGGCGATCCCGATTTCGTCGTTGCAGCCCAGCCATCCCCCGATCAGCCCCTCCTCTACCGCCTCTCCGGCGATCTCTTCCAGCTCCACGTTGATCCCGGCTTCGCCCGAAAGGTGGGCTTCGAAAAGCCCATCATGCACGGCCTGTGCACCTACGGCTTCGCCTGCCGCGCCCTCATGGAAAAACTCACCCCGGGGCAGCCCGAACTGGTCCGGCGCCTGGCCTGCCGCTTCTCGAAGACCCTTTATCCCGGCGAGCCCATCAAGACCCTCATCTGGAAGACCGGCGAGGGCCGGGCCGTCTGGCGGACCCTGAACGCCAAAACCGGCGACATCGTCATCGACAACGGCATCTTCGAATACGGCCCCGTCGCCGCGGACGAGATCCGTTTTGACGGCCGCGTGGCGGTGATCACGGGGGCGGGGGGCGGCCTGGGAAGGGTGTACGCCCTGGAGCTCGCCAAACGGGGAGCCAGGGTCGTGGTCAACGACTTCGGCGGCGCCCGTGACGGTGCCGGGGACGGCTCCAGTTCCCCCGCCGACAAGGTCGTCGCGGAAATCAAGGCCGGCGGCGGCGAGGCCGTCGCCAACTACGACAACGTCGCCACCCCCGAGGGAGGCAAAGGCATCGTCAAAACCGCCCTCGCCGCCTTCGGACGCCTCGATATCCTCATCAACAACGCCGGCATCCTCCGCGACAAGGGCCTCCTCAAAATGGAACCGGAAAACTGGCAGGCCGTCCTCGACGTCCATCTCAACGGCGCCTACCACGTCACCAGGCCCGCCTTCGCCGCCATGCGCGACCAGGGCTACGGTCGCATCATCATGACCACCTCCGCCGCCGGCCTCTACGGCAACTTCGGCCAGACCAACTACTCCTCCGCCAAACTCGGCCTCGTCGGCTTCATGAATTCCCTCAAACAGGAAGGACAGAAATACAACATCAAGGTCAACACCGTCGCCCCCATCGCCGCCTCACGTCTCACCGAGGACGTCCTCCCCCCCGACCTCTTCGCCAAACTCAAACCCGAATTCGTCGCCCCCATCGTCCTCTACCTCGCCTCCGAGGCCTGCGGGGAAACGGGCAATATCTACAACGCCGGGATGGGCTTCTACAACCGCGCCGCAATCCTCACCGGGCCGGGGACGGTCATCGGGGACGGCAAGAAGGTGCCCACCGTGGAGGAAGTGGCGGACAACTGGAAGAAGATCCGCAGGATGGACGGGGCCAAGGAGTACTTCCAGCTCATGGACCAGGTGACGGATCTCCTCGACGCCTTCGCCCCGAAGCCCGATGCGGCCGCCGCCGAGACAACCTCCTCCGCCCCCGGATCGTCAGGCGGCGCCCCGGCCATGGCAGCCGCCACGACCGCGGGCGACAGCGCCGCCACCCAGGCCGCTCCTCCCAACGTAACGGGGATCTTCGCCCAGATGCGGCAGGCCTTCCAGGCCGAGAAGGCTACCGGGGTCAACGTCGTCTTCCAGTTCCACATCACCGGCGACGGCGGCGGCGACTGGTTCGCGGAGGTCAGGGACGGGGCCTGCCGGATCGAGGCGGGCAAGCAGGACACCCCGACGACGACCATAACCATGGCCGCCGGGGATTTCCTGGAGATGATGAGCGGCAAGCTCTCGGCCATGCAGGCCTACACCTCGGGCAAGATCAAGATCGGTGGCGATCTCCTAAAATCGCAGTTGATCGAGAAGCTCTTCAAATTGAGAGGAACCCCATCCCAACCCTAACCCTCCCCTTGAAAGGGAGGGTTAGGAGTTTCTCTCACACAGGAAAAGTGAAGGAGCTTCTGCAATAGCGACCCATGCCTCCTGGGGCGCCTTATCCTGTAGTAACTTGAGTTACGTTACTAAGAAGGTGTCAACAAGAACTATCAAAACAAATGGCCGAGGAGTTCCGAAAGGGAGCGGACGGGCAGGAGAATAATGACGTTTTCTTGATCTCTTTGCGAGGCGACGTCCCTTTGGCAGGCCGAGCCGGCAGGCGGTCCGGCGGCGCTTTCCCGTTGGGACGGGGCCGTATAGGGCAGGATGCAGCGGGAAAAACCCAGGCGCGCCGCCTCGCGGACACGGACATCGGCGCGGCTGATCCCCCGGATCTCTCCGGCGAGGCCTACTTCCCCACAAACCGCCGTCCCCGGCGCCACCGCCCGGTCCAGAAAGCTTGACGCCAGGGAAGAAACGATCCCCAGATCGATGGCCGGCTCGCTTACCTTCACGCCCCCCGCCACGTTGATGAAGATGTCGTGATTGCTCAGATGGAGGCCGCAGACCTTGTCCAAGACCGCCACCAGGAGCGACACGCGGTTGGCGTCCACACCAATGGCCGTCCGCCGGGGCATGCCGAAATTCGTCGGGATTACGAGTGATTGAATCTCGATGAGGATGGGTCTCGTCCCTTCCATGCTGGGAACCACCACGGAACCCGCCGCCCGCTCTGGCCGCTCGGCCAGGAAGAACGCCGACGGATTGGCCACCTCTCGCAGGCCGTCGCCCCGCATCTCGAAGACGCCGATCTCGTTCGTAGGCCCGAAGCGGTTCTTGATCCCCCTTACGATCCGGAAGGCATGCCCGCCATCCCCCTCGAAGTACAGGACGGTGTCCACCATGTGTTCCAGGACCTTCGGCCCCGCAATGGCGCCGTCCTTCGTCACATGCCCCACGAGAAAGACCGGGATACCTGTCTTCTTGGCCTGAATTATCAGGCGCTCCGACGATTCCCGCACCTGCCCCACACTGCCGGGGGCCGAACCCAGGGCCGCCGAGCAGACCGTCTGGATGGAATCGACGACCACCGCCTGGGGTCTCATCGCCTCGATCTGGCGGAGCATACTGTCCAGGTCGATCTCCACAAGCACGAAGAGATTCGCCGCCTCCGCCCCGATCCGCCGACCCCGGAGTTTGATCTGCCGGGCCGATTCCTCGCCGGTGATGTAGAGGACCTTCATTCCCCGAGACGCCAGTTGCTGTAGGAGTTGCAGAAGCAAAGTGGATTTGCCGATCCCGGGATCGCCGCCCACCAGGATCGCCGATCCCGGCACGATGCCGCCGCCCAGGACCCGGTCCATTTCCGCCATCCCCGTCCGGAGGCGATCCCCTTCATCGGCATCGATGGCATCGATGGGTTGCGGTGCCTCCGAAAACGAAAAAGACGCCCGCCCGGACGCCCCTGCTCCCCCCGCCGCCGTCTCCCTCAACTCCTCCTCGACGAAGGTGTTCCACTCCCCACAGCCCGGACACTTCCCTAGCCATTTCGGGGAATCATGACCGCAACTCTGACAGAAAAAGGCCGTACGAGATTTCTTGTCTGCAGGCTTCCTGGAAATCATTATACGAACATTATTCAGCTTCGCTGAATTCAGATTAAGGCCCCACAATAAATAGGACCAAAAGTGAATGCCTCCGCCGGGGGACAGTCATTACATGGCGGGATGAGACATGGAATTTCCGTTTCCATCCTCGCAATCCCATTTGGGGATTACGATTTTGCCAAAGAATAAAAAGTGGCAAGGACATATGGCAATAAAGCAACCCGGTCGGCTGCCGATAGCATTGCACCGATTTGCTTTCCCATATAATTTGGTACGCTGCCCGCGTCAAGAAAAGAAAGGCTGCCTCGGTACCAAGGGCCAATTTATTTCTTGACACTGTTGTTGTTTAAAGGTAGTCGCTGCCGAAAGCGCCGAGGGCGACCCTTTCCTTTAACCATGAATAGGCCATGAGACAAACCGTTTTCGATACTCCCATCCTGAAGCAGGTCCTATACCTTCTGGCCATCTTTTACATGAGGGCCTTTCGCTGGAAAAAGGAAGGCCGTATTCCCAACGTGCCGAAGTTCGTCATGATCGCCGCGCCCCATACCTCCAACTGGGATCTGCCCATGACGCTCATTCTCTCCCTCGCCTTCCGGATGAAGGTCTTCTGGCTGGGAAAACATACGATCTTCCGCCCCCCGTTCGGCTGGCTTTTCAAGTGGCTGGGAGGCATTCCGGTGGATCGCCGGCAGGCCAACAACCTAGTAACGCAATGCATCCAGACCTTCCAGCGGAGTGAGCGCCTCATCATGATCATCCCCCCCGAAGGGACGCGTTCCAAGGTCCGTTACTGGAAGACGGGATTCTACTACATCGCCCACGGCGCCGGCGTCCCCATTTCCCTGGGGTATGTGGATTACAAGCGCAAGGCCGGTGGCATGGGCCCCACCGTTATCACCACGGGAGACATCGAAGCGGATATGATGAAAATCCGCTCCTTCTACGCCGGGGTGACGGGTAAAAATCCTCACCAGTGGGCGGAACAGGCCATCGGCGTCACCCGAAAATAGAAAAAATGGGAGCACTCCCAGTTCGATTTCCCGATCCGCCGCGGAAGGGGGAAACAAGTAGCAGTAAAATGAGAACCCTCCCCATTTTTAGCTCTTCCGGCTTGTCTTGATCAAAAAGCCGCTGATCTGCTGTTTGACCTTTTCACTCTTGCATTTGGGGCACGTAACCTTCGCCCTGCCGTGCTCCGACATCTTTTGGATCAAGGTGAAAGACTTTTTGCAAGCCTCACAGCGATACTCATACGTTGCCATCGTCATCTCCTCCTTTCACGAAAAAACTTCCTCACTCCCTCCAAATTCATCGTTCTGATTTATTTTACCGTATCATCGATTCAGTCAAAAAGGCCGGTGGCGGCAAATTCGGCTATCTGAGCCTCCGTATAATCTAAGGACATAAGGACCTCCCGGTTATGGGTGCCCGTCTTTACACCTGCAAAGCCATAGAAAACCGGGGTACTGGAAAACTTCACCGGATTGGCCAGTTGGCGTACCTTGGTGCACGGCACGTCAGTACCTGTGCCGGTCGTCGGGTCGCTGTCACTCCCTTGGAAAACATCGCCGCTGCCTGCCGCCGCCCGCAGCGGCACGTCCACCACCATCTCCCGCCCCCGGGCCAACTCGCCCTCCAGGGCCTCCGCCAGGGACAGGACGGGCTCCACACAGGCATCCACCTTTAGGAAGATAGCCTCCCACTCCGCCCGGGTCCTGGTGCGGACGATCGCCCGGATCTCCTCCCGCACCCGCTCGAAATCCTGAGGTTTTGGCATCACGCCGCCGGAGACAAGATCGGGACGGCTGATGACCTCACAGAGGGTCTTGAAGAACTGCGGCTCCAGGCTGCCGATGCTCAGATAGCCACCATCTTTCGTTTCATAGAAATCGTAGAGCGAGCCCCCATTGAGCCAGTTTTCCTCCCTCCCCGGCGACTCGCCTCCAGCTAAATACGCGGCCCCCGCCATGGCGTTGAGAGCCATCACCCCGTCGGTCATGGAGATGTCGATATACTGCCCTTCCCCGTTCTCGGCGCGGCTTACCACCGCCGCCAGGATCCCGATGACGGCGTTGTTGGAACCCGAGGCGATGTCGGCAATTTGGATACCCATGAGCGTCGGCCCGGTCACCTTCCGCCCCGAATAGCCCATCACCCCCGACAGGGCCATATAGTTCATGTCGTGGCCCGCCCGGTCCCGCAGGGGTCCCGTCTGGCCGTAGCCGGAGATGGAGCAGTAGATCACCCGGGGATTGACCTTCTTCAGGCTTGTGTAATCCAGTCCAAGTTTGGCCATGATCCCCGGTCGGAACTGCTCGATGACGATGTCATAGTCCGCCAGCAGCCGATGGACAATCTCTATCCCCCGAGGATCCTTGAGGTTCAGGGCCAGGGAGCGTTTTCCACGCCCCAGATAGGCGCTCACGGCGCCCAACCCCGTCGCGGGAATCCTGGGTGGCAAAAATTCCACCAGATCGGGCCGCGATCCTGAAGTAACGCGCAGGACATCCGCCCCCATGTCGGCCAGGCACATCGTGGCGAAAGGCCCCGGCAACAACGTAGTAAAATCCAACACCTTTAGTGATCTAAGCGCTCCAGACATAGTTCCCCCCTATTAAAAAAAAGCCTCTCCAACGGATGATGTATGATTAACACAAATAAAGTAACGATTCAACTCGGATTTCAGACGATCCGCACCGGAAAAAGAACCGTCCCTTTATTATTGACGACATCGTAAAAAGTCCATATGCAGCGTTGCGCTTCATCCTTCGTCACTGCGACGTACGTTCAAGTACTTTTCATTCCTCAGGATTTGCGCGCCTTGCCTCTGGAGCTTTTTACATCGTCGTCTCAATGATGACTTTTTACGAGTTCATCATTATTAGAGACCTTTGAAAAATGGCTTCGCCGCGGCTCAGAAATCTTTTTCGCCTCTGAATGGGTAACGTATAAACCTTATTCATTACCAAGCGTTAAGTTCAATCACGCAACGGCGAAAAACATTTGATTCGCCGCTTGCGAACCATTTTTCCACAGTTATGCAAAGCTCTCTATTAAAGATTATCCGTCTCGATTTTCCCTGGTTGACATGCCGCCAAAAATATGAAATCTTCACTCACCGTTCCAAGTCGCATATCATTATAAAATCAAGAAGGTATCAATAGATGATAGAAGAGAAATGTATCAATGCCATTCGCTTTCTGGCCGCCGACGCCGCTGAAAAGGCCAAATCCGGGCATCCGGGTATGCCCATGGGGGCGGCGGCACTGGCCTATACCCTCTGGATGCGGCACCTCAAACACAATCCCGGCGATCCCGCCTGGCCGGATCGGGACCGGGTCATCCTTTCCGCCGGACATGCCTCCATGCTGCTTTACAGCCTTCTGTACCTCACGGGCTACGATCTGACCATCGATGACATTAGGAGCTTTCGACAATGGGAAAGCAAGACGCCGGGGCATCCGGAACTGGGCCGCCCTCCGGGAACAGAGATGACCACCGGTCCTCTGGGCCAAGGTGTCAGCCACGCCGTGGGCATGGCGCTGGCGGAAGCGCATCTGGCGGCGGCATATAACCGTCCCGGTCACGAGATCGTCAATCACTACACCTATGTACTGGCCAGCGACGGCGACATCATGGAAGGCGTCACCACCGAGGCCTGCGCCCTGGCCGGCCATCTCGGATTGGGAAAACTCATCGTCCTGTATGACGACAACGGCGTCTCCCTCGCCGGGGCGACGGCGCTCACCTTCACCGAGGATGTGGGCGGACGCTTCGCCGCGATGGGCTGGCAGGTCCTAAAGGTGGCGGACGGAAACGACGTCGCGGCTATCGACGCGTCCCTGACCGCCGCCAAGGAGGAACTTCGGCGGCCCACCCTCATCAAGGTGCGGACTTGCATCGGCTACGGCGCCCCGACGAAGGAAGGCACCGCTGCCTGTCACGGCTCGCCCCTGGGGAAGGAGGAACTCGCCACCGCCAAGGTGCGCCTAGGCTGGCCGGAGGAGCCGGCTTTTTATGTCCCCGAGGAAGCCCTGGCCCACTGCCGCCGTCCGTCCCTGGAAAGAGGTGTGGCCCGGCAAAAAGTCTGGGAGGAAGCATTCAACGCTTACGCGGCGGCCTTTCCCGAAGCGGCGGCGGAATTCCAGCGGGTCATGGCGGGAGAACTACCCACGGGATGGGAAGAGGCCGTTCCGGATTTCTCCGTGTGTCCGGGCGAGAAAATTGTCGTCGGGACCGGGATCGGGACCGACACCAAAACCGGCGGGGCGGATTCATCAACGGCATCAGGCGCGGCGGCGCCGGTGGCGGTGCAGTCGCCGGACATCTCCACCCGCAAGGCCTCGGAAACGGTGATGCAGGCCCTGGCCGCCCGCCTCCCCGAACTCATGGGGGGCTCGGCGGATCTTAACCCCTCATGTCTGACGTGGCTCAAAGGAAAAGGGGATTTTCAGAAACCCATCGACAGTGTCGTTTCCGGATCGCGGCCCTCCTCCCACATGAGGGATCTTCAGAAAGGCGGTGATGACCGGCCGTCACATTCAATCTCGGGAGCAGTAGGTGGTGGCTGGGACTATCGGGGTCGTAACATCCACTTCGGGGTCCGGGAGCACGCCATGGGCGCCATCGCGGGCGGCATGGCCCTTCACGGCGGGCTGATCCCCTATACGGCCACATTCTTCACCTTTGCGGACTATATGCGGCCGCCCATGCGCCTGGCCGCCCTCATGGGCCTCCGGGTGATCTACGTCTTCACCCACGACAGCATCGCCGTCGGCGAAGACGGCCCTACGCACCAGCCCGTCGAGCAGCTCATGAACCTTCGCGCCGTGCCCAATCTCAGCGTCATCCGCCCCGCCGACGCCGCCGAGACGGCCCAGGCCTGGCAGGCCGCCATCGTCCGGAGGAAGGGGCCCACCGCCCTGATCCTTACCCGCCAAAACATCCCGCAGCTCGACCGCCGGGAACTGGCCCCCGCCTCCAGTCTCATGAAAGGCGGGTACATCCTCTGGGATTCCTCCCTCGTCAAGCCGGACATCATCCTTATCGCCACGGGTTCGGAAATCCATCTTGCCTTGGCGGCGGCAAAGAAGCTGGCCGCGGAGGCCATTCGGATCCGCGTCGTCTCCCTCCCCTCCTGGGACATCTTCGACGCCCAGCCGGCGGAATATCGGGAGCGCGTCCTCCCTCCATCCGTCAAGGCCCGCATCGCCTTGGAAGCCGGGGTGAAGTTGGGCTGGGAGCATTACACAGGCCTCGATGGAGCCGTCATCGGGATGGACCGCTTTGGTGCCAGCGCCCCCGCCGCCGTCCTATACGATAAATTCAATTTTACTGTAGATTCTATCGCCCAGGCCGCCCGCCTGCTGCTAAAAAAATAATCGAGAAAAGGTCGATCATAAACATAGAGATCATAACCAACGGAGTATCAGCTATTGCAGCATCTATCCCCATCTTTGAAAACCGTAAAAAAATCCTATCCGCCCGTCACAGAAGTATCAAGAAAGCGGCATGCCGAGATTGTGCACGAAATATTCAAAACTATCCCTGAGGGTTATGATCTGCTCAATCGGGTTTTGAGTCTAAGAAGAGATGTGGCATGGCGGAAGTTTACCGTACGGAAGATGCGTTTTTTCCAGACAAAGCGGCTTCTTGATCTGGCCACGGGCACCGCGGATTTGGCCTTGGAAGCGGTAAGCATACAAAGTGATATCGAAGTTGTCGGCCTGGACTTTGTTAGGGAGATGATGCTCCGGGGCAAGGAAAAGATTTGGCGGGGGGAGCACGGGGCGGCGGCGCCGCGGATAAGCTTCCTTCAGGGCGACGCCCGGGATTTGCCGCTCAGAAGTCAAACCTTCGACGTAGTGTCCATGGCCTTCGGAATCCGAAACATACCCGTCCGGGATCGGCATATAGTCCTGCAGGAAATGATGCGCTGCGTCGTCCCCGGAGGGCAGGTCATGATCCTGGAAATGCATTTGCCGGAGCATCGTTACATACGTCCCCTTTATCATGCCTACCTGAAACATTTCCTGCCCCGAATCGCCGCTCTTCTAACGAATAATCCGGCCGCCTACTACTATCTTGCTGATTCCATAGCCAATTTTCCCAGTCCATCCTCATTCGCCTCACTCATGGCAGTGGCGGGACTCCAGGAAATCGTCCAATATCCTCTGACAATGGGTACGACCTTTCTTCATATAGGAAGGAAATAAACCTCGACGGAAGTAAATCGAAATCAACTACCCTTCTAACGTCTATTTTCGTTCCTTTCTGTATCAAAGTCCTTGTCATCGAAGGTAAATGCTGATATATTTCGCGCCCTCGGATTCCGGAGGCCGTTATGCCGAAAGATGATGATAATAAAAGAAATTCCTTAAGGGAGAACATAGAATAAAGAAGGAGATTGAAGGATATATGCACAACCCTAATTTCAGTTCCGGACCGTGCAGCAAGCGCCCGGCCTGGGGCCTCGACGCCCTGAAGGATGCGGCGGTGGGGAGATCCCACCGGTCCAACCTGGGCAAGGAAAAGCTGGCGAAGGCCATCGCGGAAACGAAACGCATCCTGGGGATCCCCGAAGATTATCTCTGCGGCATTATGCCGGGCTCCGATACAGGGGCCTTCGAGGCGGCCATGTGGAGCCTACTGGGGCCGGCGCCGGTGACGGTGCTGGTATGGGAGAGCTTCTCCGAAGGGTGGGCCACGGACATCGGCAAGCAGTTGAAGCTCAAGCCGACGGTGATGACGGCGGACTACGGCAAGATCCCCGATCTTTCGGCCATCGACTGGACGAACGACGTGGTCTTCGTCGCAAACGGGACGACGAGCGGCGTGAAGGCGCCGAACTGGGACTGGGTGCCCCCCGCGGCGGGAATGGGCGGCGTGGAAGCCGCCTGGGTTGCTGATGCGGGCGGGCCAGACGGGGCGGCGGATGCCGCCGGGACGGCCGGGAGTAAAAACACGGGCGGCGGCGCCACCGCGACCACCGCAAACGCCGCCGGCAAGGTCCGCCTCGGCCTCACGCTCTGCGACGCCACGAGCGCCGTCTTCGCCATGGCCATCGACTGGACGAAGATCGACGCCCTCACCTTCTCGTGGCAGAAGTGCCTGGGCGGCGAGGCGGCCCACGGGATGCTGGTCCTGAGTCCCCGGGCGGTGGCACGTCTGGAATCCTATGATCCCCCCTGGCCCATGCCGAAGATCTTCCGGATGAAAAAGGGCGGGAAGGTCAACCCCGGGATCTTCGTGGGCGACACCATCAACACCCCCTCCATGCTCTGCGTCGAGGACTACCTGGACGCCCTGGCCTGGGCGGACGCGATGGGCGGCCTGCCGGGCCTCATCGCCCGGAGCGAGGCCAACCTGAAGATCGTCGAGGACTGGGCGGCCCGGAACCCCTGGGTGAAATTACTGGCGGAGGACAAGACGATCCGCTCCAATACGTCGGTCTGCCTCACCGTGGCGGATCCGAAGCTGGCGGCCCTTCCCAGGGCGGAACAGGAAAAGTTCCTCAAGGGCCTGGCGAGCGAGCTGGCCAAGAAGAAGGTCGCCTTCGACATCAACGCCTACCGGGACGCCCCCCCGGGGTTCCGCTTCTGGTGTGGCCCCACGGTGGAAGAGGAGGATTTACGGCGGGCACTGGCGGATCTGGAGACGGCGTGGCAAGAGAAGCAGTGAGGAGAGCCGGATAGGAATAGGCAGGGGGAGGAAGGGGATAGGAAACCCATCCCGACAGAAGAAACCCATCCCCACCCCGACCCTCCCCTTGAAGGGGAGGGGAGAAATTGGTAAGGGGGTCAGGTCTTTTTTTTTAGCGTTTTTGGGACGCCACAAATAAAATACAAATGAGGATATTATGAAGAAGGTACTGATCAGCGACACCCTTTCCAAGGAAGGGATCGAGATACTGAAGAATACGCCGGGGATCGATGTGGACGTCATGACCAACCTCACCCCTGACGAGTTGAAGGGCGTGATCAAGGATTACGACGGCCTGGTGATCCGGTCGGCGACTAAGGTGACCAGGGAGATCATCGCGGCGGCGGACAACCTGAAGGTCGTGGGGCGGGCCGGCATCGGCCTGGACAACGTGGACGCGACGGCGGCGAGCAAGCGGGGGATCGTGGTCATGAACACCCCCGGGGGGAACACGATCACCACGGGGGAGCACGCCATCGCAATGATGCTCTCCCTGGCCCGGAAGATCCCCCAGGCCACGGCCTCCATGAAGGGAGGCAAGTGGGAGAAGAACAAGTTCATGGGGACCGAGGTCTTCAACAAGACCCTGGGCGTCGTGGGCATCGGTCGGGTCGGGGCCATCGTCGCCAGCCGGGCACAGGGACTGAAGATGCGCGTCGTCGCCTTCGATCCCTTCATCTCCCCGGAGGCGGCCGGCAACCTGGGGATCACCCTGGTGAGCCTCGACGAGCTCCTGAAGGAATCCGACTTCATCACCGTCCACACCCCCATGACGAAGGAAACCCGGGGGATGATCAACGCCGCCGCCTTCGCCAAGATGAAGAAGGGCGTGTTCATCATCAACTGCGCCCGGGGCGGGATCGTGAGCGAGAAGGACCTGCACGACGCGCTGGTCGCCGGGAAGGTGGCCGGGGCAGCCCTGGACGTCTTCGAGGAGGAGCCGACGAAGAACGCGGACCTTGTGGGCCTGGAAAAAGTGATCTGCACGCCCCACTTGGGCGCCTCCACGGACGAGGCCCAGGTCAATGTGGCCATCGCCATCGCCGAGCAGGTGGCGGACTACCTGATCAAGGGCGAGATCCGGAACGCCGTGAACTTCCCGTCGGTGAGCGCCGAGCTGCTCACGGTGATCCAGCCTTACCTGGTCCTGGCGGAGAAGCTGGGGCGCTTCCATGTACAGCTTGTCCAGGGGGGGATCGAGGAGGTGATCATCGAGTACAGCGGCAAGATCCTCAACTACAACGTGGCGCCCCTGACCATCGCGCTGCTCAAAGGGCTGCTGACGCCGATCCTGAAGGAGAACGTGAACTTTATCAACGCCCCGGTGGTGGCCAAGGAACGGGGAATCAAGGTGATCGAGGCGAAGAGCAGCGTCGTAAAGGACTACACGAGTCTGATCAGCCTGACCATCAAGACGGCCCAGGAGACATCCCAAACGGCTGGGGCGCTCTTCGGCCTTCAGGACCCGCGGATCGTCCAGCTCAACAAGTTCACCATGGACGTGGTGCCCCTGGGGCATATGCTGGTGATCTACAATTACGACCGCCCCGGCGTCATCGGCAACATCGGCTCGACCCTGGGGGCGAACCATATCAACATCGCCCGGCTGCACCTGAGCCGGGAAGAAGCGGATCAGGAGGCCTTGGTCATCCTCAGCACGGACGGCTCCGTCCCCGAGGAGGTCATGGACAAGCTCCTGAAACTGCCCCACGTTATTTCTGTAAAAGACGTAGAGATGTAGAGGCGGCTCCGGAAAAAAGGCCGGATGCTTTGTTGCGCGGCCGCCTTCGTCGCTCGACGTACAAAGAGTACGCCTCCGCTTCTCAGGTGCCGTGCGCCGCGCCTGCGGCTCTTTTTGCGAAGCCGCCCGAAGGGGCGGTCATTAAAGATTCTTGGTCAAAATTTGATGCCCCCGTAAAGAGTCGCAAATCACCCTCCCCTTCAAGGGGAGGGGTGGAGATGGGTTTTGGGCAATTTTGAATTATTCGGGAAAAGGAGATGACTCATGGCCAACGTGATCGTGGTGGGAACCCAGTGGGGGGATGAGGGCAAGGGCAAGATCGTGGACCTGTACGCCGAGAACGCCGACGTCATCGCCCGTTTTCAGGGCGGCAACAATGCCGGCCACACCCTGGTCGTCAAGGGGGTGCAGACAATCCTCCACCTCGTCCCCTCGGGAATCCTCCATGATCAGAAGCTCTGCATCATCGGCAACGGCGTCGTGGTGGATCCCCGGGTCCTGATCACGGAGATCGACGCGTTGGAGGAGCGGGGACTTTTTCCCCCTCAGACCCAACTGTACGTGAGCGAGAAGGCCCATCTCATCATGCCCTACCACAAACGCCTCGACCTGGCCCGGGAAGGCAAACGGGGCGGCGGAAAGATCGGCACGACGGGCCGTGGCATCGGCCCCGCCTACGAGGACAAAGTGGCCCGGACGGGGATCCGGGTGGGTGAACTGACGGGCGACGGCGACGCCTTCAGGGAAAAGCTGCGCCGCAACCTGGAGGAGAAAAACTTCCTCCTGACGAACTATTTCGGCGAGGCGCCGGTGGACCCTGAAGCGGTTTACGAGGAATACCGGGCTTACGGCGAGCGCCTCCGGGAATATGTGGCCGACACCTCCGTCATCCTCTACCGGGAGATGCGGCGGGGCAAGCGGATCCTCTTCGAAGGGGCCCAGGGCTGCCACCTCGACATCGATCACGGCACCTATCCCTTCGTCACCTCGTCCAACACGGTATCCGCCAACGCCTTTTCCGGCACGGGGGTGGGGCCGTCCGCGGCCTTCGCCGTCGTGGGGATCTGCAAGGCCTATACGACCCGGGTCGGGGGGGGACCATTCGCCACGGAGCTGGATGATGAAATCGGCCGGCGGCTTCAGGAGGTGGGCAAGGAATTCGGCGCCACGACGGGGCGGCGCCGGCGGTGCGGCTGGTTGGATATGGTTTTGGTGCGCCACTCCGTACGGGTCGGCGGGGTCACGGGGATCGCCCTGACCAAGCTGGACGTCCTGACGGGCATCGACAAGATCAAGATCTGTATAGGCTACCGGACAGCGGAGGGAGAGCAGATCAACCTGGCGGTCCCCGCCGATCTCCGGACGCTGGCGGGATGCGAGCCGGTTTACGAGGAGTTGGAGGGCTGGACGGAGGACATCAGCCAGGCCAGACACCTCGAGGAGTTGCCGAAGAACGTACGGAAATACCTGGAGCGGATCGAGACCCTGGCGGACGTCCCTCTCGTCCTCGTATCCGTGGGGGCGGCGCGGAATGAAACCATCATTCTGAAGAACCCCTTCTCATCATAAATACGGGAAGCGTACCCATATTTTATAAATTCTTGACAATTCGGCGCCGATGCTGATATGTAGGCAGGCTTTCAGTGAGCAGACGGGACGTTAGCTCAGTCCGGTAGAGCAGCGGACTTTTAATCCGTTGGTCGCGGGTTCGATTCCCGCACGTCCCACCACTTAAAATTTAGAGGAAGGGGTTCATAGTGGGCAGCGTCGTAAAAAAGAGAAAAAAGAAGATCAGCAAGCACAAGTATAAAAAGAGACTCAAGGCCAACCGCCACAAGAAGAAGTAAGACTCGTCCCGACCGAAGCGGGCGACATTGACAATGCCGCCCGCTGATAAGATTGCCGATGCCGTCATCTGACATCCCGGGGGGAACACTCCGGCGACGTAAGAGATAGGGTTGATGCCTGCCGCCCCCGGTATCCCGGGGGATAATCCTTGCTCGCGGGATGCGATCACCATATGGTTGGGCTTGGCATTTGTGAGTGTCAGCAAACGAATCTCCTCGCAGCAAGCTTCGGGATATCAAAACTTCAAGGAACGAAGCATGATGCGCATGATTGCATATATGCGCAGGATTGCACAGGGCGGACTTGCCCATCCCATCCACCGTCATTTCACTAAGTACCCGTATTTTATTATCATATTTTACCTTCGAACCCCTGGCACAATAATTGCCATATATCGGGTAGCCCCACCTTTTCCGACACGCTAATCCGGGGTAGGTTTTCGCAATAAAACGTTTGCAAATAGTCTGGATGTGGCATACATACAGGCGCATAGAAGCCGGCATACTGATATCTCCATCCCGCCGCCGGTCCGAAATTCGCTGGTAATTATGAACATCCGTAAGCTTCGCTGAATTGTGAACATCATTCGACAACGCTGAATTATGAACATCATTCAGCTTCGCTGAATTCCGTTACAGAGAGTTTTTTCCGCAAAACGCTAAAATGCAAGACCTGACCCCCTTCAATAGAGGAGGTAATTGCATGTCAAAGTACGGAAACAAATTAGCCACTCCCGAACAGGTCGCTTCCCTGGTTCGGGACGGCATGTGGGTGGACTACGGTACGGTGCAGGCGCCCCGGGCCTTTGACCGCGCCCTGGCCCAGCGGGTCGGCGAGGTGAAGAACGTCAAGATACGAGCCCTGGGTCATCTGACGCCCCTGGAAGTCATGGAGAAGGACCCGGAGGCAAAGAGCTTCTGGATCGGCAACTGGCACATCCTGGGCTGGACGCGGAAGTACATCGCCGAGAACAGGGGGACCCACATCCCCTACAACTTCGGGGAGGCGGCCCGCTATTACCGGGACGGCCTCGACGTGGACATCGCCGTCCAGACCGTCACCCCCATGGACAAGCACGGGTACTTCAACTTCGGTCCCCTGTGCAACTTCAAGAAGGCCGTTTTTGAACGCGCCAAGATCATCGTTGTCGAGGTCGTGGAGGACATGCCCTGGTGCTATGGCGGCTACGACGAATGCATTCATGTTTCCGAAGTCGATTACGTCATCGAGAACAAAACCGATAAACTGATCACCATCCCCACCCCCGCCCCCACGGATACGGACAAGGAAATCGCCGGATACATCGCCGAGTTGATCCCCAAGGACGGCCCCACGCTCCAGATTGGGATCGGCGGCCTGCCGGACACCGTGCTGCGGATCCTGGCAGACAGCGGCGCCCGGGACATCGGCATCCATACCGAGATGGTCACGGAAGGTATCGCGGACCTCCACGACGCGGGCCTCATCACGGGGAAGAAGAAGACCTTCCTCCCCGGAAAGATCGTCTGGGCCTTCGCCATCGGCAGCCGCCGGCTCTACGAATGGCTCGACCACAACCCGGCACTGGCCATGTATCCAGTTGAATTCACAAATGATCCAAACATCATTGCCATGAACAAGGACATGATCTCCATCAACGCCTGTCTGGGCGTGGATCTCCAGGGACAGGTTAGCTCCGAATCCCTTGGTTTCGCCCAATATTCCGGGACGGGGGGGCAGTTGGCCTTCGTCCGGGGGTCTTACTACCGGACCACCAAGGGGCAGCAGCCCCTGGGCTATCCGGAGAACAAGTCCATCCTGGCCTTCCAGTCCACCTACACAGATAAGGATGGGAAACTGCGATCGAAGATCAACCCTACCCTGCCGCCGGGAGAGATCGTCACGGTGCCCCGGGTGGACGTGTCCTATCTGGTCACGGAATACGGCGTCGCCTATCTGAAGGGCCTCTCTATCCCCGAGCGGGTCCTGGCAATCACCAAACTGGCCCATCCGGAATTCCGGGACGGGCTGCTGGAAGAGGCGAAGAAGATGCACTGGCTCAACAAGCAGTGGTTTTTCTCAAATTTATAAAGGAGGAAGTAAAGTATGGAAATTAAGAAGATTTGCGTTTTGGGGGCGGGCCTCATGGGCAACGGCATCACCCAGGTATGCGCCCAGGCGGGCTACGAAGTGGCCATGCGGGACATCGAGCAGCGGTTCATCGACGGGGGGATGAAGACCATCACCCGGAACCTCTCCAAGGACGTGGAAAAGGGCAAACGGACCAAAGAGGATATGGACGCCATCCTCGGGCGGATCAAGCCGACGCTGGACCTGAAAGAGGCGGCGGCGGGGGCCGACCTGGTGGTGGAGGTGGTCATCGAGGTCCTGGAAGTAAAGAAACAGGTTTACAAGGAACTGATGGCCGTGGTTTCCAAGGACTGTTACTTTTTCACCAACACCTCCGGCCTGAGCATCACGGAGATGGCCGCCATCACGGATCGTCCCGACAAGTTCATCGGCACCCACTTCTTCAATCCCGTTCCGGTCATGAAGCTCCTGGAGGTCATCCGCGGCCATGAGACCTCGGACGAGACAGTGGAAGTCGCCAGGGCGTGGGGCAAGAAGATCGGCAAGGAGGTCGTGGTGGTGAAGGAAGCCCCGGCCTTCGCGGTCAACCGGATCCTCTGCACGATGCTCAACGAGGCCTTCTTCGTCCTGGACGAGGGGATCGCCTCGGCGGCGGACATCGACAAGGCCATGGTCCTGGGCTGCAACCATCCGATCGGCCCGCTGGCCCTGTCGGACCTCGTGGGCAACGAGACGCTGCTGAGGGTCATCGAAGGCCTCCACCGGGAACTCGGGGACAAGTACCGCCCCGCGCCACTCCTCCGGAAACTCGTCCGGGCCGGCCGCTTCGGCCGCAAGACCGGTAAGGGCGTGTACGACTATTGAGGCTGCTTTGGGGGTCAGGTCTTTAAAATTAGCGTTTTTTAAATAAATGACGACGGTACTCGTTTTCAAGCTCTTGTTTATAGTGGCGGATACGACAATAAAAAATGGGGACCGTCCCCGTTTTCACATCAATTTGAAAAGGAGAAACAATTATGGATTTTGAATTGACCGAAGAACTCAAGATGTTGAAGGACATGGCCTACAAGTTCGCCGTGACGGAGTTTACACCGATCAGCAAGGAATGCGACGAGCACGAGAAATACACCCCTGAAGTACGGAAAAAAGCGGCGGAAAACGGCCTGGTGGCGGCCTGGATCCCCGAGGAGTACGGCGGCGCCGGGGCGGGCATCCTGGGTAACGCCATCATTACCGAGGAGCTTTCCAAGGTGGATATGGGCATCGGCCTGAACGTCGTGGCCGCCTGTTTCGGCTGCGAATCCATCTTCCAGTACGGATCGGAAGAGATCAAACAGAGATATCTCCCCCCGGTCTGCCGCGGGGAATGGGTAAGCGCCGGGGCCTTCACGGAGCCCAACGCCGGCACCGACGTGGCGGGCTACAAGACCCGGGCCGTCAAGGACGGCAGCGACTACGTCATCAACGGGAACAAGATGTTCATCACCAACGGGACGGTGTGCGACTTCTACGTCACCCAGTGTATCACGAATCCCGAAGAGAAGAAACACAACAGCTTCAGCCTCATCATCATCCCCGCCGACGCCAAGGGCGTGACGCGGAACAAGATCCGGGGCAAGATGGGTATCCGCTCTTCCGACACGGCGGAGATCGCCTTCGAGGACGTCCGGGTTCCCCAGGCCAACCTGGTGGGCAAGGAAGGCCGGGGCTTCTACCAGCTCATGCACTTCTTCGACACCACCCGCATCATGGTCGCCGCCCAGGGGTTGGGCCTCGCTGAGGCATGCCTGGAGACATCGGTAAAATATTGTAAAGAGCGGACGGCTTTCGGGACCGCCCTGGGGAACTACCAGCTCACCCAGAAGAAACTCACGGAGATGGCCATCATGATCGAAGCCCTGCGCGGCCTGGTTTACAAGTCCGGCTGGCTGGTGGACAACGGCACCCCCGACTACACCCTGGCGGCCATGGCGAAGTTCTACAGCGGTCAGACGGCGGTCTTCTGCGCGAACAACGCCGTGGAGCTCCACGGGGGCTACGGCTACATCGACGAATACAGCGTCCAGAAGTGGTACCGGGACGCCAAGATCCTCGAGCTCTACGAGGGGACCAAGGAGGCGGAGATCCTCACCATCGGCCGCTATCTCATGGCGAAGTTCGGATAAACAGGGGATGGGCAACACCTGGTCTCAGTTCCCTATAACTCCCTCCCCTTCAAGGGTAGGGCCGGGGTGGGGATGGGTTTCGCGCCGTCATTAGAAGACGTTTGCCCATCCCCCTCCCAACCTCCCCCTTGAAGGGGGAGGAATTGGAAGATACAGTCGTATAAACAAAAGGCGTCACCGAAAACAGGAGGGAATTTATGGCAGCAAACTGGGCACCGCTTACGGAAGAAGAAAAGTCTCGCTACAAGGTAATCAACAAGGAAAACCTGGAATTCTTGATGAACCGCTACAACAAGGTGAACCGCTGGGTCATCGCCGACATGATCCGCCGGAGCGCCTATCACTACCCGAACAAAACGGCGCTGGTCTTCGGGGACAAGACCCTGACCTACGCCGAGCTGGAGCGGGAATGCAACCGGACCGCCAACGCCCTGACGGCCCTGGGGGTAAAGAAATACGACCGGGTCGCCATCCTGGCCCACAACACCATCCACCATGTCCTCACCTGGATCGGCTGCGCGAAGATCGGTGCGATCTATCTGGCGCTCAATTATTTGCTCCGGGGAAAGGACCTCTCTTATTGCGTCAACCATTCGGAAAGCAAGGTCTTGATCGTCGAAGACGCCCTCTATGATCTGGTAAAGGACGTCATGGACGACATGCCCACGGTAAAGAACTTCATCTGGTCCGATCAGGTGGCGGGCCAGCCCCCGGTGAGCGACCGGTTCCAGGCCTTCGACGCCTGGTACGGCAAGTACGACGATACGGAGCCGGACGTGATCCTCCATATCGAAGATCCCTGCCAAATGACCTACACGAGCGGCACGGAAGCCCTCCCCAAGGGCGTCATCATCAGCAACCAGGCCCTCATGGCCCAGTATATGGGGGCCATCGTCGATGGCCAGTACGACGAGGACGACATCAACGTCAACGCCCTGCCCATCTACCACTGCGCCCAGCGGGACGTTTTTATGAACCCCGTCTTCTGGGTAGGGGGGACGAACATCCTCATGATGCCCGACATCGGCCAGATCCTGAAGAATATCGCCGCTTACAAGGCCACGATGTTCTTCGCCCCCCCGACGGTCTGGATCGGCATGCTCCGCCATCCGGAGTTTGCCAAGCAGGATCTCTCCTCCCTGAAGAAGGCCTACTACGGGGCCTCCATCATGCCGGTGGAGATCCTCAAGGAGATGATGGAGCGCCTGCCGGGGGTGAAAATCTACAACTATTACGGCCAGACGGAACTGGCCCCCTACCACACGATCCTCAAGGCCAAGGACGCCCTGTCCAAACTCGGCTCCGCCGGTCTGGGCGGCCTGAACATGGAGTCCCGCCTGGAAGAAGACGACGGCACCCCCATCGCCAAGCCCGGTCTGCCCGGCGAGATCTGCGGCAAGGGCGCCCACGCCCTGATCATGTACTTCAAGGAGCCGGAAAAGACGGAAGAGGCCATGAAGGGCGGCTGGTTCCATTCCGGGGACATCGGGGTCATGGACGAGGACCGCTACATCACCGTGGTGGACCGGAAGAAGGACATGATCAAGACGGGCGGGGAAAACGTCCCGACCCGGGAGGTGGAAGAGGCAATCTACCTGGACAAGCGGGTCCAGGAGGTGGCGGTCATCGGCCTGCCCGATCCCAAATGGGTGGAGCTGGTGACGGCGATCGTCGTCCTGAAGCCAGGCGAGACCATGACGGCGGAGGAACTCATTGCCCACTGCCGGAAGGAATTGGCGGCCTTCAAGTGCCCCAAGAAGGTCTTTTTCGTGGACGCCCTTCCCAAGACGCCCACCGGCAAGATCCTCAAACGGGAAATGCGGGTATCGTTCAAAGACAAATAAAAAAATGGGGACGGTTCTATTTTTTAGGCTCTGCGGCAACAACAGTTTTTGAGAAAATGAGAGCCGTCCCCATAAACAAATCGCTAAAAAAAGAAAATATCTGATTTATCCATACAAAGGAGGTTTTAACGGATTATGAAAGAAGTTGTTATCGTATCGGCCTGCCGGACGGCCATCGGCGCTTTCGGCGGGACTTTGAGGGACATGAATCTGGCGACCTTGGGCAGCATCGTAATGAAAGAGGCGATCAAACGGGCGGGGATCGACCCGACTATCATCGCCGACGTCCGCTTCGGCTGCTGCCGGGAACCGGTGGATTCCCTGAACACCACGCGCATCTCGGCCCTCATGGCGGGGGTTCCCGAAACCGCCATGGCGGCGACGATCAACCGGGTGTGCATCTCCGGCATGGAAGCGGTCATCTCCGGCATGGCCTACATCCAGAACGGCTTCTACGACGTTGCCCTCTGCGGGGGTATGGAGCACATGTCTGGAATCACCTATTCCGTACCGACCGCCCGCTGGGGTTGCCGCTTCCAGGATCAGGTGTTCGTGGATGACATCGTCCACGCCCTCCACGCCGGTTCCCATATCCTGCCGGGCCTGGAGCAGGGCCCCATCAAGGAAGGGGAGATCGTGGAGAGGTTCCGCGGTAAGCCCTACATTATGGGGATCACGGCGGAGCTCATCGCCTACAAGCACGGTATCACCCGGGAGGAGATCGACGCGGTGGCCCTGCGGAGCCACAACAATGCCGAGCGGGCCACGGTGGAGGGGGACTTCAAGGAAGAGATCGTCCCCATCGAGCTGCCCCAGAAGAAGGGCAAACCGCCCAAGATCTTCGACAAGGACGAGCATTTCCGTCCCGGCCTCACCATGGACGACCTGGCGAAACTGCCCCCGGCCTTCATCGGGAAGATCGGCAAGGTGACGGCGGGGAACTCCTCGGGGGTAAATGACGGCGCGGCCGCTATGGTGATCATGTCGGCGGATAAGGCGAAAGAACTGGGCCTGAAACCCGTCGCCCGGATCAAGGCGGTGGGCGGCGGCGGCTGCCACCCCTCGGTGATGGGCCTCTCGCCGGTGCCGGCGGTGGCGGACCTCCTCAAGCGCACGAACTACAAGATCAGCGATTTCGAACTGGTGGAGCTAAACGAGGCCTTCGCCGCGCAGTACATCGGCTGCGAACGGGAGATCGGCCTGAACCGGGAAGTAACCAACGTCAACGGCTCCGGCTGCGGTCTGGGCCACCCGGTGGGCGCCACGGGCTGCCGGATCATGGTCAGCCTGCTCCATGCCATGAAGAAACGGGGCAAGACCCTGGGCATGGCCACCCTTTGCGGCGGCGGCGGAGTCTCCATGGCGACGGTCCTGGAGATGATCTGAAAGCCGGCCCGCGCTGATAGCGACACAGTCACCAGCGATCAAAAGGCCGGCCTGGATAATGGTTCGCGAACGGGGAAGCGGCTGCTTCCGCCGTTCCGAGGGTAAAAAAGTTAACGTCGGTCCTCCTTTTCAACCCCGGGAAAGCCCCCTCGCAATCGGAGGGGGCTTTTCATTATGTTGTCATCTTTAGACGTTGTACTTCTTCTTCTTCCTGGTGAGGGTGGAGATGTCGATCTTAAGGAGGCGGGCAGCCTCGGCGAGGGTGGCGGAGGATTCCAGGGCGCGACGGATCAGGGCCTTTTCCGCGGCAGCCAGGGTTTCTTTCAGGGGCGCGGCGGCGGTCGTCGGCAGCGTGTGGGCGGCCGGAGCGGCGCCGGGCGGGAAGGCCCCAGCGGCGGTTTCGAGGCGGTAGGCCTTGCGGATCTCTCCGGGCAGATCGTCCCGGGCAATGATTTCGTCGGCGCTCATGACGACGATGCGCTCGATGGCATTGCGGACCTCCCGGACGTTCCCCGGCCAGTCGTAGTTCAGCATGGCGTTCAAGGCGTCGATGGAGAGGTTCTTGCCGGTGTTGTAGTTCTGGTTGTAAACCTTGAGGAAGTGCTTGATCATGGGTAGGATGTCCTCCCGGCGCTCCCGGAGGGGCGGTATGAACACGGGGATGACGTTCAGGCGGTAGTAGAGGTCCTCTCGGAATTTCCGCTCCCGGACCATCTGCTCGAGATTCATGTTGGTGGCGGCGACGATGCGGACGTCCACGGGAATCGCCTGCAATCCGCCCAGGTGCTTGATCTGCCGGTCCTGGAGGACATTGAGAAGCTTGGCCTGGAGCTCGAAGGGAAATTCACCTATCTCGTCAAGAAAGAGGGTGCCGCCGTTGGCGAGCTCGAACATCCCCTGTTTGCCCTGAATCCGGGCGTCGGTGAAGGCCCCTTTGTCGTAGCCGAAGAGCTCCGATTCGAGGAGGTTGGCGGGGAGGGACGCACAGTCCACCTTCACGAAGGAGCCGGTGTTCTGCCGGGGGCTCTGGTAGTGGATGAACTGGGCGAGGACGTCCTTGCCCACGCCGGAAGGGCCGGTGATCAGGACGGTAGCATCGGAGCGGGCCACCTTCTTGGCCATGGAAAGGATACGCCGGAATTCCGTGCTCTGGCCGACGAAGAAGCGGTTGGCCCCGCCCCCGAGGGTCTCCTCCAGGTACTCGATCCGCTTCTTGAAGCGCTCGATCATGACCTGGGAATTCTTCAGCTCCTCGTTGATCCGGTTGAGTTCCGTGAGATCCCGAAGGGTGCTGACGACGGCGGCGGGGTTGCCGTTGTCCCGCCAGAGCATCGCCGCCGTAACGAGGAGCTGCCGGCCGCTGGGATAGCGGACGATGCGGCTCCGGGTCTGGTAATCCTTGAGCACTTCCAGGTTTACCGCCACGGGGACCCAGTTGTTGTCGATCATATGCTGGGTGTGGCGGTCCACCATCTCCTGGCGGTTGATGCCGGTAATCCGCTCGAAGGCCTCGTTGGCCATAATGAAGTAGCCTTCGTGATCGGCGATGAACATCCCGTCGTGAACCGACTCGATGAGGGCCCGGGCGATGCTCAGGGTTTTCTGGGAAAAGCGTGCCGGCATAGCAACAATATCCTTGTTTCAAAAATCCATCGTTCAAAAAGGACCTTCGAAAAAAAGAGACCCGTCTCCATTTTATAGGAGGGCCTTGATCTCGGCGCCGTCGATCTTTTCCTTTTCGAGAAGGAGGGCGGCACCGCGGTCGAGGGCGTCCCGCTTTTCCTGGAGTATGGCCAGGGCGACGGCGTACTGGCGGTCGATGATGGCCTTGATCTCGGCGTCGATGTCCCGGGCGGTCTCGGGGCTGTAGTCGCCGCCGTCCCGGACGCCGGCATCGAGGAAGCGCTGGCGCTGGTCGTGCGCGAGATAGACCTGTCCGAGTTTCTCGCTCATTCCGTATTCCTTGACCATGCTCTTGGCGATGTCTGTGGCCCGGGAGAGGTCGTTGTGGGCCCCCGTGGAGATGTCGCCGAAGACGATCTGCTCCGCCGCCCGCCCTCCGAGGAGAGAGGCAACCTTGTTGAGGAGTTCCGTCTTCCGCATGAGGAACCGGTCCTCCGTGGGGACCTGCATGGTGTAGCCCAGCGCGGCGATCCCTCGGGGGATGATGGAGATCTTCTGGACCGGATCGGTGCCGGGCAGGGAGATGGCCACCAGGGCGTGTCCCATTTCGTGGTAGGCCACGATCTTGCGCTCCTCCTCGTTGATGAGGCGGTTCTTCTTTTCCAGGCCGGCGATGATGCGTTCCACGGCCTCCTCGAACTCCTTCATCTCCACGACGTCCTTGCCGTGGCGGACGGCCAGCAGGGCCGCCTCGTTGACGAGATTGGCCAGATCAGCCCCGACCATCCCCGGCGTCATTCCGGCCAGGACCCCCACGTCGATATCGGCGCCGACCTTGACTTTTTTGAGGTGGACATTGAGGATGTCCTCGCGGCCCTTCTTGTCCGGGCGGTCCACAAGGATGTGGCGGTCGAAGCGCCCCGCCCGCAGGAGGGCGGGATCGAGGATCTCGGGGCGGTTCGTCGCCGCCAGGAGGATCACCCCCACCTTGGGGTCGAAACCGTCCATTTCGACCAGCAGTTGGTTGAGGGTCTGCTCCCGCTCGTCATGGCCCCCCGTGGGGCTGAACCCCCGGGCCTTCCCCAGGGCGTCGAGTTCGTCGATGAAGATGATGCAGGGTGCTTTTTGCTTGGCCTGTTCGAAGAGATCCCGAACCCGGGCCGCCCCCATGCCGACGAACATCTCCACAAATTCCGAGCCGCTCATACTGAAAAAGGGGACGCCGCTCTCTCCGGCTACCGCCTTGGCGAGGAGGGTCTTCCCCGTCCCCGGGGGTCCGACCAGGAGGATTCCCTTGGGGATCTTGCTCCCCAGATCGGTGAATTTCTTGGGATTCTTCAGGAAATCGATGACCTCCGCCAGTTCCTGCTCCGCCTCGTCCACGCCGGCGACATCTTTGAAGCGGATGTTCAGTTCATCCTCCATATAGATCTTGGCCTTGTTCTTCCCCAGGGAGAGGAAGCCCGCCTGCTGGGAGCTGAAGCGCTTCATGATGAAATACCAGATGCCGATGAACAGCAGAATGGGCAATACCCAGGAGAGGAGGTCCCGGAGGAAGGTGGACTCGATCTCCCCCTTGAAGACCACCGGATACTGGGTCAGCATCGCGGAAAGCTCCTGATCGACGCGAATTGTCCGGAAGGCCTTGAGTTCCCCAGATTTTTCATCGACCTTCATCTTGCCCTGGATCTGATTGGCTGTGACAGCGATTTCGGTGATCTTACCGTTTTTCAGGTGGGTGAGAAACTGACTGTACGGGATGACCTGGACGGAAAAAAGGGCGGCGATGTAACTCTGGATGATGAGGACCAGCCAGATTCCGATGAGGACGTACCAGAGGGAAAACCTGTGTTTTTTCTCCATAAAACCCCTCCAAACGATTTTGACGATCCGTTAGCGGTCTCCCGGCGCCGGGCCGTTGATAATTAGAGACCTTTGAAAAATGGCTTCGCCGCGGCTCAGAAATCTTTTTCGCCTCTGAATGGATAACGTATAAACCTTATTCATTACCAAGCGTTAAGTTCAATCACGCAACGGCGAAAAGCATTTGATTCGCCGCTTGCGAACCATTTTTCCGCAGTTATGCAAAGCTCTCAATTAGCTAATTTGCCAGTCTAATTTTTGGAAATTTCTAACAGAAGGCGGGGAAAAGCTCAAGGAGAATTCCATTTCACAAATAAAACGGTCTCGTAAAAAAGTCGCAAATCCCCATCCCCTTCAAGTTGTACTGTAACGTCGGGGAGGGCCGGGGAGGGGATGGGTTTAAGCTCCTCGCCCTGACCACTCATCGACCCATCCCCCTCCTTGCCTCCCCCTTCAAGGGGGAGGAATAAAAGGAGTTCGCAAAATGGGGACGGGCATGGCGGTTCTTGGTCATGGAGGCGCCGCGCACCGGCCACTCGGTGGCTTACAAACCCTGGCCTCTTTCCGTCTTGACAGGCCGCCGGGCAAGACCTATATAACCATCAAAAGGGGACGCAAATGAAAAATATGGTAAGTGTCCCCCTTAGGAGGATTTATGGAGGTATTCCCGCGCGTCGCCCGGCGGATCTATGAGGAGGCCCGGCAGTCGCAACGTCTCATCGCGGGCCGTTCCCTGGAGGAGCTCAAGCAGATCGCCCTCCGTCAGGAAGGGGTGATCCAGACCCAGTTCGGCTCCGTGGCCGCCGATTCGGAGCCCATGTCCCGTTCCGCCCCCCACACCCGCAACAGCATCGACCATCCCTTCGGGGAAGCCGAAGAGGCCCTGGCGGACCAGGCGGCGGCGGTCCTGAGCCGGGAGCGGATCATCGCCCTCGATACGATCATCGGCGACAGCCGGGACGGCGTCACGGCCCGTTTCCTGATCCCTGAACCTTATGCCCAGCTCGCCTACGGGCTGAAGCTCCTGTTCGACTATCCGGCGCCCCGGTTCGTGGAAGATCCGACCTACACGATCATCTACTTCACCGACGAGGCCTTCGAATTCAACAAGAAGAAAAAACTGGTGGACAAGGACATCGACGTCCGCCTCTGGATGGGAAGCCGCCGGGGGGAGCAGGTCAAGATCTGCCGGAACACCATTTATCTGGGGGAGGGGAAGAAGGGGGTTTTCCAGTTCGAAGACTGGCGCGTGAAGGCCATCGACAAGTCGGGGATCTTCCTCCACACCGGCGCCCGGCGGGACTTACTGTGGGTCTATGATCCCGAGACGGAACGCCCGGAGTTGAAGGAGATCGTTACCGCCATCTCGGGACTCACCGCCACGGGAAAGACGACGACCCTCTGCCGGAAGTTCGCCAAGCTCCCCAGGGAATCCTCGGAGATGATCGGCGACGACGGCGGGACCCTGGCCTTCGACGGCAGCTACGCCGCCTTCGAAGTCGGCGGCCTCTACGTGAAGACCGAAGGCCTTGACGAGAGCCAGCCGGAGATCCTCCGGGCGGCGGAATCGCGGGACGCCTTCCTGGAAAACGTCGCGGTGACGAAGTATCCCTACATCCCCGATTTCCGGGACATCACCAAGACGGGGAACGCCCGGGCCGTGGTCACCCGGGAGCATCTGGAGATCGCCGCGCCGGGTCTGCGGGCGGACAAGGTCCATTACATCGTGATGCTCACCCGGAACCCCCTGGCCAACGTCATCAGCCGCCTCTCGCCGGAACAGGCGACGATGCAGTTCATCTACGGCGAATCCATCGAGAGCACCGGGGGCAACCCCGATGAGGCGGGAAAGTTCAAACGGGTGGTCTTCCTCGATCCCTTCCTCGCCGGGGACCGCCTGGAACACGCCCTGATCTTTTATGACATCGTGAAGAGGAACGGCATCCAATGCTATCTGGCCAACACGGGGCATATCGGCCCGGAAGAGATGAAGGTGACCCTGCGCCAGTCCCTGGCGGCCTACAACGACCTGGTTCGAACCCAACTGCGGTTCAGCCCGGAAGGCGACTGCCTCGGGTACCGCTATCCCATCAAGTGCGACCGGGCCAATCTCGACCAGATGAACGCCCACCGCCTCTTCACGGACCGGGAGCTGACGCGGCGGCGGGTGGAGGACTTCTTCCGGGGCCGGCGGGCCTTCCTGGAGGAGTTCGAAAGCCGCTACGGCCGGATACCCGCCCCGATCCGGGAATCCCTCCCGTACGAATAGTAACCGCAACGGGGTCAGGTCTTTAAAATTAGCATTTTTACCGCCAGGGCAAAGAAGCGACGCGCTTTACCACC